>Ga0325404_1000848_pt1 | contig 31458 bp, 11 predicted proteins | sample PopdelMetagenome_18_FD_205664 | JGI IMG/M metagenome (GOLD analysis project Ga0325404, IMG submission 205664) | Populus deltoides microbial communities from Bellville, Georgia, United States - Xylem-Control-R1 | ecosystem: Host-associated > Plants > Phyllosphere > Stem > Wood/Secondary xylem...
TATATTTTTTAATACTCTCTCTCTCTCTCTCTCTCTCTCTCTCTATATATATATATATATATATATATATATATATATATAGACGTAGATGCATGCACACAGTGTCTTTTTTTTTTCCCATTTCTCTTTTTTATTATCTGCTCATGACAGCCATTAAACTAATATTTTCCTTTCACTCGGGGAGATGACATTTTTAAGATTTCACAAATTTTTGAGGTTTATTGATAGTGGCATTGTTGAGATTTTACAAAGTTTTGAGGTTTATTGATAGTGGCATTGTTGAGATTTTTCAGAATTTTAAGGTTTGTATCTCACCTATTTTTCTTTCTTTTCTCTCTACAAGTATGCAGTCATCGGAAATATCTTTAAGCCAAGCAATAAAAAGTGTTTTATAATTATTAAAATATATCATCATCCTTCTTTATAGTATCAATTTGTAATTTAAATATAATTTTATATTTTTTTATATTACCCCATGATTAACCTTAATTTCTTTAATTTAATCCTTAATCATGTTATCTTGACCATAATTAGTTAGGGATTACACAAATTAACATTTTCATTCACGAACACATAAACCCTATAATTTCACAGTTGAGGAATTTCAATGCCCCACCAAAAATAAGAAGAAAAAATGAATTTAATTGAAAATAAACATCTTACTACTGCTAATTAACCCAATTTATCAAGCATTTTGCAATAAATTCCAAGAAGTTCCTTTTTTTTTTTAATTGAAATTAGTAACCTTTCTCTCTCTATCCCCCAAACTCCCAACCCCTCTCTATCTCTCTGTAAAGTTTTCTAATTTGGTTTGGTTTCTTTGGTAGGAATTACGTAGCTCACGCTTTCCATGGAATATAGATTGAGTGAAATGAAAGAGATGAAGGAGAAGAAGAACACTTCAAGTCCATTGTCATTGGCTAGCTTTATAATTGGAGGGAAGAAATTTTTTCCTTCTATTTACAACAATGCCATTCATTTATTTCTGATAAATTTTTAACCGTCAATATTTTTTGTGCAAATTTATTTTTTTATTTTGTTCAAGATTTTATGCTGATTACGTGGCGATTTTCACTTCTAATTATAAAATATTATCTTTTAATTTATTATTTTTTATTTAATATAAGGTATGGTCCTTCTTTATCTGCATATCTTAGATCCTATTATATTTTTTGAAGTTTTTGTTTTTGTATTTAAAAATATTTTTTAAAAAATTTTAAATTAATATTTTTTTAGTATTTTTAAATATTTTGATGTATTAATATTAATATTTTTTAAATATTAAAAAAATATTATTTTAATATATTTTTAAATAAACAACAATAAGTGAACTTCATTATCGTTCCGAAATATAAAGGAGATAAAAAAAGAAAGATTAAATTAAAAGAAAGATAAAAAAGGCGACACAAAATAAAAAACACAACCGGAAAGAAACTCAATTTCACATGACAGAGCCACCGTCTCTCTCTTTCTGATCGATTCACCCATCAATCAAAATCAAAATCAATGGCGGGATTGTCATTGAAGTGTGGGGACTGCGGGGCTTTATTGAGGTCCGTACAAGAGGCACAAGATCACGCCGAGCTGACCTCTCACTCCAATTTCTCTGAATCCACTGAAGCCGTTCTCAATCTCGTCTGCGCCACCTGCGACAAACCCTGCCGTTCCAAAACAGTAAACAAATCCTCCATTTCTATTTCGTCGTTTTGTCTTTCCATAACTGTCGTTTCTTCAATTGTGGATATTTTTTTTTTTGTAATTATTGGTTTCATTTTGTGATGAAGGAAAGCGATTTGCACACCAAGAGAACAGGTCACTCTGAGTTCACGGATAAGACCGCCGAGGCTGCAGAACCGATAAGCTTAGAGGTTCCGAAGGCGACGCCAATGGATGCTAATGAGCCTGCTGCTGATGCAAGCACTAGTACCCAGCCTGAAGGTACTATTACTGTCGATGAAAACCTCTTTTAGAGCACTTTTGCTGTCAGGGTTCTGCTATGAGATTTTAATTGCAATCTTTGGAAATCATCATGCCTATTGTTTTAGCACTCCATCGCTATCTCAGTACCTGTTCTTTGAATTGCTTTTTTTTTTTTGGACAGGGTGTCAGCACTTGTCAAAATCTTTTTATTTGTAATATTTTTGTTTACTTCTTGAGATTGATCATTGAAAGTTAATGTAATTAATACAGTTGCTATTTGTTCTCTAGAAATGGTTGCTCCAGAGGTTGACAAAAAAATCCTTGAGGAACTGGAAGCAATGGGTTTCCCAACAGCAAGGGCAACCAGGGCACTTCATTATTCTGGTGATGTTATCTATTGTCATATTTACATCTGCTTATCAGACGTTAGAATTCCATGTCATCGGGCATCTTTGAGGCTTATCATGTTATTTTTGGCCTCTGTGTCTTCATATTGATTATAAGCAAATCACATAGCATTTGCAATTTTCTGAGCGTTGTCTTTTCGTTTCTTTCAGGAAATGCCGGTCTTGAGGCTGCGGTAAATTGGGTAGTTGAGCATGAGAATGACCCAGACATAGATGAAATGCCCATGGTGTGTTATATGTTTTTTTTTTCCCTCTGGCATATGTGCATCTTACTGTTCTTTTTTTTTTTCTTTGCTGATTTGAAATAAGTTTCTTCATTTCTTTAATTGTTTGTTTAATCTGATTTACTGACCTGCTTGTCTGCTCAGGTACCTGTCAACTCCAATGCTGAGGCTTCTAAACCTTCTTTGACCCCAGAAGAAGTGAAGCAAAAAGCACAAGAACTGAGGTATGGTACATTAAAATGCATATCTAAGCTTCACGGTCTTCATTTTTTGCGGTTGCTAATTGGCCAGTAGTCAAAGCTTTTGTAGATAATCTGGATACTGTTTTTTGTCTGTACCTGCTGCAGCAGGTTACTGAACCTTGGCCCAGTTAAAGAATGAGTTGGGTTCAGGGTAGGCTATCAGTTTAAAACTTGTCTTTTTTTGATTGCTTGCTTTTTGTTTGACCCTGGCCTTACAATACAGTTTTTGTTTCTCATTTAACCTTTGATTTTATTGGTTAAATCTGCTTAATTTCAGTTAAAAAAGAGAAGCTTTTAGAAGTAGTTTGTATGAGGGGTGACAAAAAGCACCTAGAATTTTCAGGTGCATTGGAAATCTGAAACTTTGGAAACTAATTGGAGTCTCTCAAATATAGCAAATCTGATTCTGTGTGGGTCTTGGGTTACTAACTGGTGTTTGCTTAATTGGATCTATCTTATTTTGATAAATCAAGACGTTGATTGTTTGGACTAATGCCCTGGACGCAGTTGTCCTTGGTGTTGGCTTCTATTTCAGGTGATGTAATTATGATGCCTTAATTGTCATATTTGCTTACATTAAATTTAGTTTTCTCTCTTCTCTCTCTCTCTCTCTCTCTCTCTCTTATCATTTATTCTCTCAACATCATGAAGGAAAGATGCATGATGTGATTGCTGAAGGTACCTTTAATTTTTTTTTTCAAGGACTAAAACTAGCGTTGAATTTTCTGGGTGACTTTTAGGTCCACTGTGTGTATGTTTATCATTCATTTATCCCATGTTTATCTTTGTTGTAAATAATTTAAACTATAATGAAACATCCGATCAACCAACATTTATCGAATTTGAAACAGGGAGCGTGCACGCAAGAAGAAAGAGGAGGAAGAGAAGATAGCGGAAAGAGAAAGGGAAAAGGTGCTTCTTTATTTTCTTTATGACTTTCTCTTGTATCAACTTGCAATCTCAAAGTTATGCATTTGTATGTGATTGTTATCTATCCATTCCTTTGTAAAGCATGCCATCATCTGTCTACATCGGCAGTTATGAATAGTGAAACTTGAGCATTATTGTTTTGCAGTTTCCTTGAACCTCATGTTGTGCCTATAGTTTCCCTAACTTGCACTGTAACTCTCAGTCAACTTTCGCCTTACAAACATGGAATCTTTGACACATCATTCTGATACTTGCTAACATTTTTAGGATATGTGGTCCCAATTAGTGCATGTGTTAGATTAAAATGCTAGCAATGTGAACGGCATTTTCTATGGAGATAAGCATAGTTTGTTTATTTGCAGAGAATTTATTCTCTTCAAAGCTTTTCCTAAGGCCAAGTAATAATATTTATATAGTCTTGTGCATGTTAAAATCCTCTTGGAGTAAAGTTTTTGGGAATTCTATCTCTAAATAATATCGTAAGCCATTCCTTGTGATGTATTATCGTTGTATGTAAACCCTTGACTTGATTGATCTATCTGCTATATTTTTGTAACGTGCTTTTGGAAATCAATTTTCTAGGAGAGGATTCGAATTGGCAAGGAACTCCTGGAAGCAAAGCGAATTGAAGAAGAAAATGAAAGAAAGCGGTTTGTATTTGCCTATTTTTGTTCCATTTCACTGCACCTGCACTGTGTTTGATATGGTATTGTGTGTCTTTCTGGCATGATTCTGTAGATTCACTTGTAAATGAAATTTTTGTTTTTGTACATGGTTGCAAAGTTGCACCATTTTGGGGCTCTTTAGTAATCTTTCTTTTTTGGTTTTGTGCACCAAAAAAATGCCCTATCCTGTTACTACAATTGAATGATTTTCTGCCCTCTCAGATTGATGGCCATGCGGAAGGCAGAAAAAGAGGAAGAGAAGAGAGCCAGGGAAAAAATTCGTCAGAAATTGGAAGAGGACAAGGTTACCACTGTTCTATTCCATTTTTCTTTCTCCCCGAAATTTCAGTAGTAGTTAAAAGTATCTGTGCAAGTTTGTTCTAGTTTTCCTTGATTTGCTTATGGTTTTAATGTATTAAAATTGAAATGTTTTTAAAAAGAGGAGCACATCTCTATGCATTATAGAAAGGAAAAAGGCAAGACATGCTAGATCTCATTTGGTTGATGGTATAGAGTTGTATCTTTGAAATTTCTCTTTTCTGTTCCAGTTTACCATGTCCCATTGGTTATACGAATTATATTTGGAATGATTCCATTCATTGTTAGTTTATTTCTGACTGGAGTTGGGTGCCCCACAGGCAGAACGAAGAAGGAAGCTTGGACTGCCACCAGAAGATCCTGCAACCGTAAAACCTTCTGCACCTGTCGTGGAGGAGAAAAAGGTTGGATGAATAAATATGGACTTGATGTAAGTCATTCGTTATTTGTTACTACCATATTTTATGAATGTTTTGCAGAGCATGTTGCCTGTTAGGCCTGCCACAAAGCAAGAGCAAATGAGAGAATGCTTGCGATCTCTTAAGCAGAACCACAAGGTAAAAACAAGTCTACTTCTGATCTTCATCATCACAGTCCAGAAACATTAAGTATAAAAGGTTAACTGTCTTGTTTTGTTTTATATATATATCCAGAAACATTAAGTATAAAAAGTTAACTGTCTTGTTTTGTTATATATATATATATATATAGAAGTCTTCATCATCACAGTCCAGAAACATTAAGTATAAGACAGTTAACCTTTTATACTTAATGTTTCTGGACTGTGATGATGAAGACTTCTATATATATATATATATATATATATGACATGTGCTTTGCTTTATCTTTCAATTCAATTTCATTTATCCTCCCTCCTTTGCAGTTATTCTTTTATGTTCATGTGGATTTGACCCTGGAAAGTTAAGTTAATTAGTTAAGAAATAAAATTTGACTATGAAGGGATGAGATGGGAAAGAGGATAATAGGAGAGTACTAGATAGAGGAAAGAGGACATTGAATACTAAATTACATTTTCTACCAAATTTAGGAATTTCCTCTGACCAAAGATCTATCAATGCTGTGTACAAGATTAACATTATTATTTTTAAAAGCTAAAAGTTATGTACAAAGATAGAAATCAGAGTAACTTGAGATGATTTAAGTGTTAAACTTGCTGGTATTTAAATGCTTATTGTGAAATTTAATTAAGAATCATAAAGTGTCAGAAAGATAACTGAAGACTTGCTATGGCACTTGGTGAAAACTTAGGCCTTTGTAGATGCAGCTTGAACTTTCACCGGTACACATTTGTATAGACAAACAAATAAATAGATTGATGCAATGTGAATTCTAAACTGTGGATCGGATATGGGTTCCTTGGCCAAAAAAGTTGCATCCATAATTTGCATGGATAAAATATCACATCCAACAGTTTACCCATTAGCATGTACATGTTCATACTCATGAAAACGAAAATCTTCTCACATCTTACTGATATTGATTGCAAGATATTGTTTTATGAGAAGGCAATGCATTCAAATATAAGCATTCATGTGTTTTTCGATTGTTCAAATTCTATATCCCCTCCAGAAATGAATCCTAATTACTGTTCCTCGTTCATGCTTTTAAAGTTGTGTAGCACCAGAAACTAGATTTTATAGCCTCACTTCATTTGGTTTTGTGAGGCTAGGATGATGATGCTAAAGTGAAGAGAGCATTCCAAACTCTCCTAACTTACGTAGGGAATGTTGCCAAAAACCCTGGTGAGGAGAAGTTCAGAAAAATAAGACTCAATAATCAAACCTTCCAGGTATGCAACTTCTTATGCTAAATTTTATTGAGGGAATATGTGTATCAATTTAATGCCAACTCCAATTGCAAATGCTGCACACCACCAGATTGATCATAGTTTTCACCTATTATCACATGTTGCATTATTGCATCATTTGATGTGATCAGTCCAACTCTCTGCATGCAATTTGGCTTTTACAACATTGAGTATGAACTCTTAGGTATTTGGCTAATTGTTTTCATGTTTCTTTATTTTCCGTCATTCTACATTTACAGGATAGAGTTGGTTCACTCGAAGGAGGCATTAGGTTTCTTGAGCTGTGTGGGTTTGAGAAAATTGAAAGCGACGAGTTCTTTTTTCTTGCTAGGGACAAGGTGGACATGGCAGTATTGAACTCAGCTGGATCTGAGCTGACCTCTGCAATAAATAATCCCTTCTTTGGAGTCCTCTAAGCTAGTAAACTGTACTATACTTTTATTTTCTGAGGAGAAATTATGCTGTTGTGGATTAAGCTCGCTGTTGTCTCGTTACCATTTAGTGGCCTTCAATGAATCGGTACATCAGTTCAGGTTGATCTCTCCTTGACCTATTGGAGCTGGATGCCCTTCATACCTATTTCTCCGATGACAATTATATGTTTATTTCCATGTTTTCAAATTTCAAGCAGGTTATTCCTCCGAACAGTGTCTTATTTTGGTTCTTTGATTAACCGTCTATCCCCCCAGAAAGGGCGGCTCCAGCCAGGTTCCTGCTGAAAAAGCGACTGGTAGCCAGTCATGGCATCTAAGCTCCATGCTGCTGCCCTTACTGCTGTAGTCATGAACTAGGGCCGGTCTGCAGGGCTGCGGCAAAGGCGAAAAATTGAAAACCCTGCTACATTAGGAAGCTGATTCTAATGCAATCTTGCAAACCTGGTTGGCAGTCAGGGAGTTCGTAGATAAAGAGAAATAAGCAAAATGTTGCTGATAAACAGAACTGGGGGCCGCGGAATAGGGCTTTGTAGCAAGCTTTTCCTTTTTCCCAAATCAATAAAATTTACCTCCGAAATTTACGAAGCCAATTAAAAACAGGTCACTTTAGAGCAGAAAAAAGGAGCAAAAAGCGCAAGTCGGAAAATTAATACAATTACAAAGGCATACTTAAATCGAATAAACCTAAAATTAGACCGAGTTAATACAATTACAAAAGCATACTTAAACCCTAAAATTAGACCAAGTTGGGTTTGGATATATTGACACGGAGATAATATTGATGGATATATTGATACACCAAAATGTACTCAAATTTATTTAAATCAACACCAAGAAATCTTATTTTAAAAAAATGAAAAAAATGATTAATTTCATAATTCATCAAATGATCTAGTTATCTTGACCATTTCTCATATTTGACCTGGATTATATGGGAGACATGTAAACTTTCAAGCATCACCGCCTCTACACCACCATGACTAAATACTTGGACCTTCAGATTTGTATTCTATGTTTGAAAAAAAATTTCTATCTTGAAAAGGAAGAATCGCTATGATTCTAATTCGTACATGCGCAAGTTATCATCCTAACAAAAGAATTGAGGACTAATTGCAGGATAATTAGGCTATTTATAAACTCACATTGTGTTCGCAAATGCACATGAAACTCCACTATATCTATGTTATTATTGAAGTTTAATAATAATAATAATAATAATAATAATAATAAACACATAAAACTACCACTTTGACATCGATATTATGACTCAAATCCAAAGATTAAAATAAAACATCATTTTATTTTTATTTTTTTTAAATCAAAACTATGTTGTTTTAAATGACTACGTTAATTTAAATCAACCCTTCTAACTCATAACTGAGTATTAAGTGTGGCTAAATTTAAAACTCGTTTATTTAAGTTTTGTTGCTTTTGATTTTTGGGTTAAAAAATCATTATTTTACACAAGTATTTGTATATATGGTTGAAACAAAATTTCACCCAAAAAATTTAATTTGTCTAAGCTTAAACTTTATTTCAACAACTTAAACAAACAACACTTACATACTTTTCAATCTAAAAAGCATTAGCTTAGATTTAACACAAAGCCTTAATAAGTTTAAAAATTTATTCAAGGATATAAATTTAGAAAAAGTTATATTTGCCTTAATAATTTAACACATTTATTCAAGGATACCATTAATAAAACTACAATTATCTCAATACATTATTATCATTATACATGTACATATATTACCACAAGATTAAAAATACAAACTCTACTCTCATTTTCCTCTAAATCCCATTTCTTATACTTTAACTAAACCCTCCACTTCCGTGGACAAAACACCCTACCGATATCAATGTCAATGATATTGTTATCCTTCACCCATAGAAAGGACCAATCAATACCGATACCAATACATTTAGTATCAATAGTCTCCACTATCTAAATGACTAATCAATCAATGCCGATATTAGTTTCATTGAAGTCATTAGCCTTCACCCATAATAAGGACTAATCCATGCTAGTATCGACACATTTGGTACCATTAATCTCCCTCCACCACCTAAATGATTAATCAATCAATGCCGATATCAGTTTCACTAATGTCATTACCCTTCACCTATAGGAAAGATTAACCAAAGCCGATTCTGACACATTCAATATCATTAGTCTATATTACTTGGATGACTAATCGATCAATGCCAACATTTATATACATTCGGTATCATCAGTCTCCATTAATTGGACGACTAATCAATCAACTCATCCAACCTTCCAATTCATTTCTACAATTTTTTTCTCTTTTATTCTTTATCACATTACATCACCATAAAGCAATTGAACCCAAGATACTTTATTACATTACATCACTACTGTAATCCTTGAAAGAAGAAGAAGAATAAATGAATAAAACATAAAGGAACAACAACGACGACGTATTAGTGAAAATCTTGGTTAAAATTGATAATAGTGTAGAGAACCGGAAATAAGTCGTAATTGAGCTTAAAAGTGAAGAAGTATAATAAAATATTTTGGAATAAGAAAACGGTCTTAAGAATTAATGGGGGAAAAATTAAATACAATATATAAAAAGGATTAAACAAGAAATTCAGATTTCTAGTGCAAAATTGCTAGTTAGATAGTTTTATTCTATCTATAAGGAACCTTAAAACATATTATTTTATAGTTGCATAAAATTTCAAGATGATTGGAGTTTGGGAGGGCTGCGAGAAAAATGATGAAAACTAAATAGAATTATAAAGGATTTATTAAGGGCAAAATGATCATTAGGCAAATTTTTTAAAAAATAAGCTTCTTCTTCCTCTTTAAAGTGCCTAATAAGTTGGAGAAAAAAAAAAGACAAAGAAAGAAAAGAAAGGGAAGAGCAAAACTATCAAAACAATTAAAGAGAAAAGGCAAAACTTAGGCTAAATTCATGAGTTAGGAAATGTGAGGCATCAACCAACCCATCAAGCATGGAATTAAGAGGAAAATTAAGTGAGAAAAAAAGAGAGAGAGAAACAAGGCAGCTCACGACAAGGAAGAAAAAAAAATTAGAGGAGTGGAAAAACTTTTACTAGCTAGCATTCAAAGTTTGTTTTAGTGCCAGGTAAGAAGTTCTAATTGTATTTGAACAAGTTTAAATTGCAAGAAATGGAATTGATGCATAATTATTAGATTTTTAAATTGGGTTCTAAAGAGAGATTTAAGGAAAATGTGAAATTATAGTGGTTTGATGCAATTATGATAGTATAGATTATGGATGATGAAAAATAATAATAATAAAAAAAAGATTTGTGTTTTTGAAGGGGTTAGTAGCCTGCTAACAATTGAATGAAAATGGAGGATGTAGAAATCAAATGAATGTTTGTGAACTGTGTGTAATTGATGTGTTGATGTATTTTATAGTGAATTGGAATGAATTTAGTAAATTTAATTAGTTGTAACTATATGTTAGTGTAATTGAAATTTGTTAGCGAGGAGGATTATGAAGATATATGTGATTATGATTAAGAATTATATTTTTTAGTGTGAAATGGTTGTGGTAATGAGTGTGAAAATTAAAATTTTGAATTGAAATAAAAAGGATATAAGGTTTATAAAGCCAACCAAGTAAGGAAATTATTGTAAATTAAAATTTTGAAGGCTAAGTTTGCTAAGTATGGAATATAAAAATTATGAGGATAAAGAACAAGTTAATGAAAAAGTTAACTTGATAAATAGAAATTGAATTTGAAAGTATAAATATTACGTAAGATAAGTTAGAAGTAGAATGTTATGTAAAACAAATTAAAAATACAAATGTTTCATTGGAAGAGTAAATGATTAGTTAAGACATTTATAATGTAATTAAATGAGTATATGTTATTGAGAATTGAAAAATGTGTAGAGAATCAAATAAAAAGTTAGTTAAACAAATATGAAATTAATGAGATTGTTGAGATACTTATAGTGGTTTTTTTTATGAAAGTAGGAGAGCCACCAGGAATGATGTCTTTTATAGCTAAAGAAGTATAATATGTAGGAGGTATAGGTAGGTACTTAAGTATCCTTTCTTTTTAAAAGAATTATTTCTTTATTTTCTTGCAAAAATGTATATATGATTTAGGTTGCGATACAATAATGAAACAACAAACTAAATACCAAATATGTATTAAAGATGAAACAAATGAGAAAAGAAAACTAATGAATGTGAAATCTATCATCATTGATGAAGGCTAATGAATGTGAAGTTTGTCATCGTGGATGAAGACTAATGAATATGGGGTCTATCGTCGTGAACGAGAACTAGTAGTTAAAAGAAATCTATTATGGATATAGATAGATAAATGTGAATTATTGTTTAAAATAACAAAAACTTATTAATCCATGTGTACATAAATGAGGAAAGAAAGGAGGAAATATTCTAGTTAAAACAATGTAATGAATGAATAAGGTTTGAATGAACATATAAGAAATAAATAATATGTGACCATGTGTGTATTGAAAGAAAGATAAAAGAAAGACTAAATTGAGAATACCATATAATATGTATGGTAAAAAGGGGATGTTGAATTGTCTAAGATGAGCCTAATGATTTTTCTAAGAATAAATGTTATCCTGAACTTATTATTATATTTTATATGTTTTATAAGTTCCTCCCACCCTGTAGGACACAATAATCATAGACTTTAGAGTTTCTATTTTTTTTAGGTATATTATTGTTTGTATGTATTTTGCTTTTATATAAGGAATTGTATGCTTGTAATTAATCATTTTGTGACTAACCACTTGTATTTAATCTTTTGTATCTTTAGGTTAGTGTTTTGAGTTATTTTTTACATATATTTTATGCTAATGTAATTTAAAACTTTGGGGAGCAACACAATAAATTGATAAAGGATATAATTATTTAGGGTGATGATATAATGATGTGATGTTAATGATTAAGATTGAAAAATAATTAGATGAACTAAGACATGCTTAAGGTTGCCACGTGTGGGTTTTATTTACAGAAAATGAGCTATTAAAAAACTGAAATATTAAAATTTTAATAGGGAATTCTGCTAAAATACACATACACAAATATATATAAAAGCTATTATTTTACATTAATATAATAAACAATGATATATGTCGTGTTATGTTGTGTGGATATCACAACTATCAAACAATTAAATCCAAGATACACAATTGAAATATTTAATGAAAAGATAAATAGATTAAGATTCGAAAGCTTACTTGCTTTTTTGGTAGGTGCACCTCATCTACTTTGAGCTCTTACTCTAGAAGCCTTCCATGTATCATTATAATATTATTTATTAATATATAATTTTATTTTTACCTTTTGCAAGGTCTATCTTTATATTTGTGAACACTTAAATTAAAAATTTTATTGCAAGGTAACTCACACGTTTGTTCATATTTAACATCACATTGTTTAAATTAAAACTTCAATAATAGTTTAATTGCTATTATCCCATATTCTAACAATTTTTCAAAGTCAAAACTATAATAGCTAAACAACATTTTTAATCACACCGTTACATTTATTCATACACGTTCAACATATTGATCTCCTTCGTAATATAAACTTAAAAGTCCAACCAAGATTATAACACAACTATCAAACTAACAACTTGGCCTAGAACCTAATTCCCACATATACACATCTATTAGTGAAGCAATACTCCTAAATATTTTAAATTCTAAAGCTTTTTCTTAATTTTATCCATTTCTCATTATCACAATATACTCTTTTAAGTTTATATATTACAAACCACTTATTTATCGTAATATTTTTTTTTATCTATACAATTTCACACTAATTCTTAAGGAAAATCTCATTCTCACATTTTAAACTTATTTGTTTTTAACATAACACATGCTTTACACAACATATACTTTACACTTTCACCAAAACTCTACTTACATTTAATCATATAACTTACACATCACAAGAACATATGGTAAATCATACAATTTACATAAAATTTCTATCCCTCACCAAAACCTCACATGGCTAGCCAAACAAGGTAAGAAATTCTTAGGTTTTATTTCCTCTTTTCCTTTTAATTTACACCTATTTACACCTATCTCATATGATTTAATAAAAAATAAAACTAAAAAACACTCATCCTCTAAACTCATATAAACCCGATAATTTCTAAATTTGAGATTTTCTTTCTCCCTCTATCACACAAGATTATAAATGAAATAAGTGGATGATTTATGCTTTACCTTAGCCAATCAAACTTTACTCTATGAGTTCTTGTAGAAATCCTTATGCATTTCATCATTCTCTTCTTAAAAAGATAAATTTTCTCTCAAGTCTCCCATCACTTTTAAGCTCTAAATCTCCCTAAATTTTCAATTTAGATGATTTCTCCACCTAAAGGTTACTAATTATCACCCTTTCAAGCTTTCAAGACAAAGTAACAATGAGATTTTATAAAGAAAACTCAACATTTAATGAGTTCATATTTCATTTTATGTATTTTTTTTGTTTGACTATTGACATTCTCGTATGGCCTTCCTAAAATTAGATTGCCTTAAAATCTTAATCTAAAATAGAAAATGTGTTAGGAGATTTCTCATAAAATTTTAGCCCGATTCGATTGTCGAGTTAAGAGTTGTGCTCGATAGAATAAAATTGGTCGATAGGTGATTTTATACCAAAATTTGAATTTTCTTATTTCATCATTGCATGGAACATATTAGTTATTCCACTACCTCCTCAAAACCATTTTCCTTATCCTAGAATATATATTTTTCTTTTTTATACTTATTTTCTATTTATTTTATTTTCAAGTTTCTAAGGGTTTACTAATCTCCTCCTTATCTTTGCACAAATCCACCAATTTTTCGCTCATAGTCTTTAACCACCGTAACCTCTATCATGGGGTCACGCCGCGATGTCTGTCTGGCGACAACGGAGGCTATTGTCATGCCTCTTGATGAGGTGTGGTGTGTTGGGAAGGGTTTTTGGATTTAATCATAAAATTATAATTAATGTTTAGGAGTCGTCACCTAGTATTATGGTCACTAGGAACCTATGGTCTGTGAGAGTCTAGGTAAGAGACTGGTTGTGTAAGGAAAATATGTATCACCCCTAGTGCACCCTACCTAAGGTAAGCTGCATTGTTATTTGATTGTTTTTTTCTAAGTCGAGTTTCTATTCGTTGGTCTTTTCTAACGTACAAGGTAGATCTCTCATCTTGAAAAAGTCTCTACCTTTTAAGGTTAAATTTTTACCGTTCTAAATTCTAAATTTTAGCATTGTATTTATTTACACCTTGTATCTTTAATATCTGAGGGTGTATTTTATAGTGTAATTTTACACTCCACAAATATTAAAGTCTATATCTGGATCCTAAAAAAAAAATTGGAAAAGGGTTTTTGATATTTTGGCCAAACCTTGATTGATGATCATAAACTGATTATTATATCCATTTTTTTAGATTTCAAAACATAAGAAATACGCAATTTTTTAATGAAAATGTACTTGGAAAGTTTTAGGATTTAGCTGTATACATGAAAACAAAATATTTTTTTTTTGTGTTTGAAAAGAGAAATTAATTAAAAGTTTTCTAAGATTTTTTTGTTTTTTTTTAAATGTATGATTTTTATTTTTGAAATATTTCAGAAAAAACCATGTATTTTAATACCAGATTTATATTTTACAGTGTAAATAAACAACCTGATATTATGCAAAATTAGTAGAAAAATATTTGAGAAAATCACAATTTTTTTGAAATGATTTTTGAATTTTTTTGGATTTTTTTTGTTTTTAATAATAATAATAATAATAATAATAATTATTATTATTATTATTATTATTATTATTATTATTATTATTATTATATTACCAAATATATGGGCTAGGCCGAACTCAACCCAAAAACAAAGTTGGGTCGATCTCGACCTAAAAATAGTTGGCCTAATCTCGAGCCAATGTAATCTTTCTTCTTCTTTTTTTAGGTTAGGCCAAACCCAACCACTTGGGCTGGGCCATACACCCAGCCCAAACCATAGGCTAATTAATTAGTCATTGTATGCAGAAATGAATTTTGCATGCAGCAGCCACGAAGAGGAATAAAGAGGCGAAGCATAGAGGAGAAAGTTGTCTGACGTGGGGGTCTCGAGCGTGATGAGGTGATTCGACTTGGCTCAGGAGGCGTTGGCTAAGGGAATGATAGCTGGGTTCAGCTGATGAAGGAAGAAGAAAAAGGTTTGTAGAGGGGGGGGAGAGAGAGAGAGAGCCACAGTGGCTACTTGGTGGACGGTTGGTAGTGGAGACGATGATGAAACGACGGTGGTAGGAATGGTGGTGGCCGAAGGCCATGGTGGAGAGAGAGAGAGAGAGAGGGAGGGAGAGGAAAGAGAGAAATTGCAAAACTGGGGAAAATGGCTAGTTTTTTGGCCGACTTTGGATCCGATTTTCTTCTCCTTCAGACCCTGAAATCCACCTCTATTTATAGGCGGTGGAAGAGGGCAATCTTGTCTACACTAAGAAAAATTTCAGCCCTTGATTCAGTTGGAAAGGATCCCAACCATTGGTTCAAAGTAAGCATCCTGAATTTTCAAATCTACAAGAAAAAGGCTGATTGAGTTGGCCTCTTTAGGCCGGCACCGGCGTCAATGGGTTGTCATTAAGCCTAAACAGGTCATATGGGGCTGTAAAGAAATTGCAAAGGATCATTTGCGTGCAAGATTTGTTAAATTTGATTGACGTTAGATGTATTAAATACACTTGCAAAATAGCTTCCCTGAGTTGTTATTTCAGAGAAAATTGAAGAAGAAAATGAACAGTACCAGAGTTCTATTTTTGACCAAAGTTCAATTCAGTCCTTCCTCTTTAAATTTGATTTAATTGCACCCCTAACTGACCCTATACTTTTGATTTAGTGCAATTTAGCCCATGTTGAACTTGAATTAGAACCCTAAATTTACATACCTTTTGCACTATGGTCCTTGGTCTCGGTTTTATACAATTGAACCCCTAATTAACCCCAAAACTTCAATTTTCTTGCAATTTGGTCCCTGATTTCAATCAATTAACTTAGTAAAAATTAAATTTGATCTTTTAAAATTTCAATCTTCTCAATTAAACCTAAATTAGGCTCCTAAACTTAATTTTTCACCAATCAAGCTCCAAATAAAATTAATTTGACCCATTTAAAGTATATTTAAGTCCTTACACTTAATTATATCCTTTAATTCGACCCAAATTAATTCTTAAACATAATTAAAATTTAATTTGGCCCATGATTAAATCAAATTGGCATATTAAAAATTGAACTATGTCTTTGGACTTAATTTTATACAAATTCATCCAATAATAATTTAATTTGACCTTTAATTTGCATTTTTTTCTCTCCATGTTTTGGCATAATGGGGTATAATTAGACCTTAAATTTCCTCTGAAATTGCAGCTTGATTCCCCAACTTGCTTTCTCCACATTGCCAGCTTTTATTTTCTTTCTTTTTTAATTTTTATTTTGAAAAAAAAGTGATTTTTGAGAAATAACCCAGAATTGAGTTATGACAACCTCAAGAACGTGTTTGATTTCAATGTATTAGTTCTTGAGCTTACCACAAATTCTCACCTATTACATTGCCATTTTTCATTTTAGGCTAATGTTAACTTCAAACATTAAGCTTGGTCAGCTTACCTATCGATTTATGCTTAAATTTATGATGATTTTGATTTTGAAAGAGCTTGGTATGGCTTTTCATTGTATAGTTTTAAGTTGTGGAATCGAATTAAATTAATTTTTTAGGGATTTTTTGGTTGATATATGATGGATTAATGTTTTTTTAAAATTGAAGCATAAGTCCATATTTAAAAGGGCTAAAGACAAAGTGATAATCTAACATTTCTAGGTTTGATAGAATATCAAACCTAAATGATTTGGGTTTAGCTTGTTTCCAAGCTCAATATCCTCGGGTTTAGATGTACGTTAAGCCCAAGTATATATGGGTTTAGTGAATTGCCAGACCAAACACCCTTGGTTCCAACTATATACTAAACCCAAGTACATATGAGTCTGATAAGGTTCCAAACTCAATATCCTTGGGTTTGCTAAGATTAAGTGTATATAAGTCTGGCGAGCTACCATACCTAATGTTCTTATGTTCAGCTACGTGCTGAGCCTAAATAGACGCGAGTCTAGCAATCCGTCATACTCAACATCCTTGAGTTCAACTACATATTGAGCCTAAGTACATATAGATTCCTAAACCCCATTAAAATGGACTGTTTTGCAAGTTTTAATTCTTCTACCATAAACCATCTACTTTGTGAGCTCTAAAGAAGGGATATTGACGTGAACGTGTGATTATCCACTATCCAATCATTTAAAAACTTCATTTCTAAAAACATTGAATTTTAAAACATCATCAATATGTATATATAAATTAACTAATAGGGGTCAAATTTCAAACAGTTTGATGAGAGTTTTGAGAGATTTTTTAGTAGGAGCAACTTGTTGATGTGGAATGTGTTAATGAATAAGTGTAGTAAGGCTAGGAATATGAAGAAGATGTCTAATGTTTTTAAAGTTATCCTGTAGAAGGATATTGTTTCTTAGAGTACTTTAATTTATGAGTTTTTGAAAAATAAAAAATTAGATTAAGCTATGGAGCTTTTTGATTAAATGTCAAAAAAGAATGTGGTTTTTGGACAATATTGGTTGATGGGTTTTCCTGGAATGAAGACTATGAAAAGACGTTGTCTATGTTTTTTAAAATGTTAGAAAAGGGGTAAGGCTGAATGTTTTCACCATCATTTCTGCTTTTTCTGCTTGTGAAAATATTAATGCCCTTGAAACTGGATTACGAATGCATAAATATATTAGAGATAATGGTTTCCAAGTGACTAGAGCTCTTGGGACTGCCTTGGTGGATATGTATGTCAAATATAAGAATATTGAGTCTGTGTATGAGGTGTTTGGAGTGACAAAACATAAAGGGTATTTTTATTTGGACTATTATGATATAAGGTTAGGCAATCCATAGACATTCTGAACATGCAATTACATGCTTTAAACATATGATTTTTGCATGTGTGACTTTTCTTTTGGTGTAATTCCTTGAAGTTTTTTTTTTATTCTAATCCTGTTCAATTGTTTTACAATTCTTAAATAAACTTAATTTTGTCATATTTGCATGTATAAAGCCAAATGAGGTTGTATTTCTCACCTTATTAATTGCTTGCAAGCATTCTGGCCAAGTAGATATTGGACTTAACTATTAGGTTTCTTGAAAGATAAATACTTAATGGAAATAGTAAATTTAAACTTTTTTAAATTCTTAAGGATCTAATTAGATAGATCTAGAGTTATTTAGAGTTTATACAAAGATGAAGATCAAATTTTCTTTTCCACTTTAAATAATTGCTTTAATGTTAAGTTATCACAAACCATAAGTTGCCCAATTGTTCGACCTCTAACGATATTCCACATGAACCATTAGTAAAAAAATCTCTTAAATCCTTTTAGAAGAGAGAGATTGCTATATCATTTAATATTATATTTTTTCTTTTGTGTTTCAGGTGTTTACGTAACTAACATAGTTTTTCTTTGTTGTATTTATTGTATATAAATAAGAGGCATATCATTTTATTTAATTGACAAAATATCAATTTTTCTTAAATAATATCTCATATATTATTTTAGGATAATTTTAGAAATATATTTAATCAAATCCCTACTTGATTTTTTCCAAAGTCTAGAATTGTAACCCTCTATATTAATTACATTCTAGTTCTCAATTTCTAAAACTTATTTACAATCTAGTCATATTTGTTTAGTCATCCCATTTTAATTTATGATTAATGGTTCTTGTATGTATGTCACATTAGGTACCCTAATAATTGTTTAGTCATCCCATTTTAGGATAATTTTAGAAATATATTTAATCAAATCCCTACTTGATTTTTTCCAAATTCTAGAATTGTAACCCTCTATATTAATTACATTCTAGTTCTCAATTTCTAAAACTTATTTACAATCTAGTCATAATTGTTTAGTCATCCCATTTTAATTTCTGACCAATGATTGTTGTATGTATGTCACATTAGGTACCGTAATAAGTTGATCCACAGAGAAATCACAATCCTAAATAAAATATTATTAATTAAATTAAACAATTTAATTTGTTATTAATTCAATAATTGATTGATTTATATTTGAAGCATGATCCTCTAAATATATGAAAAATTGTAAGGGGTTTGACTTAACCTTTCAGTGGCTAATTTCTCAGTATAATTATTATTCCTTTATGAATAATATTTTTATTTGGACATTATAACATGTAGTATATTTGCTTTGTTAAATCATTTTTGTTCTCAATACTATAGTCATTGATTCTTTGAATAAGACCTATAACTTTTTTTCAAATCTTATTCCATATCAGCTAATGATTTCACAATCAATATTATTTGAGAACATATAAAATATATTTTTTAATTCACCTAGAGTGATGAATCCTTTCTTTATTACTCAAATACCTTCATATAGTTTATATTATACTCAATATGTTCTCATTTGTTACCCTTGATTAAGACATCATGTAATTAAGATCAAAGCATAACACTCTTTATTTATATAAGATAACTTAATGATTTCAAGTTTAAGAATCACTTACACAACTATCAGATAAACCTTTCCATAGATATAGATGATCTTTTCATATGAAATTCTCATATGGGTCAATTTAGTGTACATGTCATGTAACAAGCACCTACATATTAGTTTTAGGTATCTCTCATACCTCAGCTTATGAGAGCAACTACTTCCTTTCATAAAGGAAAGAACTTAATATGTATCATTCTCAATAGCTCTAATTAATTTTCAGTTTTAATAAAACATTAACCAAGAATATTTATGAACAATACTTTGATGCAATAAGAATATTATAATTATAACTTTATAACTTCATTAGCATAGTATTTTTGTCTCATGAATGTTATCTTTACTCTAAATTCATTAACCAAACATTAGATTCATTAATCAAATATAAATAAATATTAAAGATAAAGAAAGTCTTTATTAATAATAAATATATTTTACATGAATAAAATCAGAATTATATGTAAACTATTGAGTTTTCCAAAACACATATACGCATCAAAAATGGTAAATTTAAAAAACAATTTGGAGTCTCAATATCTTATTAGATAAATCTAGAGTTGTTTAGGATTTATACAAAAATTACCTAAAAATCAGATGTTCTTTTTTGCTTTGAATAATTGCTTTAAGGTTGGGTTATTGCAAACACAAATTGTTCAAGTGTCTGACCTCCAACGGTAATCCACATGATTCACTAGTGAAAAATATCCTAAATGCTTTTAGGAGAGAGTTATTGCTATGTTTTTTAGTACTATCTCTTTTCTTTTTGGTTTTTTTAGGTATTTTGTATTGTACTATTTACTATGCATAAAATAAGAGATATAACATTTTATTTATAGAAAAATCTAAAAACTCTATAAATGGTTAAATATCAATTTGTCCCCTGAATAATATCACATATATATTATTTCAGGATAATTTTAGAAATTTATTCAATCAAGTTTTTACTTAATTTTTCTAGGGCTAAAATTATAATTTCCTATATAAATTATATTCTAGTTCTCAATTTCTAAAACTTATTAATCAAGACACACTTGATTAATCATCTCGATTTAATTTCTGACCAATGGTTCTTATGTGTGTGACCCATTTGGTTCCCTAATAAGTTGACCCAAATATAAACCACAACTTCATATAAAATAGGATTAAATAAATTTATTTATTATCAATTCAATATTTGATTAATTTATATTTGAATATCAAATACAATGTCTAGCAACCTGTCATGATTCTTTAAATATTAGAAAAGTTATAAGTGATTTAACTTAACTTTTCAATGACTAGTTTCTCAGTGTAATTATTATCCCTTCATTAATAATATTTCGATTTAAATATTATACCATAACATGCGTCTACTTTGTCAAATCTACATTTATTAATCAAATATTTAATTAATATTAAAGATAAATAAATTTTTAATTAAAAATTAAACATATTTGCATAAACAAAATTAATATCAAATATAACCAACTAATTAGTTATAAAACATATACACCAACATAACCGACCAATTAGCCAAAAAGACATTCACAAACATTAACTTCTTCTACAGCATGGAGTTTGATTACTGCATTTTATTGATATGCTATGCAGGGCTGGTCAGCTTAAAGAAGCCCTCAGATTCAATGAATCCATGCCAACGGATCCTTATTTTGTGACACGGAGAGCACTCCTTTGTGCTTGTAGGGCTCGCAAGAAGACCAACATGGCAGAATCAGCCTCAGAAGAGCTTCTGGAGCTTGAACAGCTACACAGATCGAGTAATTGGAGCTACGTCTTCTTGTCAAATGCTTATGCTGCAGTAGGCTGATGGGAAGATGTGGAGAGAATTAGAGTTCTTATGCAGAATAGAGGTGTTCACAAAGATCCTGGATGGAGTTACGTTGAGGTGGAGGGTCAAGTGCATCGTTTTGTATCTGGTGATCATACTCGCAAGGATGCAAAAGCAACACATCTGAAATTTGAGCAAATAGTGGCAGGAGCAGTGAGGATTACAGTTGGAACGGGATTTCATTTCTGTAATCAATCTTGAAAGAAGTTGTCCAAAGTATCCAGGTGCATGATAATTTAACCTCTCATCTCCATGCAAATATTCTGGATGTCAAGGTTCTGCTGCAACTTGATTGAGGAATTCGGCTTGAAGGAATGCTGTAAGAGGATTATTTGGCCAAGCTTAGTTCCATGCAACAGGAGTGGATAATAGCATCGGACACCCTACCCCAAGGCATGAGTAGTGTCGTTAAATTCTTAAGGTGGTGGTGGTTTTTCTCCCCTTGTTTGATCCCTTTAGTTTTCCACTGTATAAAAAAAAGAAAGGCAATCTGAAAGAAAATGTATCTTCTGATACTTAACATTATTATTAATTACTCTATTACCTGCCCATATTAGAAGCCAAGAACAACAGATTGTCTCCTGTCAATAGCTCTCAGACTTTTGAAAGAATTAGCATTATGGTTCAAGTGTTGCCGATTACTGTCATACTCTTCTTTTGTGCACAGTATGCTATGTACTGATAACGCTATGTTTCTACCATATTGATCAAAAACGTATTCAAAGAAAAGAAAACCAAAAGGAAAAAGGAAATTATTTTGAAGTAAAAGGCATGATGAGCAGATTCTGAGCGTCTCCCTTTACAGCATGATAACGTGGGAGAGGAATTAAAGACCAAAAGGACACACCTGCTTTTGAATCTCACATGATTTAAGACTTGAAAAAGAGACAGCCCAGAACCTTAAACTACCATCTATCATTTGCTTGAATCCATGCATAAATCAAGATCATGTCGCCACCCCACTTGTGTCTTTGGGAAAATTGCAATTATGCCAAACACATGAACCCTAGACAAGTTGTAAAAAAAGAAAGAAAAAGCTAAAAACCGAATGTGTTTTGAATCATGGGGTCATGCTATGCTATCACACAGCGAACATAAGACTATCATGTGCTAATGATTTTATGTTATTTATTTATTTTTGCTATCTGATTTACTTTCAAAATCTATCCATTTTCCTGTTGTGATAGCATTTTTACCAGGTTCATGCATGCAACTAGGGTTCTCCTAATTTCGCTGACCAATTTCTGATTTTTAGCACATATCGTAAAACAAATATCATAGTAATGCCTTCTAACAATGTATGTAGGAGTAGCTAAGAACTACCATAATGATTGATAAGCTAACAATGTAGAATCTACTTCGCCGGGGCTTCTTCTTCTTTTCTTTTTTTTCGCGTTAAAAATTATGTTTAGGTAGCTTAATCGTGTTTTATATATATAACTTGAGTTGGGTAAAATAAATTGATTTTATTTTAATTAAAAGATTAAAAAAAAAGGTAATGATAATAAATAGATTAAATGTTTAAAAAAAATTATAAAGATAACTTTGGGAAAAAAATATTTTTGTAAAAAAAGAACAAACAATGTAGCTTAATTCTCAGCCAATTAAATATAAAAAAATAAAATTAGATTAAAAAAAAAGGATAAAAAAGACCAGCTCGAGTTAATCTGAGTTAGCATGATAAACTTGTAGCTCAGAGAATAAAAGGCGAGTCAATCTAAGTTAACCCATCAAATCTACAATCTATGTCATAAGATCGAAAATCCAGTAGAAAAGAAAATGTAAAAAAATCAAAAAGCTGAAAAGAAAATATGTGAAAAAACAAACGACATCAACATGTATTAACTTTTCAAATCTGTGACCTGTAACATTAGTCTAGAAGCACCCTATTTAGAAAAATCATTAAGCCTAATTTCTAATCAATTAAATATTGAAGGATTAACTTGGAAAAAATAATATCAATTATACAAAAGGTTTGAAAACAAAAAATGACAATTAAAAGAATGAGAAAAAAAAATGAAACACAAAATAAAATTTATTTTTTATTGAAGCGTGAAATTGAAAAGAAAAATTAATTAAACAAAAGCACACAAAAAAAATCAAAAGAATAAGAATTAAAATTGAAATAAAAAATAAAAATAAATTTTTGATTGAAGGGTGAAATTGAAAAGAAAAATCAATTTAACAAAAGGTCCCAAAACAATAATCAAAAGAATGAGGATTAAATTGAAAAATATATTTTTTGCAAATTGGGATTGAAGGATGAAATTGAAAAAATAAAATTTCTACAGAAGGGCCAAGAATAAAAATTAAAAATAAAAAGAATAAGGTCTGAAGTTGAAACACAAACAATAAAGAGGGTCAAACTATAATTTTTAGGAGAGGAGAGAAAAGAGGGAGAAAAAAAAAGATCCATCAACGACAAACCATACCACCAACATCGTCACGTACCACACTACCAGGAAACAAACACGACGACGCTAAAAACGACACAACAAAATATAATTTTTGAACATCGAGAGGCTCTGCATATGCAACTCAAATGACACAAGCACCTCTTAAATGTAAGCGAGTATGTCACACGTGCCCCAACCTTTATACACTCACACACACACACACACATGATCAAATACTAAGTTGTCCCTAAGTTGACTTGATAATAACAAAAAAAAAAAACCATTAAAAAAAGATGAAAAAGCCATTTGACACAAGTTTTAAAATTTTTGCTTTTAAAGGTATTTTGGTCATTTTACTATGCTTTTTTATATATATGTTTCATCAAATATCAAATTACTCCTCAGCTAAACTGATAATAATGAAAAAAAATTGTGAAGATACAAAATTACCCTTCAAAGCCAATTTCAAATCTCTTGCTTCTAATGGTATTTTGATCTTTTCATGGTGCATTTTAAATGAGAAAAGACTTATTTATCACTAGTCAATTTGATAATGACTAACACTACCAAAAAATCTATGAATACAAACAAAATCATTGACAAAAAAAATTCATATGTATTTTGGGGTGATATTTATCAACCAAATTGATTCCATCGCTAACTCCATTGATATTTACCAACATAATATTTCTGTTGGTAAATACCGAGAGAATCCCAGACGGAATAAAAGGAATTTAAAAAAAATCAAAAATTACAATGATGTGTAATTTTTTGTGGATGCTTTTACCGATGAAATTATAGTTGCATTCAAGCAGGGAAAACCGTGCAGTGACATGTCACTTATACCGACAGAATTGCCAATGGATTGATAGACAAACATTATGTTGGTAATTCTATCGGTAAGAGTTAATATATGACTTGGTCGTCACCCTCTCCTCCTTTATTTCTCCTTTTTCCTTTCTACAACTAAACAAACCCCAAAAAAAAAATCTACGGATACAAACAAAATCACCGATAAAAAGAATTCATCGGTATTTTAGGGTGATATTTACCGACCAAATTGATTCAATTGCTAACTCTATCGGTATTTTTGTTGGTAAATACTGACAGAATCCCAGATGAAATAAAAGGAATTAAAAAAAACCAAAAAGTAAAATGACATGTAATTTTTTATGGACGCTTTTACCGACGGAATTATAATTGCATTCAAACAGGGAAAACCATGCAGTGACGTGTAATTTATACTGATAGACTTGACAGACAGAAATATTCTGTTGGTAATTCCATCGGTAAGAGTTAATATATGACTTGGTCGTCGACCCTCTCCTTCTTTATTTCTCCTTCCTCCCCTCTACAACTAAACAAAACCCCCCCAAAAAAATCTACGAATACAAACAAAATCACCAACGAAAAAAATTCATCGGTATTTTGGAGTGATATTTACCGACCAAACTCATTCCATTGCTAACTCCTTCGGTATTTACCATTGGTATTTCTGTTGGGAAATACCGACAGAATCCCAAATGAAATAAAAGAAATTAAAAAAAACCAAAAAGTAAAATGACATGTAGTTTTTTGTGGATATTTTTAACGAAGGAATTACAGTTGCATTCAAACAGGGAAAACCGTGTAGTGACATGTCACTTATACCAACAGAATTGTCAATGAATTAACAAACATAACCATTATGTTGATAATTCCATTGATAAGAGTTAATACATTACTTGGTCGTTAACCCTCTCATCCCCTATTTCTCCTTCTTCCCTTCTACAACTAAACAGCCCCCCTAATCTGCAACTAGCAAACATCCCCCCATCTCAACACAACTCATCCTTCCTTGACCTTTCCAGTCACAACAACACTTTATTGTGGATTTTTCATTTTCAGCAAGCAGATCTACCGTTTTTTTTTTAAAATTTAAACACAATTTTAAAATGTTAATTTTTTTATTGCATATTTTTATAGTATATGTATTTTATGTGGGTGTTTACTTGTTTTATTGTTTTTTCTCAAACAAACTTGTTGTATAGATATATGATTTTGTACATGTTATGGTTTATTTTAGATTTTATAAAATTATATTTGTTTATAAATTGTTGAAACTTATGTCGAATTCCTGACTTAGGTGTGTTGTGGTGATATAAATAATGGTTTGTTTAACGGGTTTGTTTTATATTTTATCAATTTTATTGCCGAGTTGTAATTTCTATAAATTAATGTATACAAATTTGTATGTACATAGATAATTGATAATGAATTAAAAAGTATAAAAATAGATTAATTGTTTACTTAACATTGTTAATTAATACATATTGTTGATACGCACACGCACACACCAAATTCTAAATCAAATTCTAAATAATTAATAATTGGAAAAAATATATGTAAAGCATTTAGCATTTATCACGGTAAAATATCTTAACTATTCTTTAAAGCATAATTAATTAAATTGTAATGTAGGTTTTTTTTAAAAAAACTTTTCCCATTATTTAAAATAGTAAAATGACATATTTATCCCTTGGATTAATTTTTTTTAATTGATGGCTAGGGGTTTTTTGGTCCTTTTGTCTTGGTTTCTTTTTTTTACTATTGTAATATTTTGGACAAGGTGGCTAGCGTGTTGCCACACAAGCTTGCATATGGGCAGCGTCTATGCCTTTTAAGCAACACATATGACTTAAATCACTGTTCAAACACTACCTTTCACGACGACATTAGAAGTGTCTCGATATTCTCTTTTTGATGGTTAGACATGTGTTCACAAAGGAGGAGCGATTGGGCTCCAATGTACTTTTTTTCTTCTCCTTCTCCTTCCCTTTTTTTCTCTCTTCTCATTGAAAAAATTCAAGGGTATCTTGCCATTTGTTTTTTTATATACAATTTGATCCTCATTCTTTGGATTTTTATTTGTTTTATTGTTTTTTAATTCAATTTCATCCCTCATTATTTGGTTTAATTGGATTTTTATATCAAATTTGATCCTCATTCTTTTAATTGTTATTGGCTTCTTTTTTTTTAATTTTTATATTTTTTTTAATTTCATCCTTAAGCATTTTGTTTTAGTTTTTTTATGTCAAATATAGCCCCCATTTTTTCCTCTTTAATTTTTTTTTTATCAATTTCATCATTTGATATTTTATTGATTTATAATTTTGCTTCGTTCTTTTTTAGATTTTGCTTTCCATAGAGTTAATTCAAGACTCATGACTAGGGTTTTAAGTCACACAAACAACTCATCATTTCTATAAGCATATCGCAAACATGTTCTTATCCATAATCCTACTAGATAATCACTTATCCTTATACATTTACATTGTAACAGCCCGACTCAACTTGCCATATATTGTCCGCTATGGGCCTTACCACCCTTATGGTTTTGTTCCTGGTGATGCGAGCTCACTTCTGAGCCTGACGCCTCAAAACACGGATGACAAGTTAGCATCAGCACTCTTAATAAGGCCAGCTACCACTCCCTCACCAGCCGATGTGAGATATTACAATCCACCCCCTTAAAGAGCCCGACGACCCCGTCGGCACAACCGGACAACCAGTGAGGTCAGCTCTGATACCAAATGTAACAACCCGACCCAACTTGCCATATATTGTCCATTTTGGGCCTTACCACCCTCATGGTTTTGTTCCTGGTGACACGAGCCTACTTCTGAGCTTGACGCCCCAAAACGCATATGACAAGTTAGCACCAGCACTCTTGATAAGGCCAGCTACCACTTCCTTACCCGTCGATGTGGGATATTACATACGCAATCCATTGATCACCATATAAGTAGCCTTGGGCCTACTCTAAATCCATCATCATTCATTGTCAACCTCACCATTTTATACTTCATTTATATACAATATTGTATATATAGTACCCTTATATTGTTGTAATATACACGCACAAAGAAAATACAACTTACTAATAGATAAAATTCCAAAAGATGTAATTATACTTATATTTCAATTCATTACATAATAAAACATATAACTAAACTTTACTTAAGTAGTTTAACTACAAAGACTCAATTGCTTTATTGATGTTGCATTGGCAAATGGGATGGACATAAAACATGCACATATTAACTTAGTTAATTTTAAATAAAAGTATGCATTCAACTCATTATCCATGTAACTACTTAAAATGATAAGTAATACACTATTTACTTTTGAACCTGAAACTCATAATTCTCCTTTTAACTTTATTAATACCTTTAAATTTATTCATGGAGATCACCCCCTTCATTACACATCACTTTTATTATTTCCATCATGCATCCATTTATTTTCATTTCAAGCTTTCATTACTTACTGAGACCTTACTATGTTCGGTCTGATGTTTATATGGGGGTTTACCCCTTGAGTCCTGCTTTTTTATTTCTTTTAAACACCTTTTCATTGCTCGAGCATCTTTGTTTTACCAATAAAAAAAATTGTTGTCGCAAGCGGTGTATCACGGGCCTACAAATCTAGTAACATCTAGTATTTCACAGTTGTGCCATAAAATGCAATAATTTGTTTATTTAAAAAAATACACAATTGAACAAAATATTTAACTTTTTTTTTTAGATATTTGGGTTTGACATGTGTTAACCCATATTTGATTATTATTTTTATTTAAAAAGCCTGAAACTACGTCATTTTAAGTCTTTTTATTAAAAAAAACACAAATATAATTTTTTCAAGCAATATTGAGACTTTAAACAACCACCATCAAGCTCCTCTTATCTCATGGAACCCATGAAATAAAAAAAAAAAAAACCCGTTTTGATGGTTAAAAATGACTTGAATGATAACTTTCTCTCTCATTGCTGGAATCCGGTGACTCCTCTCTTTAACCAAGAATTGAAAAATAATACAAATAAGCTTCTGCATCAAAATTGTTTTTTTTAAATAAAAGAACCTAAATGTATAATTTGTGTTATTTTTAAAGTTTGAGGACCTAAGTGTTTTTTTAATAAAATCTTTGGCATGCCACCCATGTTTGATGTCCGTTTATTTTGGTCCTTCTTTTTTCAATTCCAACCTTGCCTAAAAAATTAAAAACAATTGAATTTCAATTAGAATTAAATCACCCAAGAAAAAAAAAACTTTGAACACAAAATGAATTATTAAAAAAATACACAGTGTGCCATAGTGTTTTATATAAATATAATATAATGATCTAAATCAAAATTGATTCCATTGTCTTTTCTTAGAAAACTATAAATCAGACCCCAGCTTCTAATAGGGCAAGGCTTTTTCCAAAAAAGTTCCATAACTGAATTGTGAAATCCATGATAGATTGGGGTCTGATTTGTAGTTATTTATCCCTTCGTTTTATCAACCTAAAGAAAAAATAGCATGAAGCTAACTGGTCTTGTTTGATTGCTCCTTCACGAGTCTTCCCCTAAGCCCTCTGTCACTCAAGAACCACCCGTTTCACCCTCTTCCTTCCTTCCTCGAATGGAAAAGAAGAAACTACAATCGATCTAAAGATTAAAAATTAAAGAAAACTCTAAAAAAACTCCCCCTTTGGAATAAAAATGGTGAAGAAAAAGGTACCAGATTGGCTCAACAGCTCTCTCTGGTCCTCCTCCTCCTCCACCACCACCTCGTTCTCCTACTCCGACACCAATCACTTCGACCACCACTCATCCACCTCCGCCTCACCTCCAATCGATCCACCGCTACCTCCTGCCGCCACCAGAGACGAACAACAGCATCCGCCTCGTCATCATCATGATTATCATCCGCGAAAACCTGACATTAAAGAAGATAAGCACTCAAAAAGCAGCATCGTTAACGACAACATCAGTAATAATAATAGTAATAATTCTATTAGTAATAATAAGATAGATAATCGAAAAGCTGATAATACTGAGAGCTCTGCGGAGGATATTTCAAATCAGGCTCTTCTTTTGACCGAGGTTAGTTCAAGTTTTTCTTCCTTCCTCCCCTCCCCTTTTAAATTTTTGAGTTTCTATTTAAAGCTGCGTTGTTTTGCTGATGTAGTTATCAAGGAAGGTGATAAATATGGGGGAATTAAGGAGGATAGCTTCTCAAGGGATACCTGATAGTGCTGGTATTCGTTCCATGGTTTGGAAGGTAATTTAAATTAAATAAAAAAAAAATTGGTTGTTGAGAGAATTGAAAGAAATTAGAGATTTTTCGTTTTCAGTAAACTGGATTTTAATTCTCTTCGAGTAGTTATGAGATAAATGTAGTGTCTTGAGTAATGGGTCAATCTTGAAATTTTGGTATTTCAAGCTTATGATTAGTTGGGTTTGTAAATTTAGAAATTTAGAGATTTTGGGTTTCAAGAGAAGTGATTTTTTTATGCTGAGGGGCTGTTGAAGTAACGTACTCTCGTTCCTCTTGTTGAATGGAGCGAGTGTCTTGCATTTTGATTTGGGTTAGTGGGCTAAGTCTGAATTTAAGCTTACTGATTGTGTATGGCAGCTCTTGTTGGGATATTTACCACCTGATCGTTCTCTTTGGTCGTCTGAATTGGCTAAGAAGAGATCTCAGTACAAGCGATTTAAAGAAGAGCTTTTGATGAATCCTGTAAGTCAAATAGCAGAAATTTTAATGCCTTATTTGGTCAATAATTTATTGGGGAAATAAAACGATCATAAAGGTTATAAAACATAGTGTGGTGTGTTTGTTATCCAATCTGTTGCTGGTTTTTTATTCATGATTTTTTATGGTGTTAGAATTCTTATATAATGGATTTTTGGAAAGTTCTCACAACTTTGACAGCATTGGAAATTGTTAACATTGTGAAGAGGTTGCAAAAATAAGTTAAATTCCATCCTGGATGTATGTTTTCATGAATTGAGCTAGATTAACTTGGGTTGTTATAAGTAAGATTGTGAGCTAATGGACCAGTGAAGTCTTTTTTCACAATAAGGATGTGCTGCTGCCTTCAGTTTAATGTTCTAATTCTTGTCAAAGGTTCTGGTTTTCTGAATGTTTTTGTGGCTAGTTAGTCAGAAATAACAAGGAGGTTGGAGAAAACGATGGGTCTTGACAATGATGATGCAAAATCTGAAAGCCGTTGTGTGCTCTCAAGATCAAAGATAACTCATGGGGAGCATCCTTTGAGCCTTGGGAAGAGCAGCATTTGGAATAAATTCTTTCAGGTATGAAACCAACTGCTTCATGGCAAAAATGCTTTAGACATTGGATATTTTCTGCTCTATTGTGCCTTTATTGGATTAGTTTTTGTACCTTTTCTCATGGATTAGCTAGTGCAGTTCTGTTAAAGAATCTGCATCAGCATGGAGCCTTTTTCAGGAACTTTAAGAACGGAAAATGAAATAAGGGGAAGTATTGGGTTTGTACTCGAAAGGTCTTTGTTTTGAACTTTGAACAAAAAAAATGTTAAAACAAATACGAAAGTAAAGTAAATGATGCCTTGCCTGTTATTCTTTGAGATGTCCTGGGAATATGATTTAGTACCATTCCACATCATGACAGCTAGTGTTCACATATAGAGAATGCTCCCTGTTGATATGGTTTGGTTTTGCAAGTATGAATTGTGTGCGTATGACCTGATATGCATCAGGATAATAGCTCGTTGCCCATTTCCATGATATTTTTGTCTGCTTGAAGTGATATTTCAACACCATGTGCTTTTGCGAAACAATATACTAATATTTGCACC
>Ga0325404_1000849_pt1 | contig 31456 bp, 19 predicted proteins | sample PopdelMetagenome_18_FD_205664 | JGI IMG/M metagenome (GOLD analysis project Ga0325404, IMG submission 205664) | Populus deltoides microbial communities from Bellville, Georgia, United States - Xylem-Control-R1 | ecosystem: Host-associated > Plants > Phyllosphere > Stem > Wood/Secondary xylem...
TCATGCTTCTGTTTTCAAATTTAATCTATCCTCTCTTTTTTCTTAACATTTTTTCTCTATGGAAATGTTAAATTAGGATCTTTTAATGCCATCACCATCTTCTGTTTTCCTTTCTCGTTCTAGAAATAAATATTGAAAGCGGTATCCTCTATTTACAATGGAGGAATAGTGACTGAAACAATTCAATTAAGGCCGCGCTTGTTCTTAGAAGTAGAAGAAAATCTAAACAGAAAATTTTAGGTTCCTCTTTCACTGGATTTCCTTAAAAACTTGACTGAATTTGACCTTGTTGATCAAATAACTAATAGTTCGCTTCCAAGGGTTCATTTATGGTTGTGAGTGCTGGTCATCATGTCTTGATTTAGTTGAGAGAAGCTTTGGTATTGTATGTAGGCCAACCTAGGCAGGTAGGTGCAGCATTCATGAGTGCAGTGCAGCAAGTAGTCATGAGGTGACAATTCAAATAGCATAATATTTAGTAGAGATTTTCATTTTATTAGAAAAGGAAATTTAATTTTTCCAATATTAACAAAATCTATGCAAGTTTTCTGCGTTGTTGATTCCAGTGAATTTGTGCATAATCACCTTAATCTGAAAAGGAGAGCTAAACGCACACATCTGTTGAAAGTAAACTGAAAGAAAAGTTTTTTAATCAAAGTTAAGTAGTAATAAAATAGATAAATCAAAAGTTTTTGGATTTTGAATTTTTGGAGAAGGGGAATAGATTAGAGAAAGAGGTGGGGGAAAAATTTTGAATTTTTGAAGATGCGGAAAAGGAGAAAAGGAGAGAATGGAGATTTTATGTAATTAATGATTTAATTTATTTTTTGAATTTTGATTTTGCCGCGTCAACAATGAAAAATCTGTTGGAGATTACTTAAATATTTGATAGTAGCATTTATTATAGCAAAAAAGATATTGCAATAGAATGATTATTATATATGAAGATGAATGAGAGACAATAGGAAGAAAATATCTGTATTTCAACATACAACAAATAAAAACATGCAACTTTCTTGGACAATATCTGTATTTCATTCATCCAAACTTTAAGTGAAATTGCCTTTGATTACTGAAAACAAAATAAACTATTTAGTAGCAATCCCTCAATATGTTGAACGATTGAAAGAAAACCTCCTTTTAACTACTTCTTTGCTCCGCTGATTTTGGGGGGGAAATATACATATTGGGGGACAACTGAAAAATACACGAGAAGAAAGGGAGGAGGGCAACGACTCAAGCAGAGGGCAGTTACATATTTCCAATCGTTTAAGGGAGGTGAGGTGTTGAAGCCCCTTGTAGTCAAGAGATTTCAGGTGTTTTAGGGAATCGATTTTAATAGATGTAAGACTTGAGGGCAGAAGCATCTCTTCAGGGAAGGATTCAACATTTTCGTCCCCACCAATGTCGAGGTGTGAAAGAGAAGGGAGCGTTTGCAAGCCCCATTGCATGCGGCCTGCAATGAGTTTGTTGCAATCGAAAATACGAAGTGATTGTAATGTGGAGGGAAAACCCTCTTCTGGACACAACTCAAATTCTAAACAACCATTTATTTCCAAATGTTTAAGGGATGGGAGGAGGGAATGCATACTCTCAGGCAACTGCTTCAAGTTCCAGCAATCGTTTAACGAAAGTCGTGTCAAGACTGGAGCAGGTAACCCTCCTTTGGGAAATGAAACTAATTTAGGGCACCCCTTGATTATCAAACAATGGAGAGAGGTGAGAACATTGAGAGGTCTTTCATGTGCACATAGTGATTCGAGATCTGGACAGTTAAAGATAGAAAGAGTATTTAACTTGGGGAACAAGTCCAGTGCGACGCATTTGAGAGCAGCCCAGCCCTCGATTGTAATTTTCCCAAAATCAGAGGGTGACCAACCCATTTGCTCAATTTCCTCGGGTAGGGACTCTAGGGAGTGGAATCCAGAAACAGACAGAGAGTGCAACCTCGGAAACCTAGGAAGTGGAGTCGCGAGCTGCTCACACCCACTAATTGTGAGTCTTGTTACACGTGGAAGGTGGTGACTAGGTAGGGCCTTTGCAAGGTTGGGGCATTCTTTGATTGAAAGCACCTCTAGAAGAGGGAAGGCTTCCCGGCTGCCTTCGTCTGAAATCCACTCGCGCCACTCTGGCATCCTTCTAAAAGATAATGTTTGGAGGGATTCAAATGGCTTCTTCATAGCTGTACAATTCCCATAGAACTCGGAGCTCACAGTCTTAACTTTATCGAACGCTTCAATTGAGAGACGCTCCAAAGAAGCTAATTGCCCGAGCGGTGGTAAGGAGGTGCAGTTTGTACATCTACTGAGCTGCAAGGACACTATATTTGAGAAAGAGGACTCTCCTACCCACTCCGGAAACCTTACACCTCCATAACCATCAATCTGAAGATCCTTCACATTTCTATTTGGCTCTAATTTCTCAAGTGTGCTTTTTACGTGTTGCAGGTCATGAATGTCACCACCCCATGTAAACCTCAGCTCATCAAGGTGCCTTTTACTTTTGAAATTTGCTTTGACAGCATCCCGAGCATCCACCACATTTTGAAGGTTCCCAATATGAAGTTGTCCCCGTAGATGTCGTAGCTTTCCCAATTCTTTAATGCTAGCCTCACTCTGTCTTCCCACCATAAAGTCGGTCAACGTTTGGAGCTTTGTCAGTTGACCTATATGTGGTGGCATCTCTTTCAAAGGCGTGTCTGAGATGTTAAGATACCGCAAGTTGACTAGCCTTTCCAGAGATGCAGGCAACCTTTGGATTCTTGTTCCTTGAAGATTCAGATGTCGTAAATACTTCAAATTTCCAAGATCAGGTAGACTAGCAAGTTGTCGGCACTTTTTCAAGATCAAAGTTTGCAAATTGAGAAGAGTACTCACTTCTTCAGGCAACGTTACTAAATCTGACCAGGACAGATCCAAATACCGCAAATGCTTCAACTTGCTAATTGAACAAAGCATCTTAGCTGCACCGGCACAGTAAGACAAGGATAGCACTCGTAGGCTCCCAAGTGTTGACAACATATGAAAGATCTCAGTATAAACTTCGGGAAGAGACGTCAAATAGCGTGGAAAATTTTGGAATGTGCGTAGACATTGGGCTTGACGGATGTTTTCTAATTTTATGCTTGAAAAACCACTTCCCGTATCTTTTACGAGTGATAAATGTCGAGTCCTTCTAGTCGCCTTGGAAGAATTACTTGGGCTGAAGCAAAATTGACCGGACACATGGGTAGCCAAGTCATGCATGAGATCGTGCATCACAAATGATGAGGGAGAGGCACTTGATTGCTGGAAAAACGACCTTGACAAGAGATCATCAAAGCACTCAGCACCTGCTTTTTCCATCTCATCATCTACGGAGCCGACTAAGAAGCCCTCTGCCATCCACAGGAGCACTAATTCATCCTTTTGAAATGAATAGTCTTTCGGAAATATAGCACAATAAGCAAAACACTGCTTCAGATGTGGCAGGAGATAATGATAACTTAATCTCAAGGCTGGGAGGATATTGCCTTTGGGTAAATCCCATAGATTGCTTTTCAATATCTTCTCCCACTCCTCGACATCTCTTTGGGTGCGTAGCAGACCTCCGAGTGTTACTGCAGCTAGAGGAATGCCTTTACACTTTCTCGCTATTGCTCTACCAATTTCTAGCAACTCTGCATGAGCATCGGGATCTTCACCACGAAATGCATGTTTGGCAAACAAGGACCAGCAGCTGTCTTCCGTCAATTCTTTTAGATGATGAGTTGGAACAGTTTGCATGACTGATGCTACACTTTCATTGCGTGTTGTGACAAGAATCTGATTCCCTTGTGCTCCGAACTTCAGGGGGGCAAGCAACTTGACCCACTCAGCATAATCTTCATTCCAAACGTCATCTAAAACAAGCATGAATTTCTGTCCCTGCAATCTCTTCTTCAACTGAAGCTGGAGATTATTCAGACTATCAGAATCAGACTTTGAACCGACCTCCTCAAGGATCACCTTGGTTAACCTCAAAACACTGAAATCTTCTGAAACACAAACCCAGGCTTTGAGACCGAACCACTCTTGTACTTCGCTGCTATTGTATACAAGCTGAGCAAGCGTGGTTTTACCAACCCCGCCCATTCCCCATATGGGAACCACAACTGGGTTTTCTCCACTGAAGGGGAAAGAGTAAACAAACAAGAAGAAGAAGAGGGGATTTTGTTCAGGTGACAGAAGGGGAAAGAATTTGTGTAAAGAACTGGCAAAAGCTTTTTCTCTCTCGCCTCTCTTTAACTCTTAACTTGTTATGCTGAGGAGTCCATTTAAGGGTGTGTTGGGTTTAGCTCTTGTGCTTACGGTTGAGGTTGAGGTTGTGATCGGGTACAATTTAATTATGCATAAAATTCAACTATAAAAGTTAATATTTTTTGTTTTTCATAGCTTTTCAGTGAGTTCTACATTCAAACCTCAACTTCTACCTCTAACCCAAATACCCTCCAAGTGGTCACGGGTGTCTATTGTTTTTTATTTAAAAATATATTAAAATAAATTATTTTTAATATTAATAAATTAAAATATTTAAAAGCATTAAAAATATATTAATTTAAAATTTAAAAAAATAATTTTTTTTAAATATTTTTAAAACACATATAGAAGCCGGAACTGAAACGCTACTCCATGTTTCTCTTCTTTTGGAATTTTACTCGGTTTGTCTTTGATTTATTTTCCTAGAAATTACATCTTTTAAAAAAAAGGGTTTGAATGGAAAAACTTCACAAAATGCGAAGCTTTTCACGTGATATGATAATGCAGCAGCAGACTTCACTTTATTTCTTTTCTCTTCTTCATTCTATCACTTTTCATTGATAAATTAAATAAATAAATTATAAATTATATTATTATATTTTATACATTTTGTTTTGCTTTCTTTTTTTAATTTAATTCTTGGTTTAATATTATTTTAATATTAATTTTTTTATTATTATTATTTATTTTTGTTTTATTTTTTTATTAAATTTTTTTATCCATTACATTTTGTCCTTATTCTTTTAATTATTATTTATTTGATTTTAAAATAATTTATGATTTTTTTTAATTTCATCCTCCTTCAATATTGATATATGTCTTTTAATAAACCTAAGAAAAAAATTAAAATATTAATAAGTTATTTTTCAACTCATTTTCTATAACATAATTAAATATTAAAAAATATTTACCAACTTATTTTTTAAAAAATATTTTTTAATAAAAAAATACTTTTTAAAAAATAAATAGGTATAAACGCATTATATTTTGTGTGGCTCCTAGGGTTGTAAAGCATAAAAATTATTAAGGTATTTCACTTGCATGGCCTCTGCCTTTGGCTATATTCAAAGGTTTAAGCCGAAATAAATTATATTAGTAAATTTGTATTGAATTGCTTAATTATATCATGAATTAACATGTTTGGTATCAATGTCGATAGAAAGAATTGAATTGACGCAATTAATTAATTCTTGATGGCAGTTTTAAAGGTAAATGCAAGACAATTACCTTTAATCATTAATCATGTAGCAACAACGGATAATATTAATCATGTAGCAACAACGTGATCTAAAAAAATGTAAAAGCGATTGTAAAAAATTTATAAAACATTGACGTTGTTTTATATTATTGTTTTTTAAAATATTTTTTATTTAAAAATATATTAAATTAATATTTTTAAAATTTTAAAATTTTAAAATAAAAATAGTATAAAAATATAATTTTAAAAAAATTATAAAACATAAATTACATGTGAATCACATGTTTGTGACTATGGGACCCATTACAATTTACGGGCCAAGCATGAGCTAATAAAAAGTAATATTAACATGTTTTTACGGGTTAGCTTTTAAGCCCTATTTCTTTGTTGAAAAGTAAATTTTTATTTATAGTGAATCCTAAAAATAAGTTTGATTGGAATAATTTTTATTACATGCCAATCTTTCTTTTCACGTGATAAAGTAGTTAAATAAATTATAAATTATTTACTTTATTTGTTGACTAATTGTACAATACTAATAATGCGGAAGAAGACTTCACTTTATTTCTTCTCTCCTTTTCTTTTATCACTTTTCATTCATTGATAAAAGTAGATAAATAAATTATAAATTATAAATTATAAATTATAAATTATAAATTATAAATGAGCTGATGAATATTATAAAAACTTCACTTTATGTCTTTTAGTATTTCTTTAACTCTTTTAGTCTTTTATGCTCAATCCTCGAACAAGGGGCTCGCACCCCGTGAAGATATCAAGGATCCAGCGAGGAAAAGGGCGGGAAAGGAGCCTGAAGTGTTTACCATTAATCAAGCGGATGGCTTTTAGTACACCAGAATTGACCGCTACAGTTGATGTTTTGGCAATTGTGTTTTTTTACACGGTTGTTTTTAATAAGCAAATCACAGCTTGTAAACGTTTGATTGAAAAAAAAAAAAATACTTATTATGTATGGATCTTCTTTCTTGCGCGGCTAAGAAATTCAAGCATGCTACATTATTTATTGGACAGTGGAACAGTAAACAGGAGAGCATAGATTCACTGTTCTGGCTGGACCGGGTCCGGTCCAACATGCAAAATACATTGAACCGGGTTTGACCTAGTAAAATAAAAAAATATTTTTTATTTTTTAATCATGTTTCATTTGCTTGATGACATAATATTTACAGAATTTGATCACAATTCTAATGTGTTCCTGATTATATTTTACAAGTTATGTTGTTGCGTTTTAAAGAAACCAAGAAAATTATTGGAAGTATTTCAGACGTGATGGAATTGTAGATAATTCAATGGAATAATAAAAAAATATTTTATATAAAGTATTATTTATTTCATGATATAATAATAATATTTAAATTAAAAACCAGCAATATTAATATATATTTTTTAAAATTATTTTATAACCTCAATTTCAAAAGCATTCTTAACCAAACACGTTAAACTATTTTTTATTCAACCTCAATTTCAACAACAGTTTTAACCAAACATATATTTTTTCAAATTATTTGGGATTAAGAGGTTTGCTTTCTCTGTAGTCTCAGGTTCAAACCATGTGGTTGCTTATATGATGGCCACTGGAGGCTTACATGGTCGTTAACTTCAGGGCCCATGAGATTAGTCGAGGTGCATGTAAGCTGGCCCGAATACTCACGTTAAAATAAAAAAAAAAGTTATGTTGGGTTTAATCAGATACAAGTTGAATTAAAAATTTTTTAATTATAATGTTCGGACCAATTTACATATGTTTTAATTAATTTTTTAAAATTTTAAAATTAATGATTATATAAATCTCTAATAATCCTGATATTTGAAGTATTTGAATAGTAATTTTTAAAAATCAAATTTAAATTTTAAATTTTAAATTAGTAAACAAACCTCGTAAATCGTTAAACCTAATATTCAAATAAACAAACCTCTTTGCTTGGTAGGCGCTAACAATCTAATATTTAACAATTAGGACACAAAGACCTCGCAAGTAGACTTGGCATTACCTTGGCAGATGGTATAATAGCATTCCGCTGTCATTTACACCTTTTCTTCTTTCTCTTCCAATGATTCTAATCTTTCAAATTCAAAGAAGTCAGGCTTCGTGAACCAATCATTTCTTTATGCAGTGCCCTGGAGTTCTTGTCTCCTTGCAAAATAGCAAACCTGACAGTGAGGCAGGGCTTGGTTGCTGCTTGCATCACGAAAGTGGAAGGCTAACCATAGACAGTTGCATACTTCAATGTTGGGCAAATCCTTTGTATCTCTCTCTCTCATCAGCACAGGAGGAGGGAATGGGGGTGCTGTCTTCCTCGGTGAAAACTAATGGTGATAGAGTGCTTCTGTTTCCCAAACTAGGATTGAAGGAGGTGCCAAAGCTGCCCTGACAAGTGGGGACCTCATCTTATAATCACGTCATTAAAAAAGTGTCTTTAAGTTGGGATGAATACGTGCTAGCGAGAAAAGATATGTTTTATTTTCATAAAAGAAAAAAATATTAATATGGTACTTTTGCTCTCTTGTCCAATCATTATAATTGAAATATTTGAGAAAACTAGAAGTCTACTTGTATATCCTCCTCGGGCCGATTTCACTTGAATTCTATGGATACTGTCTTGAACTTATTCAAATAATTAAGAAATTTTTTAATTCAAGTGGATTTGATGTAAAACATGAAGATAAAAAATTAAGTTTCAGATCATGTTAGATATATATTACCATGCCCTATCCAAAACCTAACCCAAACTCAACTTCAATTGCTTGAATAATTAATGTTCAAGATCCTTTGGGTCTGTTTGGTATTGTGTTTGTAACTGCATTTCGTTAAATTTTAAATTTTTTTTTTGCTAAAATTTAATGCGGTTTGTATTTTTTGGATCGTTTTAATGTGTTGATGTCAAAAATAATTTTTAAAAAATAAAAAAAAATCATTGACATGTATTTCAACACAAAAAATTATTTAAAAAACAACTATAACCACACTATCAAACACGGTAAAAGAATTCTGGTTTCTCGCCGTGCGTTAAACTCGAATGAAAGCGTAGTAAGTTCTCTATGTCCTCCAAGAGCTCCAGCTCAGTATGCATTTTTTTTTCCTCCGCTTCAAACGGGTGGCATCAAAAACTTCTATGACACTGATACTATGAACAGGTAAAGAAGGTATACTTCTTCAAAACAATGCTGGGATTTAGAATTCCTACACCGTTCATGGGCATAGCTATTGCTAGCTTCTTTACAGATTTCAGAGAACAAGGAAAGACATGTTACGAGAATTTGCCGAGTTTTGGTTGCATCATAGTTCCATAGATGGAATTTGGATGTTACCCAAGATCGTAACCTCTTTTGTGAAACACAAGAAAACCATTGATGGAAGCCGGAAACTGGAGCACATCAGGGATCTAACGTATTTTCATGTTTTCTTCTTCGTTCTGGGCTTTACTTTTCTCGGTTATGACCAATTTGTTCTAATTTGATGTTGGTTTCTTCCCATATCAAAATTATTTCGAGTAACCTGATCAGATCGGGTTTGAGTATAAAAAAACTCATATTTATTCATTTTCGAGTTAAATTTAAATAGCACTTTTGGATTCGGATCTTGATAATGTAAAACTTGATACATGAGTATCTATTTTGATCCTTATCCTTATCCATCCATCACTTTGAAAGAAAAATGCGAGTGAAAAAAACAGTATACTAAGCTGTGTTATAATATTTATAATAATATATGATTTTGTTGTTGAAACAGACACGTTATTTTCTATTGGGTTACTAGAATGTTGCGTAGTATTTGTTCAACTCAAAAGGAATTGTGGAGCAAGTTATAAAAAAAAAAAATCATTATATTAGAAATTACAGTTGAATTGCGAAAATAAAAATATCCTTAATCAGTATTAAAGATACTGATTGTTTGCTTTGAATAACAAGATGCAGTTCAATAGGATTAGGTCTGGTTGGTTTTATCTTCCACCTGTAAAAATGACCTTGTTTTTCATGTAGATGGATCATTTTATTCCAAAACTTCTTTATAAATATAATTATTAAACTTCATCGATTAATGTTTTTTTAATTAAAAAATAGTTAAGAAAACAACTTAAAAACATGTTCATCGATCAAATGTGTTTGTTTTTTAGCAGTTTTTGCTTTTTTAATGCAGATAACAAAAACAGGATGTTTGGTTATATGTGAATTTGACAGCAAAACCGTGTTTATGGTGCAAAGAGAGAAAGAGCGAAGGAAAGTGACAAAGAGCACAAAAGGTCACTAAAAATAATTTGATCGGTGGTTGAAGTCTCTCTACCCAGTGTTAGCAACATAATAGCTGCGACCACCACAGAAAAATATACAGAACTCGCAAAAGCCTTTTTCTCTCTCGGCCCTTGTTATGCTCTGGACTCCATTTTACTAGAAATTCCATCTTTGAAAAGAGTGGGTTTGATTGGAAAAACTTCATTAAATGCCAAGCTTTTCACGTGATGTGATGATGCAGAAGAAGACCTTCTTCCATCACTTTATTTGCCTGTAAACTCCCAAGTAAAAAAAATATCTCAAATTAGTGGTAGTGTATGCGTGAGTTGCGTGTTCCAGGAAATTGGAGTTAGGTCCCACATTTTACTCGGTTTGTCCTCGCTTTATTTGCCAAGAGATCCCATCGTCGAAAAAGTGGGTTTGATTGGAATAACTTTTATTATATATGCCAATCTTTCTTTTCACGTGATGTGCTCATAATGCAGAAGAAGACTTCACTTTATTTCTTCTCTCCTTTGCTTTTATTACTTTTCATTCATTGATAAATAAATTATGAATTATAAATGAGCTGATGAACATTGCTATGAATATTATAAAAACTTCAATCTATGTCTTTTAGTATTTATTCAACTCTTTTTAGTCTTTTATGCTCAATCCTCGAACAGGGCGCTTGCACCCCTTGAAGATATCAAGGATCCAGCGATGAAAAAAGCGGGAAAGGAGCCCTGAAGCCCTGAAGTGTTTACCATTAATCAAGTGGATGGCTTTTAGTCCTCCACTTGAGAAATATACAGAACACAGAACTCGCTAAAGCCTTCTCGCTCTCGGTCCTTGTTATGCTCTGGACTGAGTGGACTCCATTTTACTCGGTTTTGTCTTTGATTTAATAAAAATAAGGATAACATACCATTCTATTTAACCATGACATTGATTTTAGATTTAAAAAAAACAATAACTATAATTATAAGAGAAGAAAGATTTTCTTAAAAATTAAGAGAAATGAAGAAATTAATTTTTTAATGTATTTAAATAATATCATATATTCTTTTACAAATTAGAAATAATGAATCTAGTTTACATAATACTTTCTTGACAAAAAAATCAAAGCAATCTGAATGCTTGTATATACGAATTACATGCACAAAAAAGGGTAAAAACCAGGTAAAGAAGGTATACTTCTTCAAAACAATGCACCTACAATCTCTCTCTCTCTCTCTCTCTCTCTCTCTCTCTCTCTCTCTCTCTCTCTCTCTCTCTCTCTCTCTCTCTCTCTCGATATCATTTTGATCCTCCATGGGTTCTCTCGATAATGGGACTTTTCTTCAAGAATAATAGTTGGGCTATGGAGTATGGACACCAAGTTACAAAGATCATAACATGATGCCCTTTGCTATTCACATGTGTCTCTTGGAAATCTTGTTGGCTAAGCAAAGCGGTTCGTACAAGATCTGATTATAATTAAGAACAAGTTTAACGCCAAACCCAAGAATTAAAATATGTACTTACCAGAAACCTAATGAATAGAGACAATTAGATTCTTCACGATCCATATTTAGGATTGTTTTTTCTCGTTTAATATAGTTTTTTTCTGAATTTTAAACCACAATTTTTTTTAAAAAAAGAAAGAGGGCCTTCATGGCCCTACCGATACATAAAATGTTCAACTGCTGATTATGAAACCAAATAAAGATTTCACATAGGATATGTTTAGTATAATACATGCTCTTTAATTAATTAGTGAGAAAAAAGGTAAGGAGGCCGATGTGATCCGACTCATGGAGTATTGTGCCTCAGGTAAGTTTTGCCAAATTTAAGGCAATCGTACTATGCATGCCTCGTACTAAACAATCTTTGTAACTTGTTGTCCATACTCCATAGCCCAACTATTATTCTTGAAGAAAAGTCCCCTTATCGAGAGAACCCATGGAGGATCAAAATGATATCGAGAGAGAGATTGTAGGATTTAGAACTCCTACACCGTTCATGGCCATAGCTATTGCGAGCTTCTTTACAGATTTCAGAGAACAACGATTACGAGAATTTGCTAAGTTTTGGCTGCATCATTCCATAGATGGAATTTGGATGTTACCCGAGATAGTATCCTCTTTTGTGAAACACAAGAAAACCATTGATGGAAGATATCGGAAACTGGAGCACATCAGGGAATTAACGTTCTTTCATATTTTCTTCTTTGTTCTGGGCTTTACTTTTCTCGGTTATGAACAATTTGTTCTAATTTGATGTTGGTTTGTTCTTGATATCAAAATTGTTTGGAGTCGTTCATGAACCTGATCGAGTTAGATTTTGATATAAAAAATTCATACTTATTCAGGTCCACTATTTATAGAAATATGGAAGCAAAAAAATGGAAGAGAAAAAAACGAAAATTAAAAGAAAAAAAATAGCAATAAAATAAAAAAAAATACTTCAATATTTATATAAATATGGAAGCAACCGACTATAAACCTTATTGATTAGTTTTTAGTATAATTTTGTACTTGAAAAGAAAAGTGCGAGTGAAAATAACAGTATACTAAGTTGTGTTATAATATTTATAATAATATATGATTTTGTTGTTGAAACAGACATGTTATTTTTTATTGGGTTACTAATTTAATCACCACTTATGAATTATTTTATTTTAAATACTAAAATTTTCTAAATTATAATTTGAGTTTAATTTTTTTTAACAGTCATTATCCATTACAAATATTACAATCCATTTTATCCTTTTTAAAAAAATATTTATTAAGAAAAATAGACCGGTAAAGAGGTGAATGAGCCCATCTCATATCTTACCATTAAAATATAATTTGCTCCTACTGGACCCATACCTATCACTCTAAACCCATACACATACCTGCCTATGTAATAACCGGTCCATGTCGAAAAAAAATAGCTTTTCAGTAATGTTCATTTTAGTGCATGAGTTTTTAAAATGTTTTTTAGCCATATATTTTTTCTAAGAAAACATTTTTTTTGTTAGAATTTTTTTTTCAAAATTTTTTTTACAATAAAAAAATGCAAACATTTAGTTTCAAATTATTGGTTTGGAATGCATCCAACAAAGTTAATGTTTAAACATGTAAGATATACTCAAAATTATTTTAAAAGTAATTTAATTTAAAATTATATATTTAAGAAAACTAAATAGAAGATGGGCTTCACTTTCAAGCTATATAAACTTATTGTAAATTAACCAAAATTTAGTTTCTTCTTTACATTGTTCACTAAAAATAATTTCTCTTCTGATCGAAGATTCACTTATTGAATAACAAAAAATATTCCATATATAAACCAATTATGAGGTTCTTATTGAATTTGCAAGGAAGGTGACGAATGAGAATGTACATTTTTCTTTAAATTTCTACTCTCTTGGAACAAAGTTTGCAAAATCAACTTAGTATATTTGAGGGGAGGCTGTAATTTTAATGCCAGGATAAAACAGAGGAAGCATCTGACTATGAGAACAGAGTCGGAGGATTGCTGTCAGCTTCGACTACCGGAGAACAGGCAACGGCAGGAACCAACGATGCCAAAACCCAAACGATACAAGGGATGGGGGGACAGCATTTCTATTAAATCAAGAGCCAAAAAGCAGCAGCACCGTGGAACACCAAAAGACTAAAAGGCAACAACAAAGCCATAGAACACCAAAAGGCTAGAAGATCAAAACACAAATATTGTAGGCAAGCAGTTTCACGTCCAATGCAAGCAGTTTCATTTCTATGAAATTGCTCTCGCGTACCATTCTTTTCTTCAGCTACAGTTATTTATCTGCTGCTATTATCAGACAATCCTCACTATTGCTCTACCAATTTCTTGTAACTCTTCATCAGCGTTGGCATTTGTAGCTTTACCCTGGCCATGCAAGTTTTCTTCATTGTTGACTCCAGTGAATTTGTGCATAATCACCTTCTTTGGGTGCAAATCTTGTTTTCCTTTACATTTGTCTTCCACACTTGTTGAAACATCTCTCTCTCTAGTGGCTAAATCTAGCAAAATTTCGTATGTTGCGCTGCTTATTTATGCTAACTCGTTGTTAAACTTAACTACATTGCAAGTTTATGTTTTATTCCTCTTTGAATTTAGGATTTGTAGTTTTCTCAGCAAAACAAAAAAAAAAACCCAGTAATACTGGCATCACACCTGTATTGTTTCCTATACTCTCACCCAGGGAGATGAAGGCCGCCACAACCTTACATAGCTTTCCATCTCTTTTAAATTTGCCGTAAACTATTTCCTGATCAACTTTACATTGATTTATGTAAATTGCCTGCTTGAACTTCGACTCTTGAATACAAAAGCACAAAAGAAATTGAAAAGGTAAAATCCGAAAAGGAGAGCTAAACACACACATCCAAGTATAAATGAGTGGCACAACATACATGATAAATTTTGCTAGATTTAACTAGGAGAGAGAGACAAAGATTGTTCAACAAGTGCAATAAGTTTATTCAAGAACAAATAGAAGGAAAACAAGATCTGTACAAATTCATTGGAATCATCAATGCAGAGAACTTGCACAACTTTAGATAAACAGAGCTAAATGATTAAGTGCCTGCTCTCGTGAGTGACATTGGCCACTTTCACTTGCTTCTGAATTGTGATTCCAATACGCGGATGCTTCCTTGTTATGAACTATGGTTATGTTCACTTGCTTCTGAAGGCTTGGGCTGTGGGTTTCTCATGTCAATTGAAGCAATTCCAAGTAAATCCAAAGAACACTGCAGTGGCACAAAAGCAGGTTTGGAGTAGGAACATGCAAGGATTATCTGTTTGACAGTATAGTAATGTTTGTTTTTTTAATATTTTTTAAAAATATATTTTACTTAAAAATATATTAAAAAGCATAACCGGTAAAGCTCAGGCTACACCATTTAAGATACCTATATGAATATTTTGGAGGAGGAACATGGAGCCACAGAAAGGTGGGTGGCAACTACGCTCAAAATAATGAAAAGGGAGGCCCAACAGGCTGCTACCATAAATGATAAGATCCTACTAAGAATACTGTTGATGGGCTGCCATAAAACCTCAAACACACTAGCTTTAAATACAGTATAAAATAAAGCAAAAAAGTTGCCACCTTTACACTTCCTATGTTCTCTACATTAAAACCCCCCATGAAAATAAACAAATTAAAGTAAAATTTTATTATAAGAATCCATATCATAAACGTGATTAAAATATTCAACAAAATAATCGAAATGAGCATACCTTCTTATACGGATTGGGGCGGAGAGAAACACAGAAGCGGAGGCTATCATTGAGTGAGCGAGTGAGGTCTGGTCTGTGTCAGCCACATTATAGCTATGGTCTTTGAGCTTTTCCAAAACTGTCATTCGAGAATTGTAGTACCTGTAGCTCTGTGCTGATCTGTCGACTACCAACTCTGTCAGGCATTGGTCGCGGCTGAAAATGCCATGAACTGAAGCGCTATTGCTGTTAAAGGTATCCGTGGTTTCTGCCATGATCTACTTTTCTTATTCACTGTCACTTTGACACCAAGATTTTTTTAAAAATATATTTTTATATTTTTTATATTAATTAAATATAATAATATTAAATATAAATTTTACAAATTAAAAAATATTAATTTAAATAAAAAATATTTTAAAAAATAACAGATTTAACGTTACTAAATATTATTTTAATACTGTTGAAATGTCTTTTACAAAATAGAACCTATCACTGATGGGAATCTGAGGTTTTAGTTTTTATGACCGAGTAGAGGTTTTGTAGGCCCATTTAGAATTTGGTCCACCTCTATAAATAAAGATTGAGAATTTGGTCCAACTCCGCCTCTGACATGCCCCTACATATAAAGTTACACGTTGATATTGGTATTAAACCCAGTTTAAAAGAAAAATTACATAGACAAGCAACACATCACTCTTCATAAAAAGAAATATTGTTAAATATCTTATAGTATTATATGGTCGTCTACGTACTATGAGGTGTCACAACTTTAATCAATTGATTATTAGATTATTTGTAGTTTGTTTTATTATAATAACATTTTAAATTATATATATATATATATATATATATATATATATATATATAAAACTCGTGTGTAAGAAATGTAATTTTTTGATATAGAAAAAAAAAGCACATCCTCCGGATCATGACCTTAATTAAGTTTAAAATTAAAATTAAAAAAAAATATTGATAAGATAAAATCTTATTTATTGGGTTGAATTTTTAATGAGTTATTTGATCCGATAAAACCTTATACAAACTTAATTAAATTAATATTAATAATTTTTTTAATAAAAAAAACATTATTTTAATAAAATGATTAAGTGGTGATCCACTAATTAATTAAATGACTAAATAATCCAAATTCTTTTTATGCTGAATACTCAAATCGTGTTTGATTTGAAAAAATAATGACAATTTTGCACAAAAAAATATATTCATTATAATATAATATGTATAAATGTATTTTCCTTATACTTATGCAATTTGAAACAACACGCAAGAAACATATATCAATTAAATTCCTATAGAATCTACCTCTTTCTTACTCTTAAGCAAGTTTTCGAGGGGACTTAATTCTTACATGATTTATATTTCATCTTCCATTTTCTTTTTATTTGTTTCAAGCCGATTCTTTCTTTCTCTACTGATTCTTTCCCAATTAAGATGTATTCTTTCTTTCTCTGTTCAAGTTCATGAATAGATAAAAATGTACAAAAATTCTATTTTTATTATAATGGTAAGAAAAATATATTTATCATTTATCTTTGGACCCAGTTAAATTATAAGATAATATAGCATTCAGATAAATACATTTAGATGAATATATATATATATATATATATATATATATATTAAATTGGGTTTTGTCCATGGAAAGTCATGGAATTTTGCTCATATGATTTTATTAAATTGGGTGTTATATTTGTAACTAATTATAATATGTATAGAAAAATAAATAAATATTTTGGTCGAGGAATATGGTAGAATTTGTGAAAATATATTGTTGCTTTTATTTTATATAGATAATGCAAATTTGGTTACATAGTCATGCTTTATAAAGAAATGAATTCTAAAAGAAACGATGTAAGTTTATTTGTTTTCAATAAACTATACAAGCCTCAAGTAGAGAGGTGAATGGACTGAGTAACCAGCCTGGTAGGCATAACTCATTCCTTACCATTAAAAAACTATCATGCTCCTACTGGACCCATATCTATCATCCTAAGCCCAGACCCATATCCATACCTGAATACATCATACCAAGCCCATAGAGACAAAAATAGCTTTTCATATATGTTCATGAATGTTTTTTAATCCTCATATTTTCTATAAAAACATTTTAGTCCAAATGAAGTTTAGGATTTATTTTATTTTATAAAAAACATACAAAGCTTTAGTTTCAAATGAGTGGTTTGGAATTTATAAACACGATACATAATATTGTTGTTAGTACTATAAAGGGACAACAAAATTAAATGTTTTAACATGATTTAATTCCTATTTGATTTATATCACTCAAAACTACTCTATAAATAATTTATTTCAAAATTATATTATTTGATAAAATTAAGTGGAAGATAAGCTTCATTTTCAAGCCATGGAAATTTACGACCATCTAGGTGGTGGTCCAGTGATAAGAGTTTGGGACTAAGAGGTTTGCTTTTTCTGTGGTCTCAGGTTCGAGTCATGTGATTGCTCATATGATAGCCACTAGAGGCTTACATGGTCGTTAACTTCAGGGTCTGTGAGATTAATTGAGGTGCGCGCAAGCTGGCTCGAACACCCACGTTAAACTAAAAAAAAAAATTTACACTTTTGCTAGCAATCAATTAACCAAAAATTAGTTTAATTATATTATTCTCTGATAATAATTTGACTTCCAATTAAAAACTTCAATTATTGATTAAGAAACTAAAAGTATTTCATGTAGAAACCCATTCGATTAATTGTTTATGAATGATGATATGACATGATAACCCAAAGCACGGATTCAATTCCCTCTAATTCTGCAGCTCAATCACCCACAATTCAAATACTAGAAAAACTCCAGCAAATTACGATACTGCAAACACTAGAGGACAACACCAAGCACCATTCATGAAAATGACCAAAGACATATCATCAATAAGATTTGAGGGTCAGCTGTACAATTTTAATGCCAGGATAAAACAGAGGAAGCATCTGACTATGAGAACAGAGTCGGATGATTGGAGTCAGCTTCGACGACCGGAGAATAGACAACGGCAGGAAACAAACGATGCCTTTAACCCAAAAGATACAAGAGGAGCCAGCAGCTGCCTATGTAACACCAAATTTAGCATCATTCTTTAAAATGTCTGGCCACGCAAATTTCTTAACAAAATTATTGAAAATTTCTTTAAGAAATATTTTATTAATTGAAAAATATTTTTATAAAATTATATTCACTGCATTATCAAACATACACAGCATATTAGCCACGATCTTTGAGCATTTCCAAAACTATCCTTCGAGAAATGCAGTACTGGTAGCTCTGTTCTGACCCGTCGTCTACTCTGTCAAGCATTGGTCAAGGATGAAAACGTTGTGAATCGAAGCACAGTTTCCGTTAAAGGTATTTTTAGTTTCTGCCATGGTTTTTTTCTGTTGTTCACTGTCACTCTTAGAAATTATTTGTTTTTATGGTGATATAATTTTTTTAAAATAATAATAATTTTTTTAAAAAAATTATGTTTTTGGATTTGTTTGTACGGTAATACAGTTTTTCTTAAATAATAATAATTTTTTTTAAAAAATTATGTTTTTAGATCGTTTTAATATCTAATATCAAATATTAATTTTTAAAAATAAAAAATAAAAATTATTTAAATATATTTTTAAATAAAAAATATTTTAAAAAATAATTATTATCACAATCTCAAATATTATTTTAATTAATTATGATGGAGTGTCTTTTATAAAATAGGATGTAAAACTGCTGATAAGCCTATGAGGTTTTATTTTTTATGGCAAAGTCAGAGCTTTTGTAGGCCCATTTAAAATTAATAGGTTGGATCGTGATCCTGATAAATAAAAATTGAGAATTTAATCTGATTATGTAGATAACATACCTTAACTTGTCTAAAGTTACGTCAATGTGTTATTAAACCCGGCTTAAGGTAAATTAAGAGTTTAGATTGAATTTTAAATTAAATCGGATAGGATTTGACCTGGTGTAATCCAACTTATTTAATCAATCAAAACTCAATTTAATTTAAAAAAGATTCACATCATTTTAATTTGTTTTTTGAAAAAACTCCTGAAGTCATATCACTTGGTATTGATTTATGTTAACCCACTACTTGAATTATATATAATTCGAGTTGGGTTTAATAACTTAGATATTATTATTTTCGTTCAAGTTAGAGAGGAAAAATTAGTGTGAGTTAGAGAGGGGAATTAGTGAGGGGAATTAGTGTGAGTTATGCTGGTGAACTTCATAAATTTATTTAACTTTCGCATTGCTTATTTATCCTCTAAGGCGTGTGATTTCTTTTTTATACTGAGTGGAAAACAACGGCGTGATGATTTCATGATAGATTTACACCCTTGACATTTCTGGCATAATTTTGAGTAATCTGTGTCACAAATTGCTTTTGAGTTTGCAGTATAACACCGCCCTCGTTCGCCACAGAACGATCTGCCAAAGATTTATCAGAGCCTGGAGTTTTCCCCACCACTGAAACAGCTGTCTCTGCGGCTAGGTACACATATGGTGACTTCTCTCTTCATGTATTTTTCAGTCCTAAAAGAAAAACTGATCCTTATAGGTCTGGTGATAACCATTCTAATTGCTTGCGGCAGGAGGGAGGCAAATCCTTTGGACTATCTCTCATGCCCCATCATCAGCACAGCAGGAGAGAATGGGGGTGCTGTCTTCCTCGGTGAAAACTAATGGTGATAGTGTTTCTGTTTCCCAAACTAGGATTGAAGGAGGTGCCAAAGCATTCCAGCGAGTTCGAGTCATTTATGCTCGAAATTCGGTTTATTTCTGGTTGGATGTGGATTCTCAAGGATTGATCATCCTGAGCTTGTCTGTAACATAATGAGACTAGTGATATCAGGTTCCAAAGCAACTGATAGTAGCCATTGAAGCTGCAAATGGACTAAACTATAAGCAGAAAGGATGAGGGTACACACCAAGAGTCTTAATGACACCATCATCCGCTAATCACCAGCCATATGTATCTTCAGATATATATATATATATATATATATATATATATATATATATATATATATATATATATATATATATATATATATATATCGTGCTCGACTTTTGCTACCACATGCCTGTGAAGTACAAAAATAAAAGGTTATTTTTTTCAATCAAAACAAATAAAGTTGGGAAGAATAAATTTTGCTAGATTTAACTAAGAAAGAGAGAGAGAGATTGTCACAGAACTTGCAGGGTCGAAAGAATCATCAAGGGGGGGAGGCGAGGATGGAGACCATTTGAATCTAGTGACCGTTGCAAGATGTTTGAATCCTACGTTAGAAGATCGCAGGGGTATTACGTCACAAAACACACCGTTTCAATTACTACCTAGACGCATCGTTTAAATGTTGGCGTTTCTTTTATTTAGCTGAGACTCTTGCCACGTGTTGGCTATTGCTTGATAATTGTAAGTTGTTCTTATCCGCTCTTTCAGTTAGTATTTGTAACAGAATGCCAGCGTGAAAATAACAGAATGAAAAATGGTGGCTTAACCAATTTATGTCCTTCTCTCTCTTCTTCTGTTATTCATCGCCTGCGAGTTTATTGATTCCTCTGATTAGTAGACTCCATTGTAGCTTTGGAACATGGATCCTGACACTAGATCTCAAGGCATCAAAAAGCTGGAGAGCTCCCTTGAAGCTGACAGCAAGGATCAAGCATAAGATTATGAACAAATGATGAAAATGTTGGAGTCTTTCAATCACAAATTGGTGACCACAAAAGGCAACCATGAAGCTAAGTTTAATGAACTCAAGGGTCTCATTAGTGGAATAGCTTGTCAACAAACATCCCTTCTTCAAACATTACAACTTTCCACAGGAGAGGCTAATACTACCCGAAACAAACAAACAACTCTTAAGTTGCAATAACTTGATTACCTAGAGAAGGTGAGCACTCTCAGTTTAGGATGCACAAACCCATATGTGACTTTCCCAGCTTTGATGGGGAAGATGCCCGTAAGTGGTTGTATAGATGCAATCAACAATTTGATCTTGAAAAGATTGGAGATTCTGAAAAACTCCCTTGATGGAATAGCATTATATAGGCACCAGAACTTTGAGGAGTTTGTGAGGCAAGAAGTAACGTTGGAAGGTTATGTAGAAGCTTTGCGTGCCAGATTTAGAGGCAAGAGTATGGTTATATTGGAAGATTGGTTATAAGGAGAACTGTGTTGAAGTGAAAAAGTATGACTTGCAGTTTTTTTTTTTAATGGATTAAAATTTTGAAGGAATTAGGAATTGGCAAAGTGTTCAAATGGTGTGATTCATTTGGAAATTAGATGGAGTTTTCATAAGTGATGAGAGATATTGATTTAGTTGAAGATTAAGGAGTGGTTGTGGTATGGGATTTAGGGGAAAGTGAGTGGTTGTGACGAGGAAGAATCGATCAGTAGTATTTGAATATGGCACACTGACATAGAGTGAAGAAATAATAAGAAAACTATTAGAGCTTCTCAAGTGTTTTAATTTGGGAGTCGTTTTCAGGGGCCGTATAGCTATGAAGCTGGTGGAAATATGCAGGGAAAGGGCTGGAGGAGGGAAGAATATAATTTTTCTTGGGAACTAAGGGAAGAGTTCAGCGAATGAAGTTAGGATGTGGAAAGAGATGGAGCTTGTGATGATAAGAGAAGGTGCGCATAGTGATTGGTGATTACGAAAGTCGTGTGGATTCATATCTAAAGAAGCTATGAAGAAGGTATCTTTGAAGGCACTTCCCTCCCTTTTCCTTACAAAGTAGCTTGGAACTGATGGAAAGATGCAAATTTATTTGTGGATCAGTTGATGGGGTGCAATGTGATATCCTCCTTCCTAAAGATGCTCACACTTTGAGGTATTTTTTATTGGATATCCAGCAGAAAAAAACTTGATATTGCTTGGTGTGTCTTCCATGGATATTGATAAAAAGGTGATATGCATGCTTACTGGAAAATGTACTTCTTCTTGCCGGGTCTGAAATTCAAACTTATGTTCACTAGGGACCTTTCAATAATGTTGTTGAAGTGAACTGCCAGGTCATTAATCACAAGTCAAAATAGGAGACTGCTGATGGTGCTTCAGTTAGAGGTACCTTTGATTCACATACGCTTATTGGTGATGTTTGGTTGTGATCTTGGTGTCAAATAATACCAACGAAAAGTGAGAAAGGGAATCTTCTTTAAATGGGATTTGAGAAGGTTTATGATCACTCAGAGAGGACCAAGAGAAAGTGATGCAGGTAGCGTTAGATGTTATATCTTACTGTGAAGAAATTAGTTCCAAAAAGAAGATACTTTACCTTGGTTTTATTTGTCCAGACTGAAGTTTCCAAAGTGCTTTGTACATGCAATGAAGCTTTAGGTCTTTCTTCATCATATTGAGAGCATGCTTTAGGCCATCTCCTCCTTTTCTTTTCTTTTTTTAATTTTGTTGAAATTTTTAAATGAATCATGCCAATGGCTTCTACTTTCTATTTTATTTTTAACACAATTTAGAACATTTTAGTATTTTCTGCATGACTCAATTAAATATTTGGTTCCCAACTCATTGACACTAGCAACTCGTGTATCCCAGAGATTAACTTGTGACTGTATCATTCTTCTCATGTATCCCACATTCAGTGATGATGCTTACTCACTATCTTTTCAGCTTACAAACATAATATGGGGTGAGGCTGAAGATAGTGATGACCATATCGTGCCATATCCAGAGGCAAGTGAAGATTATTGCAAGAAAAAGGAATCGAGTGAAGAAGCTAGCACCATTAAATCTAGTGAGCAGAAGGCACCTGGGGCTAAAGTTGATACTGATGGCAGAAAGCTGGAGAGCATTTCGAATGTTGACACAAGTGAAGGAAATTCTTCCTTAGGACTTGACATGGACCGATGGCCTGACTTGTCCTCACCTAATGCAGCCAAAACTGAGCAGGATTCCTTGGAAACTTCAATCTCTAACCATCTAACTGAGATTACCAAACTCGATTCATCAGCAGGTGATGAGATTTCAATTACAAGGAAAAAATGTAGATAGGGTGATGAGTTGCATGATGTTTTCATAGCATAGTATCTTACATGCTACTGTCATTCTAATTCTTTTTTTTTTAAACGCGGAGACAGATCATCTTGATAAGGACACTGAGATTTTTCAAAATCCTCATGATGGTAAAGAGCAAGGTGATTTTGTTGATTATGGCTGGGCTAGCATTGGAAGCTTTGATGATCTTGATCGAATTTTTAGGTAAAGCACAGTTACCATTTCTTACTTTCTGCACCTAAATGAAAGATGGTCAGCAGCACCCTGATATGGAAGCTTGTATATCTCATTATTCTGATAATTTGAACACATTCTTATTACTGAATGTGAAGTGAAAGTTTCGCGAACAAAATAATTATGCTCGCTGTCTATTTTCATTTCAGAAGAAAAAAATCATGTAGTACAAGAGTGTTGTTGTGAAGGAAAAACAACCAGACTCTTTTAATAATTGTAGTTTCTTCTGTTTTGGATCTATATCCTTTTCCAAATAAGTGCTGTCTGCTGAAAGCAACACTAACAAAAAATGACTAGTTGTTTGAAAATTTATGGTTTTTGATCCTTGGCTTGATTTTGTTAATTGGGAAAAGAACCTGAAGGATGCCAGTTTTTAGCAGCACAATATCCTCAATTACAAGTATAAATGGCCGAAAGAATGTAATATAGCAGCACTGGATTTGTAAGGAATTGGTGAGCTTGTTCAATTGTGGAAGGGCTTTCCTGCATTTCTGTTCTTCACTAATGTTCTGATATTTTATCTTGATTTTGTTGGAGAACAGTAATAACCATCTGACTCAATATCCTCACAAGTGGTGATTTTGCAGCAATGATGACCCAATATTTGGCATTGTAAATCTTGGTAATGCTGATGAGCTATGGTCTTCTTCAAAATATACAACTAACAGCCCGGTAAAGCCGTTTCCAATATCTGTGGCTTCGAGAGAAGAGGACCAGCTATTTGCCCTTGGCTATGGAAAAATGAACGACCCTGCATCTCATGGTCTGCAGAATACTCAGGCAAGCCTTGATCATGTAGAATATGATGAAGGTAAAAACAAGCCTATACTGAAGGAGCAGGTATAGCGACTCAATTTTCAGTAATGAGTTCACTTATTAATGCCCCATGCTCAAGTGCAGGAGCTGAGAGAAGCTTAGCATTTATTTTTATTTATTTTTTGTGCTTTTGCAGACAGATTTGGCTGTTGTGGGAAAGAGCACGGCGGCTAACTCTCAACTGACAGAGGAAAATAGTGCTTTTCCAAATGAATTAGCAAACAAGGTACCTTTTTTTTTCTTCCTTCTGATATTTTCAAAATCTTGATACTGAACCAGACATGTTACTGATTTTTACCCTTTTCATCCAGGATAACTTTTAGACTCAATAAGCACCAAATACAATCTTTGTTTTTTAGAATCCTGCTATGATCTTTTGATGTTCTAAGTTCTTTTGTCCAGGATTCAAGAAAAGTTATATCAGTGAATTGAAGTTGGAAAATCTTGATATTGTGATCCTTTCACTAATACAGTGTGGTTTCCACATATTAGATCTTAAATTAGACTGGAGGGACAGCGAAACCTAATTAGAGCTGGGAAGGGTAAAAGTTACCTTACACTTGAACTTATTAAGACTTCCTGAGTACTTCTCTGGAATGGAAAATGGCGACAGAAAAGAGATTATATTATTTAAATTCCTCTTCGTCTCTTCATATTTCTTGCTATTATTTTTAGTTTTATTTTTTGGAATGAGAATAACTTGGATGTTGGGTGAATATGGATTTACATGATTTAGTCATGACTTCAATAATGCATCAATTAAGTTATCAAAGGTATGCTTCACGTACTATTGCATGCTTTCCCTGCTAAATAATTTGTGCTTGGTTACGATTCCAAACCAATGTTTTACAACAGTTGGATGTCAGAATTAGACTTTGTATTCGGGATAGCTTGTTCCGGCTGGCTCAAAGTGCAATGCAAAGGCATTATGCTAGTGATACTGGCAGTACAAACAATAGTAGCAGGGACGAACAAGTTGCTGCAAAAGAGGAAACCAGCAGTCAAAGAAGGTTGGTTAAGGCAATGCATTTCTCATGCTTCTGTTTTCAAATTTAATCTATCCTCTCTTTTTTTCTTTTCTTTTTAACATTTTTGCTCTATGGAAATGTTAAATTAGGATCTTTTAATGCCATCACCATTTTCAGTTTTCCATTCTCATTCTAGAAATAAATATTGAAAGCGTTATCCTCTACTTACAATGGAGGAATAGTGACTGAAACAATTCAATTAAGGCCGCGCTTGTTCTTAGAAGTAGAAGAAAATCTAAACAGAAAATTAAGGCCGCGCTTGTTATTAGAAGGGATTTCCTTAAAAACTTGACTAAATTTGACCTTGTTGATCAAATATGTAGTAGTTCGCTTCCACTGGTTCTGTTATGATTATGAGTGCTGGTCATCATGTCTTGATTTAGTTGAGAGAAGCTTTGGTATTGTATATAGGCCAACTATGATTGTGATTTAGTCATGAGGTGACAATTCTAAATGAGTGGCACAACACAATATTGTTAAAATCGCGATTTTGACACGGCACGGAAAGTGCAAAACAAACTCGAATTGTAAAAATGGATCGTAAAATCATAAAATTGTAAGGAATTTTAAAATATATTAATAAAAAATAATTCAATTCAATTCAACAGTCTATTTATATTGTGAGTGTGGAAAGAAATAATCAAAGTCAACATAAGAAGTTGTTAAAAGGACAAATCCAAACTTAGTCATCCTCAATACAATTAATTAGTCATGGCCTTCATTTTGAATCTTCTCCTACTGGTTCTAGTCGCATATGCATGGTTTAGATAAAAGAAATATCCTGACTTCCACCTTTAAAAAATAATTAGAGGATTATCCTCCACTCTTTGATGAACAACAATTTCTTGTTTCCTTAGATAACTGGAATTGCATGCGTCATGGTGTTACATGTAAATATCATTAAAATTGCATATTAAGAAATTTGATAAGTGCTATAGTAAGCCTGTAACTTAACTATACAGTTTAATACAAAGGGAAAAAAGGGGTAAAAGACATAGAATTTATTTATTTATAGTCATTTATGATTATTATTTCTAACGCTTTGAAAAACTAAAGAATTCAGACCTTTCCTTCTTGTAAACTAAAACTTTAGACCTTTTCCTTTCATAAGGCATATATATGTGATAGCAGCAGTCAAACGATTGATAATGGAAAAGTTTACAAGAACACGTATCTGAGACTAAGTTTGGACTCCACACTCCACAGTATAAATGGACAGAAAAACATTCAAAATCATTCCATCAATTCCATTTAATTCATTCCATCAATTCAATTCAAGGGACAGAAAAACATTATAAATATACAAATTACAGGACCGGCAAAATCAACATACAATTACAGGGCAAAATCAAAAGCTGTAATTACAGGGGAATATACACTTACAGGGCAAAATCAACTATTGCAGTTTTACATTTTGAAGGCAAAATCAACTTACGGTGAAGAAGAGTCGTTGATGATGAAGGCTGAACGGCTGCCAGTGAAGAGGAGCGATGTCGCCTGCTGCTGTTGATGAAGAGGAAGCCGTCAGCTGTTGATGATGGGAAAGAAAAGAGATCGTTGCCGGTGTGCCACTGTTGATGAAGATTGAAGAGGAAGCCGTGAGCTGTTGAGGAGATCGTCACCGCTGTTGATGAAAAGGAAGCCACAACTGTGAGCACTGATGACTAGAGTGATGACTAGAGTGAGGAAAGAGAAGGAGTGAAGACTGGACCGTGACCATGACCGTGATCGTCGCCGCTTTTGTGGTTGCCGGTTAGTTAATTAGAGAAGGGGATTAGGGATTTGTTCGGTGAAAAGGAGGAGATGGAGTGATTTGTTCTGTGCTTTTGTGACTGGAGAGAAGAGTGAAGACTTTGTCGCGCAGCGTGACTGTGCTGCTTCACAGCCAATAGGCGCCGGACAGCTGGAGCATGGGGGGAAATTTTGCTTCAGTGCATGACTTTTGGTGAAATCGCGAAATCGGTCCTGAAATCGCGATTTTTCGCGATTTCACCCGATTTTAACGATTTCACCCGATTTTAACCCGATTTCACCCATTTTCGATTTTTTCAAACGATTCAACACGCAAAGCATGTTTTGACTCGTAAAATCGTACAATTTTACGAGTCAAAACGCGATTTTAACAACCTTGGCACAACATACCTGATAAATTTTGCTAGATTTAACTACGAGAGAGAGACAAAGAATGTTAAACAAGTGCAATAAGTTTATTCAAGGACGAATAGAAGGAAAACAAGATCTGTACAAATTCACTGGAATCATCAATGCAGAGAACTTGCACAACTTTAGATAAACAGGACAAAATTAAATTTCCCTTCTAATATAATGATCATCTGCAGATTCATGTTACATTACATTTTAAGCAAGAAAAGTTAAGAACTCAAATCATCTTCTAATCGGCTCATCTATGTCTAAATGGGATACATCCAGCCAAAACCATAAGCTCTTTTGATCTGAAACTCGATTTTTTGTTGTAAGCGACAATGTGATTGTTTCTTGTTCCAATGGGTTTGTTCCTTTACATCTCGTCCTTCCCATTTCAAATTATTCAATTTGTTTGCACAAAATTATTAACAAGTCTTTATCAATTTGTTTAGAGTATGGCAATCTCAAACTTGCCTGTCATTTTTCTCATGGATTTTATGAGTATACTGCAGGGTGGTTAAGATGCCTGAGGTGGAAACAGAGACCAATCCCATTTTGGACAAATAAAATCCATGAGAAAATAGGAAGAAAATATCTGTATTTCAACATACAACAAATAAAAACATACAACATTTTGGACAATATCTGTATTTCATTCATCCAAAGTTTAGCTGAAATTGCCTTTGATTACTGAAAAGAAAATAAACTATTTAGTAGCAATACCTCAAAAAATATGTTGGACGATTGAAAGAAAAGCTCCTTTTAACTGCTGCTTCTTTGCTCCGCTGATGTTGGGAAAATAACTATGCGAGGAATGTGAGAAATCTTGGGCCAATCTTTACCTTTCTCCCTTTCACAACTTTCACCCAGCATAGGACAAAAGAAAATTTCAAGACTAGAAAGGGAGGAGGGCAACCCTTCTTCTGGCATTGACTCAATCAAAGGACAGTTACTTATAGTCAATTCTCTAAGAGAGGTGAGGTGTTGAAGTCCCTTGTAGTCAAGAGATTTCAGGTGTTCTAGGGAATAGATTTTTAGAGATGTAAGACTTGAGGGCAGAAGCATCTCTTCAGGGAAGGATTCAACATTTTCGTCGAAACCAATTGCAAAGCGTGAAAGAGAAGGGAGCGTTTGCAAGCCCCATTGCATGCGGCCAGCAATGAGTTTGTTGCATCTACAAATCTCAAGTGAATGTAATGTGGAGGGAAAACCCCCTTCTGGACACAACTCTACTTCTAAACAATGTTTTATTTCCAAATGCGAAAGGGATGGGAGGAGGGAATGCATACTCTCAGGCAACTGCTTCAGGTTGCTGCAATCATATAACACAAGTCGTGTCAAGACTGGAGCAGGTAACCCTCCTTTGGGAAATGAAACTAATTTAGGGCACCCCCAGATTATCAAAGAATGGAGAGAGTTGAGATCAATGAGAGGTTTTTCATGTTCACATAGTGATTGGACATCTGGACAGTTAGAGATAGAAAGAGTATTTAAGTTGGGGAACAAGTCCAGTGGGATGCATTTGAGAGAAGCCCAGCCGTTGATTTCAATTTGCCCTATATCTGAGGGTGAAAAACCCATTTGCTCGGGCAGGGACTCTAGGGAGTGGAATCCAGAAACAGACAGAGAGTGCAACCTAGGAAACCTAGGAAGTGGAGTCGCGAGCTGCTCACACCCACTAATTGTGAGTCTTGTTACACGTGGAAGGTGGTGACTAGGTAGGGCCTTTGCAAGGTTGGGGCATTCTTTGATTGAAAGCACCTCTAGAAGAGGGAAGGCTTCCCGGCTGCCTTCGTCTGAAATCCACTCGCGCCACTCTGGCATCCTTCTAAAAGATAATGTTTGGAGGGATTCAAATGGCTTCTTCATAGCTGTACAATTCCCATAGAACTCGGAGCTCACAGTCTTAACTTTATCGAACGCTTCAATTGAGAGACGCTCCAAAGAAGCTAATTGCCCGAGCGGTGGTAAGGAGGTGCAGTTTGTACATCTACTGAGCTGCAAGGACACTATATTTGAGAAAGAGGACTCTCCTACCCACTCCGGAAACCTTACACCTCCATAACCATCAATCTGAAGATCCTTCACATTTCTATTTGGCTCTAATTTCTCAAGTGTGCTTTTTACGTGTTGCGGGTCATGAGTGTCACCACCCCATGTAAACCTCAGCTCATCAAGGTGCCTTTTACCTTTTAAATTTGCTTTGACTGCATCCCGAGCATCCACCACATTTTGAAGGTTCCCAATATGAAGTTCTCCCCGTAGATGTCGTAGCTTTCCCAATTCTTTAATGCTAGGCTCCTGTCTTCCCACGAGAAAGGCTGTCAACGTTTGGAGCTTTGTCAGTTGACCTATATGTGGTGGCATCTCTTTCAAAAGCGTGTATTTGATGTTAAGATACCGCAAGTTGATTAACCTTTCCAGAGATTCAGGCAACCTTTTGATTCTTGTTCCTTCAAGATTCAGATGTCGTAAGTGCTTCAAATTTCCGAGATCAGGGAGACTAAAAAGTTCGTGGCAATTTACCAAGATCAGAGTTTGCAAATTGAGAAGAGAACTCACTTCTTCAGGCAACGTTACTAAATCTGACCGAGAGAGATCCAAATACCGCAAATGCTTCAACTTGCTAGTTGAACAAAGCATCTTAGCTGCACCGGCACAGCGAGACAAGGATAGCACTCGTAGGCGCCCAAGTGTTGACAACATATGAAAGATCTCAGTATAAACTTCGGGAAGAGACGTCAAATAGCGTGGAAAAGTTTGGAATGTGCGTAGAAGTTGGGCTTCACGGATGTTATCTAATTCTGGGCTGAAAAAACCACCGTCCGTAACTTGCGTCTTTACTACGAGCGATAGATGTCGAGTCCTTCTAGTGGCCATGGAAGAATTATTTTCCCCCAACCTGAAGCTGAATTGACCGGACACATGGGTAGCCAAGTCATGTATGAGATCGTGCATCACAAATGATGAGGGAGAGGCACTTGATTGCTGGAAAAAAGACCTTGCCAAGAGATCATCAAAGCACTCAGCACCTACTCTTTCCATCTCACCATCTAAGGGGCGGACTAAGAAGCCCTCTGCCATCCACAGGAGCACTAATTCATCCTTTCCAAATAAATAGTCTTTTGGAAATATAGCACAGTAAGCAAAACATTGCTTCAGTTGTGGCAGGAGATAAAGATAACTTAATCTCAAAGCTGGGAGGATATTGTCTTTGGGTAAATCCCATAGATTGCTTTCCAATATCTTCTCCCACTCCTCGACATCTCTTTTGGCGCGTAGCAGACCTCCGAGTGTTACTGCAGCTAGAGGGAGGCCTTTACACTTTCTCGCTATTGCTCTACCAATTTCTTGTAACTCTTCATGAGCAGTGGGATTTTCACCACGAAATGCATGTTTGGCAAACAAGGACCAGCAGAAGTCTTCCGTCAATTCTTTTAGATGACGAGTTGGAACAGTTTGCATGACTGATGCTACACTTTCATTGCGAGTTGTAACAAGAATCTTACTCCCTTGTGATCCGTACTTCAGGGGGGTAAGCAACTTGTCCCACTCAGCATAATCCTCATTCCAAACGTCATCTAAAACAAGCAAAAATCTCTTTCCCTGCAATCTCTTCTTCAACTGAAGCTGGAGAATATTCAGACTATCAGAATCAGCAGACTTTGAACCGACCTCCTCAAGGATCACCTTGGTTAACCTCAAAACACTGAAATCTTCTGAAACACAAACCCAAGCTTTGAGAACGAACCACTCTTGTACTCTGCTGTGATTGTATACAAGCTGAGCGAGCGTGGTTTTACCAACCCCGCCCATTCCCACTATGGGAACGACACCTGGGTTTTGTCCATTTGCATCATCTGATAGAAGCAACTTCAGTATTGCTTCCCTGTCATCATCTCTACCATAAACACAACGTTCATCCACCAGAGAAGTTGTTGGCCTTTTAGGCGATGATGGTTCTTTTCCAGTGCGGTTGATCAAACCAAGGGCATCCTTTTGTTTAACTAAGTCATCTAGTCTCTCCTGGAGGTCTTCTAATTTGATCAACCGCTTCGGCGTCTGACATCTGAAGGTTTGAGCTTCAGCTTCCAACTCCTGCCATAGAGCTTCATAATCAATCTCATCCAAGAAGTCATCGGCCTCATAGACAGCGTCTTTATACTCGGCCAGCCAATCCCGCACAGCTCTATTTGTTATCTGCTTCTCCTCAGCATCGTCAAGCAGCCCACCGCCAGATATCATTGTTGTCTTCAACCTCTTCAGCGGCA
>Ga0325404_1000851_pt1 | contig 31436 bp, 28 predicted proteins | sample PopdelMetagenome_18_FD_205664 | JGI IMG/M metagenome (GOLD analysis project Ga0325404, IMG submission 205664) | Populus deltoides microbial communities from Bellville, Georgia, United States - Xylem-Control-R1 | ecosystem: Host-associated > Plants > Phyllosphere > Stem > Wood/Secondary xylem...
ATATCTGGAATTGCAACATAAAAGATTCATGATCACCCTCAACTAGAATTATCAGGAGAAATTATTCCCATTAATCTTTTAGTACACCTATTGATTCGGTCTCTTTTGTACAATTTTTTGCCCTGTACTTGATCTGTTCAAGCTCATTAGCTTTATTAGTATCCGTTAAATATAATTTTAGAAATGTGGAAGGGTTGGCTACTGGGCAAAATATAATTTAACTCTACTGTCAGAAAATTCTAGATGGAAAAGGAAAGTCCCTAATTCAATTTAATGCGCGCTATTGTTAGAAAGGAAGAAGCATTGTTCCTGGAAAATATGATAGAAATGTGTCCACGAAAAAACAATTTCTAAACTGCCACCCTTCAAAAAATAATTTACAGAAATACACACAGCCTCCCATCACTTATGCAGCCCTGCCAATTCTACATTTGCATATGCATATCTTGAGGAGTACACCTTTTAACCATACTGTTGCCATCAAAATGCATGAATCATGCTTTAGCTGTTCACTTCCCATCACTGAACAGCGGCTTCTCATAATTTGCTTACAATCATGAACAGCATGGATTATACTTTCCGGACAATAACACGCCTTTCATGCTTATATTCTATTTCATCCCTTTGGTGCATTACTATTAGGGCTCGTCTCACCTGCCAAATGCAATCATAATAACAATAAGAACACTAATATGTATAGTATCTATGATCTCAGATCTCAGAGAGAGAAAGCTGCTACTTGCTAGGCTTCATCAGTAGAGGCCTAATCCATGGAGATCATAACTATGTGAGTCTATTATAAAAAAAGACAGCAGTCAGGCTAATAGGTGTTTTCAGGCATCAGGCTTTGAGAACTTGAATGGGTTACAGAATGATTTTCAGTATATCACATTAACAGATATGTAAAGTAAGAAGCAACTAAATGGTATTGAAATTAAATGCTTACAATTGATTCATTCATTCCCATTCTGGCAAGTTCATCAATCAGCTTTCTTTCTGATATGCGCATACCAATTCCCAGTCTTCTCTTTATCTGAGTTTCTGCTTGCTGTTTGTTAAGAAAAAGAAATCATTAAGCAGGTGAGTGACAGACAACAAACCAAGGAATTTCAGAACAGGTTGTTGAGAAACTCATGACTGACAGAAAATAGAACAAAGGGTAGCAATGTCATTGACAAACCTTTATCTCAGGAGTAAGAGTCACTTGTTGATTTATTCCCGACTGTGCTGCTTCGACAGTAGACACCTTAAAAAGATTTACTGCTTCAATAACATCCGCCTCAGTGGCAACATGGGACCTAATTAAAAGTTCATGAATGAGTGGCAAATCAATATACCAAAATAGAGACAAAGGGAAAATAGTAAAAGAAGCACGCAAATCTGTTTCAGCATGCTCTCAAACTTGTCAACTTTAATAAACTATACTTACAATTTCATTTTTGCAAGAGCCTCACTCAATCTTATGATAGCTTCCAGCTGCCTTACAGTAATGGGTACAGCAGATGCCTCCCCAGTTTCATTTGCCTGCTTTCTCATATCCTAATCAAATTTCCAGATTGATAACTATCAGACTAGCAGCCTACAGCGTTCTTACCAAATACACATGGTGATAATGCATAAATAATTTAAAACCAATTTTCAAAAGAATTGCTTTGCAGTGTTGCTGATTGGCTGGCCAATAATCAAGTCAATTTGAGTAATTAGATCTGGGCAGTCAAAACTAAATCTTGGAAGAGCACGTGGACTGGAACAAGTGTGAACACCGAGTTTCACAGAAAATGCATCCAATTTTATCCTCAGACAATCAAATAAATGGCAGCCTTTTCTAGAAAAGAATTAAAAAAACAAATACCTGTCTGAATCTGACGTACTCATTTTGCAATCTACTGGATGCGGACTCTGACAGCCGGGGATGGCATTCAGTTCGACAGTATTGTATGTACCTGTGAGAGCCAAAACCTACATCGTTTAGCTTCTCATGGTCTCCTCACCAAAGAAGGATTGTGAAGAGCATATTCTTGAGTTTGACAAAAAGATACCTTTTCAGCCAATTCTCTTCTTTAGCAGTTCTGCTATCACCCGAGGTTTTATTAGCAGAAGCATGAACCTTAATGATATGGCTAGCTATAATCTGTAACAGAAGATTTTTGGTTCAACCATTACATGGACTCACAGGAGTTTGAAATCGACAAGAATGCATGTGATACGTTAGCTGTTCTTTTTCAAATCCATCAAAATGAGCCTTTTGATTGGTGAGAAACAATCATATTTAGTTTTCAACATACAAACACGTAATTTTATGATTATATGGTCTCGTCTTTAAATCCATCAAGAAACATAATGGCATCCATACATTTCCTTGAAAAGCAAAATATCAACTCACGTGAAAATGCTTCAGATGAGCATGCAAATTACCTTATCTCGACCATAGTCTCTTTTATCCTTCACAATAAAGATTAAGTCAAATCTAGAAAGAATTGTTGTCTGTAAATCGATATTCTCCTGTGCAGTCTGGAAGGAGAGCAATAGTAATATTATCTTATGCCATCAAAATTTTGCTGTGAGAAATTGGCAAAAATGAACGAGAAACCATAGCTACTAACCTTGAGATCATCATAACGACCTGATGGAGGGTTGGCAGCTGCAAGCACTGATGTCCTAGAATTGAGTACGGTTGTTATTCCTGCTTTTGCAATGGATATTGTTTGCTGCTCCATGGCTTCGTGAATAGCCACTCTGATCCACACAGACAAAATCTTAAGCATCCCCCAGGAAACACAATTGGCAAGGTGCGGCATTATCTACTTCGAGTTCAATTACCTATCCTCTGGCCTCATTTTGTCAAACTCATCAATACAGACAACACCTCCATCGGCCAAAACCATGGCTCCTCCTTCAAGATAAAATTCACGCTGAAATCCACATATTTGTGATTTAAGTTAGAAGACTTTCATAGTGATATGAAGGAACAATATTGACTATCTAAAAAAATACACTACATCTAAAGCAATGGATGAAAAACAAATCCCACTTCTATACATGCCAAAGAATATTGAGAACTTACTGAGCTGCTATCTCGTATAACAGAAGCTGTAAGACCAGCAGCTGACGAGCCTTTTCCAGAAGTATATACTGCTACAGGAGCGGTCTTCTCAACAAACTTAAGAAACTTTACAAGCAAAGAAATTCTAAATCAGAACCTCACTTCACACACAAAAACAAACACGCAACACACAAAGCATGAACTTTTAACATAATTAAGATTTTCCATGCTAGACAAAATAAAACAGTGGAGATTGGAGAAATCCTTTTAGTAGAAAGATGCATAAATGAGATCACAACGCCACATCCCACAACTTCTAAAGAGCTCTTAACTCAAAACTCAACCACATATAGAACTAACCTGTGATTTTGCAGTAGATGGGTCACCCAAAAGTAACACATTAATATCACCTCTCAACTTCACCCCATCTGGCAAATTCTGCACTTACAACGCAATTGTTCAAACATCAATAAGCAACATACAATCAACTGATTGAGTTTCAAGATATGTACCTTTCTCGATCCTCCAAATAAAAGACAAGCCACAGCTTTCTTCACATTCTCTTCTCCAAATATAGAGGGAGCAATCTTGGAGCGTATGACTTCATGTGCATCTGTTCTCGAGGCAAATTTTTTGAATTCTTCTACCTGCTCATGGTACATAGAGTCACTTGTCCACCAGAATCAGTGCCCAAAACACAAGCAAGAGGTTTCCTAGCAGCAAGGAAATTGGTTTCGGCAAGGCAGCATAGAGTTTAAGCCAGAAAAAAGCAATAAGAAGGGCATGCCCTAGTGATAGAAATTTTGCTAGGTAAATTTAACTTCCTATCTATTCTCAAAATAAGCAGCAGCAGATAAAAACTTCCGCCACGCATGTCATACTCTAACCAAGTTAAATAACATGTCTCTAGAAACCAGTCATGCATGAAAAAAAAAGTAGTGCTGTAATCTATCATGAAAGACAAAAAAGTGGGCGCTGAAAGTTGTTCAAGCAGTTTTAAACGGTGATTTCTAATTCTACCTCTTCTTTTGTGAAAGCTGCATGACCTCGAGAACTGGCCTCGTTTACTTCTTCTATTCCAACTACCCTGATATAAGGTTGTCTCACTGCAACTGCTCCTCTATGGCTGCACGGAGTTGAACCATTAACAACAATTCAATTACCATCAACCAATACGCATAAACATGGAGCTTCAAAACGTTCATATGAAGTATAATCATTCTTACGAGGCTGATGAATTGGCTGCTTGAAAGATACTATAAATCCCTATGATGGTCAATCGCGTGCCAGGTACAATTCTTTGAACAAGATGCCGATCCACGGAGAGAAGCATGTTTCTTGGAAGCTCTCCAGTAGGGACATCCTTTAGCATCAACATAAACACAAACCAGTAAAAAAAAAGTTGTTTAACTCAACACCACCATTCAGTTTACTCAAATCAAGATTATTACCTCTGGATTTTCCTGCAATTTCAAGGTTTGCTGATCAACATACTTGCTCTTGTCAGGAACCACAATCCAAGGATCAATGGGGCAAGGTTCTTCACCAGCCTGCACAAAATCCCTTTAAAAACGAACTTTGAATCATAAAACCAAGAAATGCAAGGAGTCTAAGCAAAGGGTTGAGATAAACCTGAGGAACATGGTCGCACGAACGAGGCACAATTGCCCCACCAAGGCCTGGACGACATGGAACTTCCCTTGTACTTTGACAATTCTTACACACTAGACTCACATAAGTTGCCTTTGCCTTAACCCTTGAAGCAGCTACGGTAATCCCAGCTATCTTGATCAGCTTAGAAATATATTGAGCCTACACACAGAAGACGGGAATTAAAACAAGGAGTATAATACACATGTTTCCAAATCCATAAATATTTTAATCTAAAAATTAATAGTGATAAGAAATAAGAACCATACAAGCTAAACTCTTCAACGTATTGGAAATGAAAAACAATTTCTTTCCTAAAAAATCAAACACAATATATTTATTTATACATCAAGATTTTAACTGCTAACCCCAAGCATTCGCATTGAAACAGGATCCTCCTTAGAACTCAACAAAATCTGCACTTCTCTTGTCTCCGGTTCCTTCATTTCCCCACTCTCTCCTTGCTCCTTCAACCTCAAACTCTGCAACACCTCCGCTGCCGCCGTCTCAAACTACAAAGATACCCAGAAAAAAAAATTAGACAAAAAATAACACTTCATAGATCTCACAGATGCAACAGCGCGTGTTTTCCACGTAATTCATAAACGCGCCTACCAAAGCCAAGTAATCGGAGGGAGAGGAGCGGAGGAGGGAAGGAAGCTCAGCATCGAAAGCGAGGAGATCTTCAAGGTGGACAAGGAGAGATTTAGGATTGTTAATGAGACTTTCACGGTATGGGAAAACATTTTTATCAGTCTCCAAGTTTCGTATGAATTCCTTGAATTTACGGAGGATGGTGTGGCGGCTTGGAGTTGCAGCCGCCGCATCGGTTCCGGATTCAGGGAACTGCGCCTGGTCGCTGTAGTACACCGCTCCTTCGTCCCACCCTGACATCTTCTTGATTTTTCTCTAACTCAAACAGTCTCCCTCTTTCTCTTCTTTTCTCTGCATGTGTGTGTGAATGCAAAGAGGAGGGTAGGGGTTAATTTGGGGAATTTAAGAAGGGATGTTTTGGCGCGAGTATTTGGCGGGAAATTGGCGTGTGACACGTGCCTGTAGCGCACGACTATTCTCTGACTTAGGAGGGTTTTGAGACGTGTCGTTCTGTTGTTAGACGACATATTGGCTTTCAACAGCACTCAGAACACATGCGGTTCGTTAGTATTTGATTGATAGTTTTGAAACCTGATTCAGCGGGTTAACCCAAAACCCGATCGATTCAGACTTAAAATTGGGCAGTATCTAAGTAAAAACCAGTTAGAAATTTGACCCAGCAAAACCTGATTGACCCGATAAACCCTACTAAGACCCGATCTAAGAAGTGTGCTTGCACTATCAGTAATCAAGACGAAAAAGTCAGGCTAAGGACTCTTTACCCTCGATTCTTAGCATCTCAAGGAGACGATCCTTTAGAGAAGAACATTTGAAACTCTATCTCTTGGAATGAATACCTCTTCCTTGGCTTATGCCATTTACCTAAACAAGTAAAGAAAGACTTCAAAGAAGGTAGGAAATTCTCTTCTCTTTCAATACGTGCCTGCTACTGCAGCAGCTAAAGAGGTACGAATTCGGACATAGAAGCATTAGGAAGATTCTTTCTAGTTTATGTGATTTACTCCTTAAATTAAATAAGATAGTTAACTTACTTACTTTTGAAAGGACTTCTTATTTACGAAAAGAAGAAAAGAGAAGAGAAGACAAACGTAAAACTCATCCCGATGGATGTGAGACAGCAGAGGATGTGGGAGTTGCGGGTGCTGTGGTTGGGCACAAGAAACTAGAAGAGAGAGAGAGGTCGTGCAGTTTTAGAGAGAGATTTTTTTTGGGTTAACGCGCGTTAACTCATTTGACCTATGACCCGATCATTATACAAAGTTGACTACCAGATCGAGTTTAAAAACTATAGTTTAATTTGTTTATCATGGCAAGAAAATAGCATAAATTTGTAAAATTAATGCAGGCTTATTGAGAAAATTGCTAAAAGAAAAGAAGAATAAAAAAATTTATTTTCTAGCTTTAAATAAAGAATGAAGCGCATTTCTTTTTGTTTTAAGCTTCAACACATTCAGCACAAGATTACTTGCCAATAATATTTAATCCAAAAATACATAAAATGTATTTTACATTGAGGATCATGCATGGATGTTTTCTGTTGCATGGAATTATAAATCTTTGGAGGGGGAGGACATGGCATCCCTTTGCTGTGGTTTGGTTGAGGAGTGAATACACAACACATCGCCTAGTAGAAACCCAACTGGTTTTTACATTATACACTAGGAACGGCTGACCAACCTCCACTGGATCAGTCAAGGTAGCAGCATTATTCTACCCTCTACACTTAGAATATCCAGATTCTATGTACATCATATATTGCATCTCTGTCAGTTTCCTGCATTGATCTCCTCGGCAACCATGGAAATGGTTTCTTCGGGAAAGATTACTCTTAACCTTCAGGTTAAATTCAATCCTCAAGTCATTTCATTTCAAGACAAGTAGCGTTGATGTTTCAAGTACCAGAGTGCCCCTTCTGCTGCATCCTCTGCTGCAGCTTTCTTTTTCATCTGAGGAGACCCAACACATTCAAAATTCATTTCTGGTGCTTCTTCTATTTCCACAACCACCTTGTAAGTGAAGCTGCAAGTGCATGAATTCAGCATGTTAAGACAAGGTCCAATTAATTCAGGAAAAAAGAGGTCGTGCCTCTACAAAGAATAGCAAGCTACAGGACATGATACACAGGACTGATGAATTTCCATGATAGATATTTCGATGCCAACAAACAGTGAAACAGCAGGAGAAGGAAGGGGAGAGAAGTAGAGACTGTGGTTGGGGGTCATGTAATTTGAATGAGATTCCAAGGGAGGAGGAGCATTCCATGAGATGCTTCGAACTAAAAAACAGCCCACGAGAATTTCCTAATGTTGGGTACCACTTGTTCGTGAAGGGCAATTTAAACTGACCTCAATCATCTCATGTCATGCACAAACTGTCTGATTCAGCAGAAAGGGGACAAACTCCTCCAATGAATTCTCATTTATGACATACATGTAGCCTAATAGTAACTAAGTTGCAGAAAAAAACTCGGACTTTAAAATTTAAACCTATAACACTAATTATTCAATGACATAACAGTTCTCAGTGCAAACAGTTTTCAAGATATATAGGTCAACATTCACCAAAAAAAGATCAGACTTACTACTTTAAGTGACTTGGTCCTTCTTCAGTGCAGCATTCAAATGAAGGAGGTTTCCAACTGTTAGCCGCACAGATTTCACGCAAACGAGATCTGGCTGTTCCAAGGTCTACTTTACCTGAAAAACAATTGCAAATGTCAGAATCTCTGTACTTATTGGCATCCTGCAAGTATGATAAGCATGACAAACCTGTGATATGCACATCTCTGTCACATCTAAGATCTCCAGTAGCCCCACTGGGCTGCCCTCCAGTGAAATCTAATGGAGATAGAGACCAAGCATCAACAGCTTCAAAGCGGGGTGGACAAGAATCTCTCACTTCATAGCTGCAATTGATGCCCAAAGGTTCCTGTATCTTCGAGTTTTCAAACCCATGGGCATCAAGAGCTACATCTATAGGGGTCTCATCATATCCTATCAATTTGGCTTCCATCTTCTGGCTATTCCTTAAAACCTCCTCCAAAGAATTAGTCATTGGTATGAGGCCTTGATCCTGCATATCAGAGGTAATGACCTTCAGAAAATGAAGTTGGATACAGGACACATTAAGAATATCAAATAACCCCTTTGTGCATAGTGGCATGGGTATCAGGTGAAGCATAGTAATGGTTCAATTAGAAGCAGCAATAGATTCATGTGTGCACGTGTCCATGTATTTAGCACCAACTTGTTTCTTATTTTAAGAAATCACATATCAAATTTTCTTAGATCTACACCATTGTATTACAATTTCGTGGTGCAATTCCTCAATCTCTGGTGATTTCAAAAGCAAAGCAAGCATGTGTTAGGTGACACTCCGGAATATGGTTTTATATTACTCTCTAACAGTTTTCCTAGAAGCCTCTCATCTTTACATGAGTCATAAATTTATGTACTACTGTGCTAAATGCTCATAAGCAATATTTAGAAAACAAATGCAAAACAAAAGCTCATTTATACAGCAAACGTGCATATTCCAATGCTAAGTACTGCTTCTTAAATTGGATTTGCAGACAAGTGAGTGATTCTGGAAGTGGACTCTGTTGTTGAAAACGTGGATCACACAGAGCATGCAACAACAATTAGCAATCTGCTACATATTTTTGTCACAGCTAAACTCCAACAGCTTGCAACATAATGTTGACTTAAAGAGTAACGGGTTTCTTAATTTGGGGTTCCATAATTAAATAGCCTAAAAGCTTCCAAACATTCAATCAGTTGAACAAAAGAATGCTCAAGACTTTAAAAAAAAAAAAAAAGAGTTTTCCTATTGTCCATCGTATCTCCTCCCACTCCCAACACCTCAGTTTCCTAATATTTGTTAGTTTAAACATTCTTGGCAGCTTTAAAAAAAATAGTCAGAAGAACTGACATTACTAGTTAGCATTTTGATGGAAAAACATGATTTTACATTAGTGATTTAACTTTACTATAAATGGAGTCCAGGTGCCAGGAAATTGTTCTTCAAGAAAAATTTATAACTAAAAGTATCTGATTCAGTTGATAATCTCAGAGTAAGAATCAGTAATTTCACAAGGTGATGAGCAGGTAAAAAAGATCCACAAGTATACAGGTTTTACCTTCAGCCTCGCATATATTTTTTCTGAAGCCATTCTAATAGCCTCTTTTTTATTTGAGCTGCTCGCAGAAGCAGATATGTTCATATCTTTACCATTCAGTGTCACATCAACTGAAAAAGTCCTGCCCTTCTTCGATGCAGGAACCTCAAAGTCCCAATTATGAGACTGGCAAAGTTCTTTCAATTCCCTCACAGGATTTATCTGCAAATTGGAAAAGCTTGTGATTGGATCCAAGAAGGATAGCATTATCTTCCAGATGTGGTTCAAATCAAATCCCGTGTCAAGAAGAATGGCACCCACAGAAGACTCTACCAAATCACCAAGAACCTGTATTGGTAGCAAGATTATACAAAATTCAGAACTCCACTAGAATTGTAAAATGAAAATCCATATCAATAAAACATGCAGTATTAACAGAGCTCTAGCTGCTCTCACTAGGCACCACTAATATTCCTAACTTCAGAAATCTTCCATCAAATAATATTGAACCTCAATATTCAAATGTTTTTGCCAAAATTACTATTTCATAATAAGCATATTACATGATAACTTAAATAACAACAAAAATCTTGTCATCGGATCCCAGTCCCACAAAGTGGAGTAGAGGATAAGCATGGAAGAGCAAAGCACTACCCTCTAAGAAAATGTGACACATTTTCCAATTATAACAACCACCACAAAACACATTTTGAAAGCAGCAAAGCCAAAGAACCAAAAGCATAGCAGTTCCATAGAAACTCCTTTTCCATCACTGGGACCTTACTCTAGAAATTTTCAGTCCCTGTTATCTAGACACTTTAATTCATGCTTGACAATTCTCTTAGAAGAGTTGATTTCCAAACCCAACCAAGGTTTTGAAGAAGCAAATTAGTCAGACAGCAAGCAAAGGTTTTTTCCTGTCCAACCTAACCTGAACTCAGGTAAAAAACACTTGTTCCTTTGTCTTCTTACATTGCTGTTTTTCAATCATGATTCGGAGATTTGAATGTTTTCTGCAGTGAAAACTGGGAAAATATTCAAAGGGAAGAAGTTCCATCAGGTTGCCAGCATATGATGTGTTACTGAGGCCTCTTATCTTGTTGATGATGCATGACACAGTCTTTAAAAGGCACATCTTGCCTCTTGTAACAGACATCCCAATTTCACTTATTTGATTAAAAAAAATGATGATTTAACTGGCAAACCCCAGAAAGTGGAGTGGGCACTAGACCCGTAAAGTTAATGATGTTTACCTTTGGGCATTTTGGTCCTTCCAGCAGACGCCTTTCTGATTTAGGTGTTCTAACAAAGTCCACAAATTTTTTTGTGGCCGCAGAAAGGGCATCGGAATCACAGATAAGATATTCATGGAAAGATCGATCAACAGCTACACTGGCAAAGGCCCTGTTGTTCACCAACACTGATCTCAGATCTGTCAAGTGACCTGGTTTCATTTTTGGATAAACTGAAAATAGATATGATGTGATCAAGTAATCCAAGACAGCATCTCCAAGGAACTCCAATCTCTGGCGGAAACATCAAAGTCATAGCAAATTGCAGTATCATAACACCAAATTCTCCAAATTAGTTAGTTTGGAAAAAATTGTGAAGGACAGAAGACCATTTCTAGCCAGTTTCTCAATTGAAATAAGACCTAGTTACTCAATTGAAAATAAGAGTTCATACCTGATAGCAACCCCCTCCATTCTTGTGGGAAGGATGTACAAATGCCTGTAGAAGAAGACCTTTATACAGGAACTGATGCCCCAGCAAATTTTCAAGGGTAGCAAGGTCCATGGAAGGATTAAGCATTGCATAGGTCCTGCTTGCTTGGCAAATATTGATAACTTGTGAATCATCAAAATCCACTTTAATACCTATCCATCTAAGAAATGCAATTGCGGCTTTAAAGCCACTGTCAACTAGAAATGCTCCTATGAGAGCTTCAACCACATCAGAAACTGTTTTCTTATGTAGCCAATGGTGACCTTTGCTGCATCTGACTTCACTACCCTTTGCTTGGCCAGTCACATGGCTTCCACATTGAGAATGAATAGTTCCTTCTGATTCCTTGGTGCAAATTCTAGGGCAAGGATGACCCAAAGCAAAAAATTGGTAGGGATCAAATGGTTGATCACGAATAAATACCTAAAAAGGGCTGAAACATATCACTTAGATGTTGAAACAAAAGCAAAAACTATTCAATATCAGAGCATGAATTTTCTGTGCAGAAATTGTTCTGTGTGGCAATAATGAATATGTACTATTGGTCTATGGAAACATATTTTCCTAACATTTCAACATAAAGAGCGGTGGCCGACGCATTAAACACGTGGAATAGAGAGGAAAAAAAAAGCAAACAAGACTCCTTTCCAGTATGACTGTCTAGGATAGTCACTTGCCTGCAGTTTTCATTAGTTAACATCAAATTTTACCCTTTCAGCCTTTTTGGAGGTCAATCCAACAACTTATAAATGCTAGATATGAGAACTCATTTTTTGCAATTTTTTAGGTAATGTCAAGTATCAAAAAAACAAAGATAACTATTTGATAGATGAAAGACTATAGATGACTAATTATACAGATCATTTTCAAAAATATTATCATACCTGTAAATTGTTCCTACTTGCTAGCTTGAATAAATTGGAATTGTTAACAGCATTTGATCGTTTCCTAGTTAGCTCCCCTTCATCAAGGGTATCATGCAAAAGAAAAAAATGCCGACCGACAGCAAATTTGAGGAAAGCATCACCAAGAGTTTCAAGTCTTTCAAGAGAAAGACGCTCCTGACACTTCTCTGTGGTGAGAGCTTCTAAAACCTAAAAATTAAGTAGCAGGTGTTAGCGGCAAAGGCAGTTCACCTATATGTGGATAACTTAGCAAATTGCCAGCAGAATTCTACTGGCACAACTACTTGATGCATTGCTTATCTTGTTTTACATAAGATAAGCAACTGCTTCTCAAGACCAGTACTCAAATTATTTTATACAGGGAGAACTTACTCTATGGGCGGTAACTTTATCTCCTTCAGAGAACGAAGCAGATAATATGCATTTCAATTCAATGGCTACAAGCAAGTTTTCCAATCGGTGCATAACTGATGGAAGTAGAGAAATAGAACTCCCAATGTCTTTAGAGAATCCTATTATCTTCAACTCACAAAGCTCAGGAGCCAAATCAACAAAGTGCTCATCCAGTTCTTGCAATTCTGTTTTAGACAAAAACTAATTTACAAGAAAAAACAAACAATCACACACACACACACACACACACAGAAGTAAATATCAGTAAATAAATTTGACAGAGTATCCAGAGGAGGAGAGATCAATGAAAGACAGGAAACAAAAATAGTGCAAGGCGGATGACTATAGGCATTTGCTCCAATGGTTAGGGAGGTGGGCTTGGCTTGATAGATCCTAGGTATGTTTCTTGAAAAAAGAAAAGCTGATAGGGCAACAACAAGAACATATACCAAACAAAAGTTCCTTGGACATAATATAGTTACTCAGCCACCTACTAATAAGACATCATTCTTCAACCCATGCATGGTCTTAGTTGCACTCTTAATTTAATGGAGCAATTGTGAAAAAGTTTATAGCTCATCCATACCAGTTCAGCATGCAGCTTATATTTTACCACTGCTTATATCTCAAGTTATTTTTGTAGTTCAAGTGCTGAAACAGTATAATGCCATGAACAGGGGTGATTTCAAGTTATTAACGCTATATTAATAAGACAGTTATTGATTCAGTCACTGACACGTCAAATTCACAACTACTGATTAGACCAACAGCATTCAGTACTTTTCTTTCATATGAAACCAAATTTCAGTTCATTATTCACCTATGCAATGCATGAATGATCCCATCCTACCATTACAGATGCTTTTGACTGTCTTCATGATGCTCAAAATTCTGCCTTCAGAAGAACACTAAAATTAACCGCACAAATAAATAAGCAAATGAACACTCCCAATCCCTAATGAAACTAAGTTTGTTGATGCCCAAGTTCTTCATGTTGTCCACAGTGACTTATTTTTTCATACCTTTTCTTTGTTTATCATACTTTAATGCATCTGAAAAAGTAAGCCACATTTGCAGACCAAATTTAGTTACTAAAATCACTAGTTGATGCTAGTTCCCTTCTCAATTCGAATGCATCATACTTTAACTTCATTCCACTAATTTCAGAAGCCCTAACCAAAGCAGTAAGATGGCCACCTGTCATTTAGACTGCACTAGACAGGCAGATAACCCCTATCTCAACTATAATGTTCAAGCTAGATATGAAAGAGGCCAATATTACAACTTCAAATTTAGTGCACAGTCAAACTTATTGTGTTTTCTCATGAAAGAGATATGTTTTTGGTCCCTTTTCCATTAACCGGGTCAATGAAATTAGAAGTTGGAACCAAAAAAGAAAAAAATCTTGAAGTTTCTTCTCTGCAAAATTGCTCCTAGTGAATAGATAATTGCAGATTCCATACAACTTCAGGCAACATGCATAACAAAAATGAAAAGCAAAAGGAGAAAAATAGGAGTGAAAGTTTACCTGAATCCTCTTTCTTTCGGTTGCATAGCAAGTTGCGCAAACAAAAGAGTTGTTTTGCACGCAAAAGAGGTTGTTCTGGATATCTAAGATGAATGCCAAACCTAATAACAGGGAGTTTTTAGTTTAAAATTTCATCAAATTTCCCTGACATTAATGCTGAAACTATCCTTGGCATAAGAAGAAATAAGGACAATATAACACATAATGTTTCAGGAGGAAACTATAATGAAAGAGGTTGTGCTGGATATCTAAGAATGAATGCCAAACCTAATACCAGGGAATTTTTAGTTTAAAGGTTCATCAATAGCTTAATAAGAAAGTAAAGACAATATAAAACATAATATTTCAGGAGGAAACTATAATGGTTTAAACATCTGTGGAGATATTTAAGAAACCAAGCCACATACGTTGTTCTTAAGTGATCCTTATGACTCCGAGTGTTTGAACCTTTGCATGGACTGTCACCATTCTTTTCAGGAACAATGTTAGTAATGAAGTAAAATTTTTTCTGGTGTGGAGTGTACACCAAACTATTCTCAACATCACGGATACTACTGCAGCCATTAGCAAGTTGCAAGCAATCATTTGAAGGAAGAATTCCCTTGTCCACAGCATTGGCTGGATTCTTGAAAACAGGAGATGATAAGCATCGTCTGATAATCTCCCAATCTACAGTCACTCTCCTTTCAGAGACATGAAAAATAACAGGAAGCAATAGGTAGCAGGTTGGGCATGATTTAGATAATGCATCCTTTCCCAAGGGAACATATTCATGAACAAATTCTGATCGATCGAGAATGGCCTTGAGAAACAACTCTTGAAAGTTTGTTGCATATGTGATCTGTACATATACAACCAGTAAATAGTTGGAACCATGTTAAGCATGACATTTAGTAGCAAAACTGTGGTTTACCTCATCTGTACTGAATTTTGAGAGACCTGATGGGACAAGCTTTGTCATCACAGATCTACCACGAGCCAGGTGAAGTTCAAGACTCATTTTATCAGCCTCGAGTGGGAGTGGTGCCTTCAGAAAAAGACCAAACTGCTTATAGATCCTGTCTTCAGGAACAGGACAAAATTCAATATAGTAAGAGTTAAGGTGGATAGGCTTCTCCAATTCAGTCCACGATTCCTTCAGAACAGCAGGAACTAGCATCTCACGTAGTTCTCCTCGTGAATCGTTGTCTGCCAACAAACAAAAACATTATTGATCCAACAAACTGAGAATAAATTGCAAATGAAGAAAAAGAATTTTTAAGTGACTTGTTAGATTCAACCTTCACAGTTATCTGAATCAAATGACACCAACTCCAACTCATTTGTGTCTTCTTGTTGTGGCAAAAGAAACTCACTCAATGCACCCAGTTTATGCAATTGTTCAATGGCTTTCAGACAAGCATCTTTTTTAGCAACTTCTATTGATGATTGAGGTGTACCGACTATTTTGTGTGTGGGAGCATTGGAGGGTAAGATTATGTGGCAAACAGTTCCTTCAGAATCATCAAAATAAAAGAATTTTGGCTTGGGGTCAAAATACCTGCAAAAAAAGTATCAATGATCTCAGTAAATATTTGTTAGAACAGCTGGAAATATTTCAACAAAATATAGTCAAATCACAATTTCGAACAAGAGCATACTCGTCATGTGGGAGTTTTGAACAATACTGCTGCAGTAATGAGATGCTTAATCCAGAAGTTATGGAAGCGCCAGTTGCGTGAACTTTATATATTTTTTCCTCAATACAATCAAATGTCTCCCTCGATGTACGGTCACATATTTCAATATTCATCCGAGCTTCATCTATTTTAAATTTCTCTATCAAATCTCTCTCCTTTTGGTTTCCACTGCATTACTAAGAAAATTATTCTACAAAAAAATAAAGTAAAACTAAAACAGCACATGGAAGGGCTTATATTATATACATGATATGCTTTAGAAGAGCACCTGTCCACCAAAAAAACATATTCAGATTGAGGCATTCGTGCACGACCCCTTGATTGTATAAAGCTGGCAACAGTTTCTGGAAGATCAAATCGAATCACAAGACAGCATGTCTGAATATCAAGTCCTTCTTCACCAACTTTTGTCGCAAGCAGTAAGTTCAACTGCCAAACCAACAAAGCCATGAGAATTAATAACCAGTCTAAGTGTATTTGGGGGGAGACAGCATTAACACATACCACAAACTCTAATCAGTTAGATATTGCACTCCAAATCTATTCAAAATGTGAACAGTTATGCTACATGGCTATCCAGTATACTATTCCTAGCAGGTACCTTTAATCAACTGGACCCCGGAGTGCATCATAAAAGAATTGCTTCCTAGATGTTTTTCCTTTTTTCTTTCATGATTTCTCGAGTCAGCTTTCTGTGTAGGCATTATTACCACAATATGGCATGATGACAAAGCACGTTCTCAAGAGATTCAAATCTGAGTAGTGGGCAGACGACAGTAAAACTCAACTGACCGCAGCATATCCAACACTTTGCTACTTGCTCTCGTAGTCGATAGGTTAGCATACTCTGTCCTGTTTCCCTCTTATTCCTGTTTCTTTAGTGCAAGACTAAAGAGATCAATAGCTCTACTACTCTCATTGTGATCGTATTTCCTACTAACAATCAAAAACCCAAAATCTAGGAGTTTCAATGCCACAAAAGCTTAAATCAAAATATTTAGGTGGCCAGCAGATTTTATTTTTTTCAATTCCCAATGAGTTAATTAGTACTTCAAGAAGGATCCTAATCCTTTCATAACAAAAATGTATAGTGATCAACTCAGTTAAGCCTCAAGACCAAACTAGTTGAGATTGCTTACATGGCTCCTTTTCTTTTGATCACTTTAATTTGGAGCCAAACTTTCTTACCTTGTGATGCTAAATTAATTTATAACAGTTCAGTCCACATTACTTTTACTCAACTCAGCTAAGCCTCAATACCAAACTAGTAGAGATTGCTTACATGGATCCTTTTCTTTTGATCAGTTTAATTTGGAGCCAAACTTTCTTACCTTGTGATGCTAAATTAATTTCTACCAGTTCAGTCCACATTACTTTTAATCCAACACTCCCCTTCCTGAATCCCACATTTCCATCATGGCACTCTTCCTTGCTGATGCATCCATAAAAGTTTTCACAAGACATGGTCAAACCATCCCAGTTGACCATAAAGTCTGCACACAATTCAACTACTGACACTCCTTGACTAAGTTCACAATGTAACTTTTCACCCATCAAGAAGTAGCCTCGTAGGATGATGTGCAACCAAAGACTCATATTGCATATCGTATGGTTTCCCACAAAACAGAAGTAATTTTCTTTTTAAGTGCCCAGTCAACCCCATCAGCTAATATGTAAGATGACAACAGAAATGACCAAGGCTGAAACATTACAGGCAATAAAGCAGTACCTTTCCAGTCCGGAACCTCTCAAGAATGACATTCATTGTCTTTCGTGACATACTCTTCAGTCCAGAGTGAACCCCAACAAGAAAATCACACTTCCAAGATGTTAAAAACTTCAGATTTTGTAGGATGTGTGATAGTGATCTTGCAGTAACAATCCTATTGACAAAAACTATACATTTCATATCTGGTTGTAACCTGAAAAGGGAAATGAATATCTTTCAAAAACCTGGTCATTTGTATTGATTGTTGATCGACTTAATGTACAAAAGGTCAATAACTTCCATGAAACACCAAGAGGAAAGCTTAGTTGAGTTCCATTCAAACACAGACAAATAACAAATGAAACAAAATCAGATAAGAGTCTTGCCATCATCAAAACCTTTTGGTTTGATTATGGTCCATAATCATTTTAGTTACTAATACTGGAATCATAGTAACAATAAAAAGAGAGAGAACCTGGGGAAATTGTTATTGCAAATTACCCTTCAAATTAATCAAAGGATATATGTAGGTCAAAAGCTGTTATCCGCATATTATTCAAGTATAACACATACATGTCATTTTGAAAAAGACCAACATATAATTACCAACCTGAAGTTGGAAAGAATTTCAATTAGGCGTAAAAGCTTTCTTGAGAAAAATGGCTCCTTTAAAACCTCCACCTGTGATACATTGGATGTGACACCATCTACAAGAACAGAAGAAACAAGATGCTGATAAAAAGCAACAAAAGTAGCAGCTGAATTTCATACTTCATTCATTTGAACACCAATCATAACAGATTTTCAATTCAAAATTTCAAATAAGTGGGAATGACCATGCATGATTAGAAGCACAAAATAGGGTTATATATTCCCAATACTGCAAAACTAGGATGGAGTGCATAGCCAAGTTTGAAAGCTGGGACCAGAAAGTGTTTTTAGTTCGGCTCAGTTTTTACACATACTGTTCCCTTTTTTTCCTTTTAGATAGAAAAAGAAATTTATTAGAATACCATGAGAAAGAAGTACAGTGCAGGAGGAAGATAGCTTTAATAGTTCTCTACTTCATCCATGATTCAGCTCCTTTATGTTTTGGGCCTTCTAGCTTTACTGATATCAATTCAGTTACCACTATGCTCATTTACATACAATGCCATTTTGAACCACCTGATCCAAGTTCCAACTGGAACTGCTAATCTTACCACCTTGGACAAATCATGGAGGTGCTAACTATATGCATTTAAGACTAATACACAGTAAAGAAATTCCTCATTGCTCAAGTTGTTATGCCTACAAACCAGGACCATACTAAATTAGAGAGCATCTTTATGGAAAAAGCAATCGATTATCAATTGATATATTGAAAACATGAAACTTCCCAACATGTACCTAGTTAACAAATTGTTTTATTTCTGACTATGTATTTGTTTCCATAAACAATAGTTCTCAGCCCCAATGTGCTTGTCCATTTTGAGGAAACCCGCACTTCAACTAAACAATAATTAAGGCCAGATATAATAAAGCAACAAATTCATGGGAAATAACAGAACATTGATTTTTCAAATAAACAATAATTATATGCCATATCAAAACAGAAAGGAAAACATGCATTAGGATAGAGGGAATCCATTTGAGTTTTTTATTTTCTTAGTACTCCAATAAAAACTGGCCCATTCTCTCATTTTCATTTTTATTTATTTGAGCAAAATCTCAAATTTGACTATTATTATCTAGAAATATGTTACAGATAACAATGGAAGAAAACAAAATATGAAATACTTATGATGTCACTTCAAGGCCTCAAACTCTATGGTAGGACCATTAATGATTGGCCATCCACTGTAAGTTAGAAGCCAAATGAAGGTCAGTAAGACATCAACTTGAAGCAGTTAGACTCCTATGTAAGATCATGATGGGTAGAAGATATTAACAGCAGCAGTTAAAAATAATCGAACATCAAAATACCTCTTGTACAATTAGCGGCAAAGACCATTGCAGCTTGATTTAGGTATCTATCACACATGGAGACATCACTAGTATTCCCTTCTGCTTCTATCAATGCATTCCACTCAGAGTGATCACCACTCAAAAGAATACGACAAGCCTTCAGAAAAATTGCAGGGGGGAAGAAAGGAGATAAATTAAAACTTATCAAAAAACTTCCCATAGAAGATCAGACAAGCAACAGATATTGAAATCTACTTAACACAAACAAGTTACAGCAGATTGATGAAATAATTATCCCAAACAAGATAGTTCTCCTACGCCCCCAAATCACCAATCAGTTGCTACGTCTTGGTAAGTAAACACCTCACTTTTCAAGGATTATAAATGTTTCATTTGAAAAATATGTCCAGACAGATAAGATTTTAGTTCTACATCCTTTGCTTGTCCCACCTCAAATACCAATAGCAACAATCTCCCAAAAATTACATTCTCCAAGTCCCTTCAAAAAACTGATCATCAAACCCACTCCTCTTTCATAACCAGATTAATCACTGTGTTCACATGCAAATGTATAAGGATTATGCTTCATTGCAATTTGTTGCTATTATCTGTATTTCAAAAAATTTGCATTCCTTTATGTAGGCAACTATTTCAAATAGGAAATTCTATATCAAATGTGCAAAAGATCATAGCTGCATAACTAGCTGAGCTCTATGTTACAGAATTGAATAACAAATTCATGGAGAAACCAAACTACAGCACATCTCAGATAGAACAAATATAGATTAGCCTGCAGGGAAAAGAAGTAAAGGACTAGAGCAAGCTAAACTTTGAAAGGAAACTTATTGGTTGAATGTTACGTGAACTTACCTGTAATGCTCCCCAAAGGCCAAGATTTTCCAAACAAAATATGATATTTTCATGCATTCTGATGAGCATTCTTTTTGTGCTTTGAAGACTTTCAAGGCTTTGGTTTCCATCTGTTTTCTTGACAATTTCTACTATGCACTGTTCTTATCACAAAGAAACAGCAAGCAATTCAGGGTGAAACAAATTTATAATTGACAAAAACACAGTTACCTATAACACACCTGGCGCTTGACCCCCTCAAGTATATTATAGTAAGCCTCGTAGGAGCTAGAAGTGCCATTTGCAACAGGACCATACAGATATACTCTAATCACAGGAGATGCTACAAAGCATTCCAACTCTTCCTTGTCTTCAACTGAATACACCTGCAAAATGGAAGTGAAACACAGGGACGTCAACTATAGATAATGTGGAACACCAAGGTCAGCACCACAAAACAACCAGCCACCATCGAAACAAACTTTGGCACAGACTTGTACACAAAATTTGGATCAAATATTTCCAACTCAATCCTTTATCCATTTTATATAGTTTGTGGACTCAACACATCTGATAACCCAGGGTGTCATATATGAAGAGCTTTTAGGATTTAGGACCAAGCTTTACTTTCAAAAAGTATTTTCTTTTATTAATAGTTAAAAGTTTAACAAGCCATATGCTCTGCAACTTTAAGAACTTTCAATGAGGTAATCATACTTCAACAAATTCAAAATGCACTTTTGAAAGTTGCAAATCAACCTATTTTAAGCTCAGATATCAGAAAAACGTTTTGACCCATGCAAGCTTAACTAGGGAAGTTTCTATGCATACATTCCCTGAATCACTCTCTAAGCAGCACAGGATCAAAACGAGGAAGAAAAAAGTTTAAACATGCACTTTATTTTTCTTTTAATGAGGAGACTGCAACTTCCAACAGAATTTACAACAGATTGATGAGCCACAAATGCTTTCCATCTTTCATTTTCTGAATTACCTTGTAATGTTACAGTAGGAAAGAATCAGAAGCAGAATAAAACTCTCTAATAACAACTGAATATGACTGAAAACAGAACTGCTCATGCGCTTAATACAGTGGCAAAACACTCGTGAAATAACAGAATATCTTGCAGTATAATATTTTATAACTAAATGCAATCTCTGATAACATATCTCCCAGCAGAAGCCCAGACCAAAAACTAGCATGCAGTTTAAAGCACACACATCTACCACATACAAGGCATGGATATTCCACAAGGCCAGAGCTCATCTTTAAATGAGCATATACAGTTAACAGGCCTTTGAAAATGACTATTTTGAAGAAAAGGAAAAGCAAGCATTCCACATATCTTATCCAAATAATTTTAAAGTTGCCAATTTTCATCGCCTACCTTAGCATCAAGTAAATTTTCAAGACTATTGATGCTTCTTGGTAAATTTTCTCGACTAGAAGCACCTGGAAGATAACACATACACAAGAATTTAGAAACCAACAAGTTGAAGGAGGCTAACATCAAATACCTGAACCACACAGCAAAAAGCAAATTGTTAAACAATAGAATACGAGTATTTTTGCAAGCAAGGAAAGGATCTGAACATAAAAGTGCTAAGAAGAGTAGAAAGAAACTTTGAGATTGTAAAGTAGTTTGCTAGTCAAACACTTTGCACTAGAATTTTGGAATTCCTGACAAGTCCTTTTCAGCCGTGTTTTTTTCTTCTATCCTTGACATCAAGCCACACAGTGGGGCATATAGATCCCCTCCTAACTCAAATTCTAATGAAGACTCTAACTGACCTAACTCTCAGGTCCAGCCCTGGAAATTTTAGAGCAAGTATTTGAAACCATGGCACAGGTAACATCCCACTTCATAAATATGTTTCCCACATCAGAAGCTAAAGGTACACTCCAACTAGGAAAATTCTAACAAAAAAAAAAAGGTGCTAAAATTCACGCCACTGAAATTTATACATGTGTATTTACATTTATTGCATGCTCACGTGCACAAAGATGTAATTACTCAATTGCCAAGGAGTCTAATCCTTTCTGTTTTTCCTTTTATCTTTCTATTTTTGCATTTTAAACTGTTCCAACAAATAACCATGCAAAAACAGTTGTCTTTTTACTTTAGTGTTAAATTGAAATAGAAGAAAAAAATATTTGTATGTCACTCAATCTTTTTACAAGGGAGACCTGCACAAAGAACCCCTATATTCAATTAAGAAAAATAAAATGTTGCGACCAAACAAAGTAAAATCAGCATTTTCCTTTTACTTTTCTGTGCCGAAAATTTACATCAGTGATACAGTAACCAGGATAAGATTCATATCCCCACAATATAAGCATTTAAATATTCTCAACACTTTGATGTGAAAAAGAAACCAGACACCTTGATACAAAATGCAGGAATGCAGTACCTTTCCCCACAACTGGAGATGCGGTCATGCCAAAGATACGGGGAAGTTTTCCATCATTATTTTTGTAGAAGACCTATACAATCATTAAGATACCAAGTTAAACAAACTAATAACATAAGGACATATATTTACATGCACATGCCTCTGTGTCTATGTGTGTTCGCATGTATAAACACAAATTCATGTAGCCCTTACTCTCATGATTTGTGCATAAGGATGACCGCTTTTGACTTGAGCATGATGACACTCGTCAAATATCAAAAGGGCAATTAAGTCCATCTTGATGAAGCTGTGACTTAAGTTATACAGTAGTATCTGAGGTGTCATGACAAGAACCTGCATAGATCAGTCAGAAAAAATTAACTATTATCCCTGGATGATACTGAGCAATGAGAAACTGCTACTTCAATTCAAAGAAAAGAGTGACAGCTTTTCAAAGTGGCTGAAAAGGTAGAACAACAGATATAAATGGTCTGCATCTTTTCTTACTCAAGATAAGAAAAATCAAAATTTAGCAAATGCCAATGAAGTGCATTAAATTTATCTAGGACAAATCAGAGTTGTCTCCTTCAGAGTACTCTAGTTGTTTATAAAAATCTGATCTCATAGAAAGCAACATGCTTGTCAAAGGTAAATTGAAGATTAAATATAAGGAGCAAGAAATTTTGGGTCTGAAATAAATGAACAAACTTAGTAATGAAATTAATTAACTAGTAAAACTACCTCATATTGTTCAATCTCTTTTTCCCAGCTAGAGTGGGTCTTCAATCGATTGGATTTTCCACAATAGATCCCAACCTTGAAATCAGTAGAGTCCTCTATAACCTTGGCTTGCTGCAGAAACAATATCCATTCAATTCAAAACCAGTCTGTAGGCTGAGAATATTTAGCCTTGGCATTGATATATCAAACAGAGTTGCAAAATTCAGCATAAAAAAAAGGGAACAAAAAATTTGCATGAATATGCTCACATAGCTATTCCTTTTACATAAATTGAATTGTATCTACAGAACTGGCACTCTCAGCATTAAGAGGTTTTTTACCTGAGAACTGAAAGACTAGGGTGGTATAGATTCATATGAAAACAGATGGTTTATACATTACTATAGAAAATCTAACAAATGCTGGGACATCGAATAATCATTTTGAAGGCATTATAACCATAGTGAATGACGCACAGTTAGAAAATGCATTTTTAAGTGTCACATGGAAGGAAAGAAACCAGGCTAACAGTATAGATCATCTGGTTATCAAGGATCATCTAGCTAATTTATTATATGGCTCAATACAGCTTCAGAGCATCAATGAGGCAATTATAGAAGTTTTCTTTTTCACTGATGTTCTTGATGAGCCCTGCCTCGGAGCTGCTTCTGAAAAGGTAAAATCCAGTAAACAAGGCTTTGTGCTTCATTGTAAGTGATAACAAGCAACCCACAATGTATTTTTCATTGACACATGTACTTTATGAAGGTATCAGCTCTTGAGTTAGTCTAGTATTGAATCGGTACAATATAAAATAGTGACTGCCTAGTTCGGATTCAATTCATCTACTTGCAAGCCCGCTTGAACCAGAGCTAGATCCATTGAAGAACTGGACTACAGGATGAAAGACTACGGTAGTGACACAAATGAAAGACCATGAGACACAAGCACTAAGCCTGCACTTTCATTTTTCATTTATCACTCTCCTAAAACAAGATTCAAACCATAGAACCACTCAGTCCCAACCCTGCCTGGAAAGCGGGTGTGGTGCGGCTGCGGTTGCAGTTGCACCAACACCCGCGCTCCCAAAGGGAGCCTAAATCCCAGTTCCAAGACGCATTGCCACTGAATACTGCATAGCATACCAGTCGATAACATTTAAGCTGCAACATTTATCTTGAAAGTATACATCATCCAAAAATCAAAGAGTAAATCAAGAAAAAAGATCTTTAGACAAGAGAACCTCACCTGATGAACAAGGGCAACAGTGGGTGCAAGGAAGACACAAGCACTCTTCTGAGGTTGCCTTATCAAGTGACCCATTTCGTATATAAGCAGGACAGCAATGTGAGTCTTGCCACAACCTGTCCCCAAATACACAATTATATTCTCTTCCAGAGCTTTCTTGCATAATTCCAACTGATACCTGAAAGTTCCAAAAACCAAAATACAAGAAGGAAAAAAAAAGGAAAATTAGCCGCATTTGCAACTGAAAATGCAAAAACCCCCTTTATAGAGATTCAAAAGGATTAGCAAACAAGGTCTACATAAGATCATCAAACCACAGAATGGGCTTCTCTCAATTAACTTTTCAGTTTCTACTTTCTAGCCTTTTTATTTTATTTTTTAAAAGAAAAAAAAAAAAAGCACCCTCTCGGTCGTTACTTCACTCACGCACACAATTAACATAATATTGATCCAACGTAACCATTTGGTATCCAACAAAAGCCAAATACGTTAGAAGAAGAAGAAGAAGAAGAACCCATCCTTTTTTTTCCTCCATTTTCTCACCAGCCAAACAGAAAGTAACAAGCTTTGATCACTTCAAACACAAAAATTTAACCAAAAAACCATGACTCGAATAATTCAATGAAATAGCAATAAAGAACCAATTCTCTTAAAGAAAAAGAAGTCATCTTTCGTTGTCGTCCGTTTTCTCAATAACCAAACAAGAGAATAACCAACTTTGATCACTTGAAACACAAGAACTTACAAAACCCAACAAGAAACACGCCAAGAAACCGGAAGAAAAAGAAAAGAAACAACAGGACAACCAAAACCCACCAACAAAAACAAATAAAGAAAAGAAAAACAAAATTAAATGACATTACTTTCTTGCCATTTTTCTTGGGTCTTTCTCAGTCTTTTGAAGTCCAGAACCGGATTCCTCTCCATCACCAACAATCGAAGACGACACAACACGAGCATTTGTACCACCAACGGAGAGAGAACTATGTTCACCAGTAAGATGACCGCCAGACATGGCTGGATGAGTGTACTCGGTGGCACCGTGTGAATTCTGAGTTTCTGTCTCTTTCTCTATCTCCTCTTGTTTTCTATAACCAGACTAGTGTGTCTGTGCCAGCGTTATTTCCACGGGGACAGAGAAAGAGGGAGGGAGAGAGATTCTCTGCTTTTGTAAGAGGTAGTGGGAGAAGGAAAGAATTTATGATGGAATTGCCGGGGGTTCAAGGCAAGCAAGAGGTCAGAAAGCACTTGGGGAAATATTTTTAAAAAATTGACTTTATGCGAAAGAAGGGAGAAAATGTGTAGTGGGGGGAGAAGAAATTGCTGGATAGAAATCTGTATACAATAAGGTATGGAATTATTGGGTGAATTTCCCAAAGGTTTGGTAGATTGATTGAGGGGTGCATTTCGTATGTCAAAGTGTTGAAAAACTGGACTGTGATTTAGTCCAACAATTACATCATGGGAGGGTTCTCGGAAATCCACTGGTGGTCTTCAAGTGTGATAACATGACATGCATGTCGATGTTAGTTAACAAAACAACTGAAGATCGGAGGCAATTTGTCCGTAGTAGAAGACATGTTTTTCCATTCGTGTAATGACGTTTTGATTCGCGCTCAAAATCCAATAGTCCTGGTTTTGGTTACGGTTTTTTTACACGATAAATTAATTATCAAAGTATTGATAGAGGATATAAATGTTTTCGTTGCTTAGTTTGTCTGTAGAGTGTTTTTTTTCTTTTTATACAGGTATTTTTTTATAACTATTAATTTATTGTGCACTTTAATCTTTTACAACCAATTGGTTATTATTTTAACTAAAAAGAATTGATGGTGTGGGCAACGCGTGTACTCGCGTGCTTCATGCGGTTCTTTCTAGTGGTAAAAAAAACTTTTTTATTATATTGTTAAATGCATTACTATATTATTTTTCTGTTGATGCGACACGTATTAATAAAATTACTTTTCTTTTCAACCTCATCTTTCAACTAAAAATTTAAAATTACACTCTAATTTATTTAATTATTATTATTATTATTATTATTATTTTAATTGTTATTTTTTATTTTGGATCATTTTGTGTGATTGCTTTTTTTTTCTCGATTTTATCCTTCAACATTTTATTTGTTCGGAGTTGGGCTTTGCGGTTTTTCCATGTATAGTGTTTTCGGTCTAATGAAAATCGTGGGTTTTAAAAATTTGGGGGTTAACATCCTTTTTTTTCTTTTTTTTTTATTTCATCATTCAACATTAATTTTTTTAAAAAAATTAGCTTTGTGATTTTATTCAATTTCTTTTATGTCGGGTTATCCCAAAATTATGAGTTGTGATGCGAGTTTGGTAAATTAACCCGAGCTAGGTTGCTCCTAATTTCTCAAGTTACTTGTCTATAATGCTGGCTCAAGTTGACTTGCACCAATTTTTTATACCTTTTTTAACCAAAATTTTCCCTTCCATATTTAATTGGAAAAAAAATGAACAACATCATTTTCCTGTTCCTGGAAAAAGGTTTTTTTCTAAGTTATTGTAGTTGTTTTTTTTATTATTATTTATTTATTATCATTATCTTTTTTCATTTAATTAAAATAAAATCAACTTATTTAACCAATCAGGACTATAACCATAATCATTAAGTTTTATTTTCTTAAAAACACACTTGCGACATCTAAATTATAGGGGAAAAAAAACTAACACTGACTACATCATAACATGAACTCACATCTAGTATATAAATTTTTCTTATGAAGTATTTAGTCAATTCACATTTATTTTATTTATAATACATATAAATGGGTGTAGAAATTATGTCTTTTATAATTTTTACATGCATTTAAATTTAAAAGAGATCTCAACAAATTCATAGTGAGATAAAATTTAATTTATGATACATGTATGAATTAGACATGGTCCATTTTTATGGTTTATGTATAATTTGATTTATTATCATTCTGCCAAAATTAGGAATGCAGTAATGGTTGTTCTTTTTAGGGCATACATGCATTGTCTTTTAGCCAGAGAAGAAAAAAAAGATAGAAATTAATAGGTGCAGAGTATATGGTTCAAAATAGTAGCACATGATTTTATTCAAGGGTTGATGATTGCTACCAAGCACAAAGTTTCTTTTGTTGTTGTATGGATACATACATATTGATCCATGATGTCAGTAATGCATGATTATATCACAAATTATATAATTAATGTGTTTATTTATTATATATAGTTTTTACATATTGGATTATTGAGTTCTTAACTATCTGAGTGATACAAACCATTGTACAACAAATAAAAAGTGAACATGAAGCATGATTGTAATTGGAATTTTTTTCAAAACCATCATAGATTTTATAAGTGTTTTAAGACTCCACAGATTTGAGAACTGAGCTAAGAATAGGTTTAGATTACTAGGTCATCAAGTCAATCGGTAAGTTATTAGGTCTACACAGATCAACCAATTTTATTAAAACAATAGTGTTTCATTTCTTTTATGTTAGCCCAATTGGGTTTAGACTAGGTTTTGTTAAGTCAATATCTTATTTGATTCAACTAAAAACTCGATCTAAGTTAGGTTTCAAGTCTCGAGTTTCTCGAATCAACTTGTCGAGTTAAATAAAAATTAAAAATTATTATTTAAATCATCGAGCTCTTGACTCATTTATGTCGCACTACTTTTTAGAAAAGATTTTTTTATATATTAAAAAAGATAATTTATTAAAGAATAGAGCTAAAACTTACAACACTCCAAATATAACATATTACATATATAGCTAACAAGGAAGATGGGATGGGGGACCCCATAAAGTCTTACCATGCTTAGTGACGAGCCTAAGACTTACACTCAAGAGCCTAGGCTTAAGACACGGAACCTGAGGTAAGGATCGAACCCAAAAATAATAGGATATAGGGTGAACTCGGGGGCTCGAAATCTGAGTGCGAACCATATTTCTTTATGCTCGTCCATGGTGTGTGCTCCAATGCTCATGATCTAAACCTAGGATGGACAACATGATCTTTAACAAGCCTAATTGATCTAAAAATAGATAGAAAAAGCTCGGCCTTAATTATATCTACCTACTCTCTGTATAATTAATACTTAGCATCAAATGCTTCCTCGTCCTTCTACATATTGGAATATTGAGTTCTTACCTACCTGAGTGACACAAACCATTGTACAACAAATAAAAAGTGAACATGAAGCATCATTGTAATTGGAATTTTTTTCAAAACCATCATGGATTTTATAAGTGTTTTAAGACTCCACAGATTTGAGAACTGAGCTAAGAGTAGGTTTGGATTACTAGGTCATTAAGTCAATCGGTAAGTTATTAGGTCTACACAGATCAACCAATTTTATTAAAACAATAGTGTTTCATTTCTTTTATGTTAGCCCAATTGGGTTTAGACTAGGTTTTGTTAAGTCAATATCTTATTTGATTCAACTAAAAACTCGATCTAAGTTAGGTTTCAAGTCTCGAGTTTCTCGAATTAATTTGTCGAGTTAAATAAAAATTAAAAACTATTATTTAAATCATTGAGCTCTTGACTCATTTATGTCGTACTATTCTTTAAAAAAGATCTTTTTATATATTAAAAAAGATAATTTATTAAAGAATAGAGCTAAAACTTACAACACTCCAAATATAACATATTACATATATAGCTAACAAGAAAGGTGGGATAGGGGACCCCATAAAGTATTGTGACGAGCCTAAGACTTACACTCAAGAGCCTAGGCTTAAGACACGGAACCTGAGGTAAGGATCGAACCCAAAAATAATAGGATATAGGGTGAACTCGGGGGCTCGAAACCTGAGTGCGAACCATATTTCTTTATGCTCGTCCATGGTTTGTGCTCCAATGCTCATGATCTAAACCTAGGATGGACAACATGATCTTTAACAAGCCTAATTGATCTGAAAATAGATAGAAAAAGCTCGGCCTTAATTATCTCTACCTACTCTCTGTATAATTAATACTTAGAATCAAATGCTTCCTCGTCCTTCTATCATAATGAGGTCAATAAAACAGCATTAGGAATGTTCATGTCTAGTGTATCACCGACCATTACAGGTTATTATCCTAAATGATTTGTATTAAATTAAATATTATAGTATTCCCCCACTCTACCTTTATCTCCATGCAAGTTAACATAGTTTATAGCTATATAAATATCCATGAACCGCGAGATAAGGCAAATTCTAACTTTATAATTTTTAGCATTCTATTTTCATTGTGTTTCTACAACATAGAAATACTACACAACCGTATGTTTGATATTGCGTTTCAAAAATGTTTTTGAAAAATGTTGAATTTTTTTGTTTAAAATTAATATGTTTTTGATGTTTTCAAATTATTTTAATATGCTAATCTTAAAAATAATTTTTAAAAAATAAAAAAAATATTACTGATATATTTTTTTAAATAAAAAAACACTTTAAAAACAACTACAATCACACTTTCAAGCGCCACACCTGTAACTTTTCTAACTCTTGCATCCATCACCTCGAAGATAGGTCGGTCAAATGTTCTCAGGTTGGCCATGTGCTATGAAACCAGTGGCTGGCTCGTTGCAAACATTGGTTGATGAAAAGGAAGGGCATTGAGAGATCTGATGCCTGGGAATTGATTAGTGGCTGCACGTCACCTCTACTTAGAATTCTCTTCTCCAACATGTTCGTTGTCTTCATAATTAACAAGATGCTTCGTTCATTTTGAATTCAGGCCAAAAAACTAACAAAATACGTTTTGGGTCGTCATCACAGTTAAGTCTATGACGAACACCGAAGATACCAGTCAAGGCATGCAGTGGTTTTTTAGCAGGAGGAATTTTATTAGGGAACAGAAATAGTAATTCACAGAGTTTTCTTTCTTTTTTTCATTTTTTTCACTTTTTTTTTCCCCAACTTTCCCCCCTCTTTTTTTTTTATTTTTTTTGCAAAATTATCTTTCTCGATTTTACTTTTTTTAATATTGAGCTCGTTAAAAATTTTGCTTTGTAATTTTTTTCTTTTAAAATACTGTGAATTACTACGATGTTTTTCCACATAGTTTTTCTATTTTATTTTTTTATTTTTCCTAAATTATCTTTCTCGATTTTACTTTTTTAATATTGAGCTCGTTAAAAATTTTGCTTTGTAATTTTTTTCCTTTAAAATACTGTGGATTACTACGGTGTTTTTCCACATGGTTTTTCTATTTTATTTTTTTATTTTTTAAAATTATATTTATTGATTTTATTTTTTAATATTGAGCTGATTGAGAATTAAGTAATAAGCTAAAGGGTGTGGTGAATTTACTATTTACTCACATCTAATGCAATGTGGATTACAATAGTAATCCACAATGCATTCCTTTTTTTTCATCTTTTTTTTCACTTTTTTTTTCCAACTTTCCCATTTTTTTCTTTTTTTTGTTTATTTTTTTTCTTTTTTTTCCAAAATTACTTTCATTTTTTTCCAACTTTTCCCCTTTTTGTTTTCCAAAATTATCTTTGTCAATTTTACTTTTTTAATATTGAGCTCGTTAAAAATTTCGTTTTGTAATTTTTTTTCTTTAAAATATTGTGGATTGCAATGGTGTTTTTCCTCATGGTTTTTCTATTTTTTTATTTTTCAAAATTATATTTGTTGATTTTATTTTTTTAATATTAAGCTGATTGAGAATTTATTTTTATAATTTTTCTTTCTAAAATATTATTAATTGTTACAGTGTTTTTCTGCATGATTTTTTTATTTTTATTTTTTAATAATTTTCTCTAAAATTATCTTTCTAATTTCAAACTCTGCTTAATTCTTTCTACTGCAACCATCACATCTAATAATAATTCTTTCTAATTTCTTCTTAAACATGATTATAACATATTTTTTAAAAATATTAACAAGTGCTCTTATTGTACAGCCCTGCATGGCATTTATTTTAT
>Ga0325404_1000852_pt1 | contig 31431 bp, 21 predicted proteins | sample PopdelMetagenome_18_FD_205664 | JGI IMG/M metagenome (GOLD analysis project Ga0325404, IMG submission 205664) | Populus deltoides microbial communities from Bellville, Georgia, United States - Xylem-Control-R1 | ecosystem: Host-associated > Plants > Phyllosphere > Stem > Wood/Secondary xylem...
GATAAGTAAAGTATAAACTCTTTATAAATTATCAACATGATCATATTAATCATCTTATTTACGTAACACCATACTTATAAATTTTATCAGGTATTCATGATGCTAACTTATGTTGACAACAAATCAAATTCCTCTTATAACAACGATGTCGGCCGAAGACTATAAAGGATCAAGCATTTGATGTACCAAGTGTTATACAACACAAATCTAGATTAACCATTTAACAAGTAAGATATTAAGAATTAATAAGATAAAAATGATAAGACATGTTAATAGCAAACTTTCTTGGATATAAACATTAAAGTCCATGTTGAGTTTATATTATACATATTCTAACACTATTAGTGAAACATTTTCACCTTGACATAATTAACTTAGCTATACATTATGAAGAAGAAAAACATAAATAAATAATATAAGAACATAAACATGATATAAGTTAACTAAGTATAGTAAAGGAAATGAAAAGCATGAACAAGGGATTAATGGAAGCAAAACTTAAGCATTACAAAAATATAAAGAGAGAGAGCAAGAACATGATCTTGATCTAAGAACCAAGATTCCTAAATGAATGGCAAATGCCTCCTTTTATAGGCTAAAATTCAGAACTATTCATTTGGTAATTGATTATTGATGTAGTGGCCAACTATTGATTTAGTGGACTTGATGAACAGCAGCAGTCAAGCATTTTGGCTGGATGAAATGACATTGATGCAATCAGAATTTGGCAAAATGTTCCCCATGCAAGTTGTTGAAAATCATCTTATCTTTCCACCCATAAATTGTCAGAGCATTTGGATCACTAGAGCTCGAGATATCGCTAAAATATTGAGTAGTGCTTCTGGTGGACGTGGTGGATAGCCCTCAAGCTCTTGTCTGGATGAAATGTCATTGCTAACATCAGAATTGTAGCAGGTTGTCTTCATGAAAGTTGTTGAAATTGTCTTATCCTTCCACTCACCAAATTTGATGTCATTTTGCCTTCTAGAACTCCATCTATGGGTAAAATTATGAGCAGTGTTTGGGCTGAATTGCAGAACAAATTCTGATTTCTCTTTTGTAGCCAAACTTCGAATTTGAAAATGGCAGATTTGGGTCTTACACTATTCATGAACATTGTAGGCCTATTTCTTAGCTTTCTATCCATATAAATCAAACTGAAATCCAAGATCTACAGGTCCAAAATATAACCCAATAACTTAACAGTGTTCCAATTTGAATTGAATCGGTATCTCCTTTCTAAGCTTAGCCTTTTCTTTGTCCTTTCACTTTCAATAGTTAATCACATCAATCAATCCTTTGAATTGTGAGATATGCCTACATTTAAAATGAGTATTTACCATAAAATAAAGTTATCTTATATTATCAGACTTGTTATTATAAAACATGTTCTGGTTAAGGAGTTATTGATACTTCAAGTGCAAAATGATGATATAAAACCTTGATAAAAATGCATTTTTAAGTACTAATCAGCAAGCAAGGGGTTGATCCCACGAGGAAGGTTCAAGTCAGATTTTTATGTTGAATGATATGCACCTTGAGGGGGTTGTGAAGTTATCTCGACTAAACAAAAGAAAACAGAAAACTTTCAAGCGAAATCAAATAAAATCAGAAAATTATCAAGAGAACAAACCTTAGTCACAAGTAAACGTCCACCTACAAAAATCAGAACTGATCATGGAAACGAGACATCAATTTATATTCTGAATATTTATCTCTTCTTAACATTGATTAGTTAACGGATCTGCCATATAACTAACCCTAATCATCAAACAACCACAGTGTCCGCACTAGTAATTTAATTCAATGGTAACCTTAAGAACTAGATAAGTTGATTAATCAAGAAAACATAATTGTCCGTAGTTTATGTTTGATTTGATTGAATGTTCTCCCTAATATTAATAATGTAGATCCGCCACAATTATTAAACTCAATTGCTTCACAAGTTCATATACCACAACTTCGGTTTTGATATCAAACTTAGCAATAGATTGTCTACAATAATAACTTAGACTCTAGCAATTAAAATAAACAATCATAGGAAAAATAAGCATAGGAGAACAAATATATTCATCATATAAATTGAAATGAAAAGGTAAAATAAATCTCACAGTTCTTGAAATCTGAAGGTTTCTGTGTCCTTGCAACCAAGAAAAAGAGTTTAGCCTTGCATGTTTGTTGAACAACTAATCAAAAAGAAGGAGGATTGCATGATTTCAGGTTTCTTAGAGGAAAGGGGCATTTTTCTATTCTTGGCTGGTTGTCCCCCCTTCTCTTCTCTCATTCTTTTTATATCCTAGGAAACCCTAGTCTCTATTTTACAAAATAGTCCTCCCTTAAATAGACAGTTTACATTTAAGTACGTCAATAACTATTTTCCTGAAAAAGAGAAATAGTCTTGCATGAAATCTTCAAGCTTTGACTTAGAGGAGCTAAACTGCTGAAATAAAAACTTGGATATTGTTTTAGATGCTTCGAAATGTAATTTGGACTCGTTTCTTCACGAAACCTGTTTGTTGGCAGAATTCAGTTGTCATCTTTGAAAAATCATATCTCCCTCATATGACATATTTTTTGGCTAAAGGTTGGAGTGTTGATAGGTCTGTGAGTCAGAAATCCAAAACAATTGAGTTTGTATAAAATGGATTTCTATAGCTTAAGATATTCAAGTCGGAATGTCCGAAGGTCAACATTAGCAGATTGCGAGATTTGACTTTGAAGGTTATGATTTCCATGCTCTTCTCTATTTTATTTTCTTGCCTTCAATTTCCAAAAAGGTATGGATGTTAGCTTTTTAATGCCACTGGAATCACTTCATTTCCACCTCTAGAGCTCACGCTCTGCACAAAACATCGACTAAAGGTCAAATCTGCCAATTACCTCCAATTTACTTCTTTTTGTATCTTCCAATTTAAAAGTGCCTTCAAAACATAAAATAAAGAATATCAAGGCATTTTATATAAAAACCATAAGCAAAACACTAGTTAAATATGGGTGAAACTATCGAATAATATGGTTGCATCAGTCTCATTACTATTCATTTGGTTGGTAAGCCATATAGAAATGGAAACACCAATATTCAAAAATTTCAAGTGGTTCAACCAAAAGCCACTCGAGTTGTTCGTGTCAGGGGAGTGGGAGAGTTTTTCTAAAAGCGATTAAAAGGTAAAATTACAAAGACTTTTATTAAGCGTTTTTAATTAGAGAGCTCCGTGGATGAGGAATATGGCAAGCTTGATGAGTTATAGGGAAAAGCCTTGGGTGCCATTAATTGGAGTAACAGGTTATGTCAGTTACGCACCGACCTTAGTTGCAAGGCAGCACGGGAAGATACAGAGCATCCCTAGTACAGTCGACATAGCTCAATTTACCGAGATCTACAAAGGGGCCACCATGGAGATGCTAGAAAGCATTAAGCAAGATTGGAAATCTTTATTACTGATAAAAAAAGGAGAATGGATCGAGGAATCCCACGGTTAGCGAAAAATATCCTAAATGGCGTAACAGAGGAGTTACCAACATGGTAGAAGTTTCTGAATCTGTGGGCATCCGAAGAAAGAGGGCGAGTTATGAAGAAGAATTGGGAGAGCAAGTAAAATTGTTGCAAGCTGAGCTTAAAATAGAGTTAAGAAGGTCCCTAGAGCATCAGTTAGCCGAGGAAAAGACTATGAGGAAGTTGGCTGAGGAAGAAAGAGACTCTATGGGCCGAGACTTGATGAAAACAATGGACGATTTGGAATCACTAAAAGCCATCAATCAGGACAATACGCTTCAAGTAGAAAAGGCCTAGTATTGGGAGGAACTGGCCGTCATAACCCAAGCCGTAGCAAGCAAGTGTTTAACATATATAAGAGAACTCAAGAACAGCTAAAAGAAGCTGAAGCGGAGTTAGGAAAAACCAAGAAGATAGTCAAAGCCACCCAGAATTTAAGAGCTAAACTCAATAGTAGTAAAGTTTAGGCAAAAACATTGAAGACTAGGTCGCCCTCTTACGAGAATATACTGACATTTTTGAATGGTCATATGCTAATATGTCGGGCCTGGATACCAAAATAGTGATACATAAGCTACCTTTAATTAAAGGTTACAAGTCAGTCAAGTAGAAGCTAAGAAGGACAAGACCTGATGTGCTACTCAAGGTAAAAAAAGAGATAACAAGACAGTGGGATGCTGGTTTTTTGGAGGTAATAGAATATTCTGAGTGGGTGTCTAACACTGTAGTAGTGCCCGAGAAGGACAATAAAATTAGGGTGTGTGTGAATTTTTGATATTTAAACAGGGCAAGCTCGAAGGATAAAAATAGAATCTCAGTGACCTATTCTTCTCCCCTCATTTTCTATTGACCATTGGATCATGAATTTCACTTCTTGCCCATTGTATTTTTATAAAATCTTATGTTGACTTTTGTACATGTTAATTAGCTTGCATGAGACATGTTGATACGATTCAAGCAATGTCAAATTTAGATTTTGACGTAAAATTTTATACTGTTCAATTCTACACTATTGAGCATAACTTTCAACTATGCTCAATAGCATAAAACTGAACTGTAAAAATTTTTATGTTAAAATCTGAATATAACCTTACTTTGATCGTATAACATGTATCTTTACTTTCTGATTAAGCAATTATTATTTCAAAGATGTTTATGTTTACAATGTGTTATTTTTCAAATATTTTTTAATCTTTATCATTTTCTCAAAAGTTTTACCAAATTATGTTAGAATAGTGAAAAAGAAAAAAGAAAAAAACCCAAAAATTATCCAGCTGCAGACTGTGAGTTTTTTTAACATTAGTACAGTAAAAATAAAAAATCAATAAAATACCACAGTTCAAAAATAATTAAAGAAATAAAACATCTGAAGAGTTGCTTATGTCATATGCTACTCACAACCCATGAGTCGCTTATGCCACGACTCGCCTAGAAATTGCCGAGTTCTGCTGCTTTGATCAATTTTCCTTTTCATGTTAACTCTTGTTTATGCACTTGGCAACCTTGTTACCATGTTTTAAATGTCTTTGTCCCCCTTTCCTCCACGTTCATTGACTTGAAACTTGTTATTTCCCAAATATTTTATCATTTTTTAATTTTTACAGTGAAAAAAAAAACTCGGCTGAATGGAAGCACTCTCGTTCATTGATTGATGCTGATATTGATGATTGATTATGGCTGGTGTCCAAAACTAAAGTAATTGTTATTTAATTTCCAGTTCTTGTCAACATCCTTGGGAGGCAAATAAGCTGCTGACTTTTTTGTCTTCTGGTCATGTCCACCACCAAACAACCTACGGTCCAGCAAAATGAGAGTAGTAAGCACTATGGTCCAGCAAAATAAGAGTAGTCATCTCCGTCGGCTGACTGACCAGTAATAAATTATGATATTGTATGGAAACATGGTTAAAATTATATTTTTTTTTTATATTATTTTGATATGTTAATGTTATAAATATTTTTAAAAAATAAAAAAAATTATTTTAATATATTTTTAAACAATATATACTTTTAACCACTAATATACTTCCAGACATTTCAAAATTCATTTGTAAAAGCTATAGCTTTTATTTATATGGTGCTTACCGTTGCAGCTATTATAATTATATATAAAAAATATTTAATAAAAGATATTGTTAAAATATTTTTTTATTATATAAGGTTTAAATTTTAAAATATTTTTAATAAATATTTTTTTCAATTGCTTTTGAAAAAAAACATTAAAAAAAATATTAAATCTTATCAAGTTGCTATCTGGAGTCCAAGTGTAACAACACTTCAAAGAATTATAATTCACCCTAAATTAAAACAATGAAATGATTTTTTTTGTTTTTTTAAACAAAATTATTATTTAATTGTTAAAGATAAATTAGTCTTTTCTATATAATCTATGAGTTAGTATTATATTGATTAAGACAACTTGATCTTTTTATATTTTAAATACACATTAAAATGATTTAAATATCATTAAAATTAAAAAAATAAAATTGGATGCAAGGGCTTTGGTCTTTGGTATTTTTTTTATTATTTTCTTGAGTTATGTTTTTTAAAATTCTGTCCCTTAACATTTAATTTCATCCAATTTTTGTATCTAGTTTAGTTATCATTCTTTTTATTGCTATATTTTTATCATTTTCTTGATTTGTTTTATTTTTTAATTTAATCTCTCATTATTTTCTTTCATTTTGTTTCTATAACAAATTTTTTTCTTATTGTTTTTATTGCTATTGTTTTTTAATCTTGGATGATTAAAGATTTTAGTTTCGAAGAGTTGTCGAATTTAACTTGTTTTTTTTTAATTCTTTTTTAAAGTTGATTGTTTTTAATTTCAGCATTTGATATTAGGTTATTGGGCATTAAACTTTGTATTTTTTTTTAATGTGGGATTATCCTGATCTCTCATCCCAAGTCACGAGTTAGTTAAGTCTGGTTGACACAAAAAAAATTTAGATTTTTTTTCAAATTGATTTTTTTTCATGTTTGTCTTTCATCATTTAGTTTACTTGAGAGTTAACCTCTATTTTTATGTAATTTTTTTTGTGTAGAGTTATCCCGATCTCAGGACTAAGTCGTGAATTTGACATGTTAACTTGAGTCAAGTTTTTTAATAATTTGTTTTTAAAAAATTTGTACTTCAAAATTTATTTTGCTGGTAATTAAACTTCAAATTTCTTTCATTATCTTTATCTGAGGTTATCTTGTTTTCATTTAGTTTTTGCTCTATTATCAAATAAGATCTTTAAGATATTTTAAAAATATTTAGACTGTATTTTTTCATAATACTGGCAAACATTTATTTTTTTATTAGTCATTGACTTTTTTTGTTTGGATTTTTTAATTTTTATTTATTTTTTTAATCATACTATTAAATTAACTAAAATTATTGAACTTATTTAATTCAATAATCCGAACCCTAGATTTTTTTTTCTTTTTTAAAATACTATCATAACATAAATATTTTTTTAATACTTTTAAAAATATATAACTCGACCTACATTGTACGCGAGTCATCTTGTAATACATGCAATGTATAAAAATGCAATTTATAACTTCACTTGCAGGTTTGTTTATTTATTTATCATTTCTTTTTTTCCATATTTGAAATATAAGTTATATGTACTCATAATAAAGGGGTGGGGAATATAATACTTTGCTTGAAATCATCTTTTTTTTTTTGTGTATATTAAAAAGCCGTTTGTTTGGGCGTGATGTTTTAAAATCAAAAGCATCATTTTGGTTATTTTTTATTTGAACAGCAATTTAAAATATAATATACCGCTAAAATAAACGAGCACTAATTCCACAATTTGAGATAATTTCTCTCTTGTTATGTTATGTTTTTTTTTTAGATTTACTTTAAACTGATCTTATTTTATTAAAATAATACTATTTTAAATTTATTTAAAAAAAACCTAAAATGATATTGTTTTCTAAGTTTTTTTCTTAAATCACAATTTAAATTGACATTTGAGCTCACAAGTGAACCAATAACCTGGATCTTTAACTGGATGTACCCGAATAGAGTCATAGAACCACGGTCAGGAAACAAGTGCAGATCCCTTTTTTATCCACCGAAAGTGTTTTTTTTTTTTTTTTAATTTCCACTTCTGCTTTTCCTTGTCTTCCCTCAAACTCTAGCATAAGAGATATAGATTCTGACCCTTGTTGAAAGGAAAGAAGTACATTGATCACGTGAATAGTAGATTTTTACTTTTTATTATTCTTAAATTTGTGAAAAGCAGTTAAAAGATATAGATTTGAACCTCGTCGAAAGAAAAAAAGTACACTGATCATGTGAACAGTAGAATTTTACTTTTTATTATTCATAAGTTTGTAAAAAGCAGCTATAGTTATTTTTTATAAACTTCTAATTTATTTTAAATTTCATGTGGGTTTCATATCTACAATAAAATATTTTTTATCATAACCAAATATTGTTTTAAAAGGAAAAGCTATCGTGTAAATAAATAGATGCTAAAACATTATCATCACTGTAATTAACATAAAATTATTGTTAATATTTTTTAAAATTAGTATAAAACTCATCTCAAAATTTCATTAAACAGTTTAAGTTTTCAACTTAAACACTTCATTTGATAATTGATGTCATTCTAAAATCTTTTGAATTGTCATTTTATGGAAATAATTTTGAAAAAAAATAAATATTTTTTATTTTGATATATTAATGTAAAAAATAAATTTTAAAAATTAAAAAAATAATTATTTTAATATATTTTTAAATAAAAATCAATTTAAAAAATAATTATTATTAAAATAGCAGTACACAAGCTGTTAATCACTCGATTGATGTGAGGTTTATTCCTCAATTATATCATTCACGACTTGACAAATCTCTCTGTAAAGGACAAAATTTTCTTTTCTCGGTTCACATTTCATTTACTTGCAAATTGCAGCGAATTTTCCACTTTACATCTGCTTAAATTCAAAACCTTTTCGAGTTGATTGTAAGTTCATCCATGTAACAAGAATTAATCCACCATTTTATAGATTCACTATGTATTCTTATCTTAAAAAGAAGATGTCTACCTTTTTGCATTGGTAAGTGAAGCTTAAAGTGACCAAAAAGCAACATTAATTCTTCTCTTTATTCTCTTCTTGTTTAATGATATCTTTATTTGAACAAAGAATCGAATGTGATCCAAGATTGCGTTCTTGTCTTAAAATCGAAATGTTTAGCTGCTTTGGTGGATTTGAGGCTTAATCGTTAAGTAACCAAGAAATAACATTCCCGCCTCAAAATGGAAATGTCTAACTTTTTGCACGGAAACTGATGGTGCAAAAAATATGAAAACAGGGGAGGAAGAGAGGAGGCTTAAATGTTAAGTAACCAAGAAATAACAGGGACCACTTATTTTCAGTCCTCGGATGTGACGATGCTTTTGGCCCCTTTCCTTCATGTTCTTCCATCTCTTTAGCATCTTCCTACTTGCTTGACGCGGTTTTGAACAAGATAGAATAATAATAATAATAATAATAAAAAAGATTTTTTAACAAAGAGTTGTTAACCATCTCCATCGGTTGCCAAGCAAGTTGCGGGTACTTTTTAAAACGTTTTTATATTAAAAAAAATATTAAAATAATATATTTTTTATTTTTTAAAATTATTTTTAATATCAGTACATTAAAATGATCTAAAAATATCAAAAAAATATTAATTTAAAGCAAATAAAAAAATAAAAAAAATTCAAATTTTTTTTAAAAAATTTAAAACAAAAAAACAAACATATTCTAAACTCTCCCACGCTAGCCTAGCAAATTGAATTGCAGTTGATAATGGAGGGTTGATGCTTTACTTGGAATTGTCCTTTTTCCCATGGATGTATAGTTAGTTAGTTAGATAATTCAACTCATTTTGTTTTTCAATCTGTACGTATAATAGCTAGAAATGAGAGAGGATTCTTTAACTCCTCCTCTTAAAGCAACCGGGGAGATGTTGTTGAACTGGAATCTTGTTTTTCCCTTCCTTCTTTGCAACAAAATGTATATGTCATCCAATTCAACCCAACAAACACGTCCAAATCATCCAAAACTTCTTCTGAAATTTTTCTTAAAAATAAAGATTATAATTGGTTAGTAAATGGTATTTCCTTTTCATTGGAATAGAAAATAAAGAAAAACAATTTCCTTTTTATTTAAAATGGTATTTGGTTAGTGCTTGAAATAAATAAAAAAATGTCACTTTAAAAGGAAATTGTTTTTCTTTCAAAGCATATCGTGAAGGAAAGTTATAAATCATTTAATATGATATGTTTTAAAGGGAAAGCAATCTCTTCTTCTTAAAGTGATATTTATTCTGATCTCAAGGGCTTATTAAAATATTCCTAGTAAATATTTTAAACGTAGAACAATAAAACCTAACTTTTATCTCGGCATCACAACATTGAATAGTTTCTTAATTAATACCCCTGTTTTTGCACTTTCTTAATTGGTAGGCTGTGTTTTTGCCTACATTGCAAGATCATATGGTGAAGGTGTAAAAGTGTTAGCATTTAAAACTTAAAAGGATAAAAGTGAAGTTGTCCTATTTTTTTATTTCTGAGTTCCCGCTCTTTCCTTGGTTTGTCTCAGGTCTCCCCTCTTTCTATAAACGTGGGGTCCCCTCAATTTTCAGGGTCCACATAAATTATAGTCCTAAACAAACCTTGGAACAATCAATGATGACTACACTTTTCTCTGGACCAGCCGCCTGTATCTTTAGCGGCACCACCATTCTGTTGATGCTGACGATGTTATGTCTGTCTTCTTTAACTTCTTTTTTTTTTCCCTTCTCTCTGACGTTGCCGGAAAGTAGCCTGATTGACGATTTTCTCTGTTTCTATATCACCTTCTCTCTCCGCTTTCTGAATAAACAAACTGAATTCTTGTATCAGAATAAAAGTGGTTGAAAATACGAGATTAGCATATTTTTTCTTTGTTTTTTTATATTTCAATCCTTTATTTTTTTGATAATTTCAAGCTTAATTTATCCATTTCAAAAAACAAATTTTAAAATAAAATTAAATAAGATTCTTCGCTGCTCATACAATAATATAGCACTTGAGGAAAACATATTACATATTAACAAAAACTAAACCATATGTAAAACCTTGAATTATAATAGTAAATTGATGATTTTTCCTTAAAAATATTACACAATATTGTCCTTCAATGATAAAATAGTTTTTTTGTTATGTTTTTTTTTGTTATTTTAGAATTATTTAGAGGTAATTATATCTTTTCATAATTTTTAAAATTATTTAGTCCTTTTCAAAGATTAAAAAAAAACATTGATGTACGGGCTATTTCAATATTTTTTTTGGCACGCATAGTATAATTACTCTATTTCATTGGAATAGAAAAATAAAATTTAGGCTTGATTTTAATAGCATTATTTCACATTATTTATTTTTCGCAATTATTATATGGTTCTGGATGATTTGATAATTTAATTAATACAAAAAAATTATTGATGTGTTCTGATTTACCTTATCATCTTTAGGTGACGTGTGTGGTGGCTCATGACGAATAAAAACTACTTTCCTTGATGTTCTTTAATTCACAACAGCAAAGGTGTCTTAGTAGGCGGTGGGTGTTGCTTAATTCCCTACAATTGTCTTTATTTTTTTTTGTTTCTTTCTTTCTTGGTTTCTATGCATGCTCTTGTAATATTTCACAACAACCTTTCAAATGTTTTTAGAATTTGGTTTATATTATTTTAATTGTTGTTTTTTTTATTTGAATTAATTTATAAAATTAATTTTTTTAATTTAATCCTCCATTATTTTTTATTTTGAATTTAATACTTATTTTTTTATTGCTATTTAATTTATTTGGGATAGTTTTTAGAATTTATTTTTTTTACAAGTTCATCGTCCTTCATTATATTTACTTATAAGATTTTATCCTTATTTTTTTATTGTTATTTATTTTATTTTAAATAGTTTTTAGAATTGATTTTTCTTTCAAGTTCATCCTCCTTCATTATATTTGCATATAAGATTTTAACTTTATTTTTTCGATTGTATTTTCTTGACTTTGATAAGTTTTTAAAATTGATTATTATTTTTATTTCATCATTCAATATTAAATTGAGCTTCTTGATTGATCTCGAGTCTAAAATTTGATTGTAATTTGAGGGATTAACCTAGGTTTATAAGATTCACCCGAGTTCATTTGTTATTTTTTTAACTCATGTTTTTCAATTTTATCATTTATCATTTATTATTTGATTTAAATGGATATTGGACTCTGTATTTTTTTTATATGAAAATTTTCACTGATTTTAAATATAACTTAGGTTATCTCAAGTCTTTTTATACTTTGTTCTTTATTGGATGTAGCTTTTTTGTTAAAGAGTTTTTCTTAATTAAATTAAATTAATTGCTCAAGATTTATCTTAGGAAATATATCGTCCAACATGTCATTATCTCTGTTTATTTTTAAAAAAAATTAAGGTCATAAAAAAAATCTGACCTGCAACATAGTGTGAGGTGAAAAATCATTTATTTTTTTTAAGCTCATATTTTCTTTAGTTTTATCTTTCAGCATTTAATTTATTTGGAGATCGAGCTCTTTTTTTTTTTGTTTCTATATGATTTTTCTCTAATTTAAAAAATAACATGAGTTATCTCAAATTTTTTTATTTATTGTTTGTCGCTAATTTTCTTAATCGTATTATTAAATTAACTCGACTTAATAGATCCAGTCAAATCAATTATCAAAGACTCAAATTTTTCTTTTTTATTCTTTAAAAACATTGTCATCACTTGAGCATTATTTTTAAAATATCATATTATTAAATTAACTTGGCTCAGTAAATCCAGTTAGGTCAATGACCCGAGTTTCATATTCGTCTTTTTTTTTAAAAAACTTTGGTCTGGACCGCGGTACACCACCGACCACCATTCTAAATTTGCTCAAATTATTTTTTTTTGAATTTATTTTAATGAATGTTTTTTTTTTATTTTGTGCCTTCAATATTTGGTTAATTACAACTATTATTTCTAATTTGTTTCGATTTAGATTATATGGTGTTATCACAGGTTCATTTAAGTGTGGTTAGCCCTGATCTAGTGTGTATACATTTCAATATTTTAAAATTTCTTCATCCATTTAACATCAAACTTTTAACTTTATAGTATTTTAATTTTTTTTCATGATTATAAAAAATAATTGGATCCGCAACGTATCACAGTCAATAACCAGTACTGTTGAGTACTCCTAAAGAGTTGAATTTAGAGTAGTGGATAGGGAGCTTCGTTTTTTTACCAGCAACACTTAAATATCAATAACAGATACCTAGCATAGATAGCTTCATATTTTATAATTAGATCGAAGAAGTAATTTATTCGCATTCATGAAGATTAAGACTGATAGTATCTCAACTTGGAAAAAAAAGGGGAAAAATTAGTACTCATAAGTCAAATTTAATTTGGAGGGGTGGGTATTTCATATTTAGGATAAAAATTCAGGCTGTTTCTTCTTCTTTTTTTCTTTTGAATTTTGAAATTCAGATTTTGAAGCTATTACTTATAAGAATTAACTAAAGGATAAATGCCTGCGTGCTGAGTCATTTATTACTTTAAATTAATTTTTAATTTTTATTCTTGTAATTAAATTTACTGGGAAGAATTAAAAAAAAACACATAAATAAAAATTATATATTATCAATATTCAATACAATTGATTTTCACTGGAATATTTGATTTATATTTCTCTCTTAATCTAACTAACAATAAATGAATTACTAATCTAACTAACAATAAATGAATTACAATAAACAAGCTTAATGAATGCTCAAGGATGTTCCAAGAGCACTGTTTAATCTTTGTGTTCATGAAATCATCAAGTAAAATCATCTAAAAGGTTTGGAATCTGACGTTAAAACACTTTACCATAACTAACTCATAGAATTCATGTTTTTAAAAATTTTAATTTTTTTTTTAAATTTAATTTTTTTTAATGTTTTGAATCGTGTTTTAATATACTGATCTTAAAAATAATTTTAAAAAAATAAAAAATATCATTTTGATATATTTTAATATAAAAAATATTTTGAAAAGCAACCGTAATCATACTACTAAGCATGTTTTCTTTAACTAGCATTTTAGGACAAGACATAAAAATATTTATTGGAAGAAATAAAATAAATCCATGACAATTTTAAAAAGAAATTTTTGGATGGAAACATGTAAAAATAGCAATATACTTAACAAGCACAGGGCATCCTGACTTTTCACCGTAAAACTACACTTGCTAGCTAGCTACTAATTAAGTACACATTCAGATATGTATTCTCTGCATGTGTCTATTTTGTTACGAGACAATTCTAAAAATTATAAACCGTGGTTACAGGTTTCCTAAGCAGGGGCACATCTGAATATACGCCTATAAAACGAGGGCGTAACAGTTCAATCACACGCACCAGCACCAGCACCAGCACACTCCTCCGTCTTCCACTCTCGTTACTTTTTGTGCAAGACAGACACTCTCCTCTACTCCCCCCCTCACCATATCTCTCTCTAAGAAGCTAAGCAACAATGTCTCGCCGTGGTGGCGGCCGACGATCCGAAACTCGTCGTGACCAGGACTCATCAACTCCGTCACCTTCATTTCAGCGCGGTGGTGGTGGTGGAGGCCGTGGCCGTGGTGGAAGAGGCGGCTCCACTCCTGCTCCGTCTCCAACTCCAGTTCGTGCTCCTACCTCGGCGGCACCCGGCTACCTCTCCGCAACCGCAGGTCCTTCGGCAAAACCAACTCCTCAAGCGGCTTATACAGCGGCGGCGGCGTCTTCGAGTTCCTCTTCAGTCGGGGATCAGCTGAGTCAAGAGACCGCAAAGAAGTTGACATTGGGAGGGACCATTACGACGGGAGGGCTGGTGCCTGTCTCTTCAAAGGCGATAGTGCCTCCGCGACGACCAGATTATGGAAAGATAGGGAAGAAATGTGTGATTAGAGCGAATCATTTTGTAGTTGAGGTTTCTGATAGAGATCTCTTTCACTACGATGTACGTAATGCTCTCTCTTTGACTACGTATTTACATGAACGTACGTTTTAACCAACATCTTGGTTTTCTGTTGGTTAGTTATAAGTCTCAATGTTCAGTCTTTTATGGTTAAAAATGTTATGATTTTGATGAATAGCCGGGTTTTTGGATTAGGTGGCAATAACTCCTGAAATTACATCAAAGAAAGTCAATAGAGATGTAATATCTCAACTTGTTCGTTCTTACCGTGAGTCTCATCTGGGCAACCGGATGCCAGCTTATGATGGAAGGAAAAGTCTATACACTGCTGGGGCATTGCCTTTTGAAGCAAAGGAGTTTGTTGTGAAGTTGGCTGAGAGGGGTGATCCTGCTAGTTCATCCAGTTCTGTCAAGTAATTCCTGCTCTGTTATGCCTATGTGATTTTTGTATGTATTGGCTGTTTGAAAAAAATTATGATTACTGAATTTGTTTTAACTTGCTCATGCCATTGGTTGATGCGCAGAAAGGAACGTCAATTTAAGGTGGCCATCAAATATGCATCCAAAGTTGATATGTATCATTTGAAGGAGTTCCTTAGTGGTAGACAAGCGGATGCTCCACAGGAAACCATACAAATCCTTGACATTGTTCTCAGAGCATCACCATCAGAGAAGTAATTCAACTTAACTGCTTAGAAATGTAAACTTCCTTTTCTTTTCTCCTTACCTTTGCGTGTGTTTGACTAGGTACATTACTGTTGGGCGATCGTTTTTCTCACCTGATTTGGGTCCAAAAGGCGATCTCGGTGATGGAATAGAATATTGGAGGGGGTATTATCAAAGTCTTCGGCCAGCCCAAATGGGACTATCTTTCAATATTGGTACAGCTTCTCTTCTTATATTTATTTTGATTATCCAAAATTTATGCATTGATACTTGCTGTTTTAAATGTAAATCTGTTGAGAATTTCTCCCCTTTAACATCTTATTTTCATATTGTAGACGTGTCGGCCAGATCCTTTTATGAGCCAATTTTGGTAACTGAGTTTGTAGCGAAGTACTTTAATTTTAGAGACTTATCAAGGCCTCTTTCTGATCAGGAGCGTGTTAAGGTAACTTTCGCTTGCTATGATGCACAGCCCAAGATCATTCATGTGAATACACCCACATGCTTTCTCTTTTGCCAAATTGAAATTTAAGTGTCTTGTATATTTCTTTGAGTGCAATTTTCAGGTGAAAAAGGCCTTGAGAGGAATCAAAGTACAAATTACTTACAGTGACTACACTAAAAGCTACAAGGTTACTGGCATATCTAATCTACCAGTAAACAAAACAATGTAAGTTTCTTGGCTTCACACTACATGGATGTGGGTATACTTAAGATTCTGAAGCTCATAGATACTATGGTGTAGACTGTTGATATGTTTTTTTTTGTATTTTTCGAGGTTCCTAAGAATTGTTTTAAAATGAGGGAGACAAGTAAGGTTATGTTTGACTATGTGTTATTAAACTCTATTTACAATGTGTAAAACTTAGTCTGCAGAATAATTCTCTCGGAATCTGAAGCATCAAGCAAGTATTTGGAAGTACTTGACCATTCTTGTATTGTATTGGTGGATGATTTATTGTATCTATCTAATGTATCTTTTTAGTTCTTGTTCTTGGGGCCACACCTACTATAAATTATCCTGATGTTAGCTCAATCGTAAAAAACCAAAAATTGCAGAACTCAGTACTAAGCCTCAGGAAAAGGAATGTCGTACATATTTGTGGTATTAGATGTGAATAATGTGATAATACTATATTTGTGATCCTTTCTCCTATCATTCTGAACTTTCTGCCAGCTTTGTTTCTGTAGGTTTACTCTGGATGATAAGAAAACAAAGGTGTCAGTCTATCAGTATTTTCGGGAGAGATACAATATTGGGCTGAAATATACATCTTTGCCTCCCCTTCAAGCTGGAACTGATGCAAAACCTATTTATTTGCCCATGGAGGTTTGTTATTTTAGATAAGGTCCCTTTGATTATTGTACCTCTGGATGTGGCTATTGATAAGGTTTGCTTATTTTGGTTATTCTTTGCATTGCAGCTTTGTCAGATTGCTGGAGGACAACGATACACTAAGAAGCTAAATGAAAGACAAGTCACAGCCCTTTTAAGAGCAACCTGTCAACGGCCTTCTGCTAGGGAAAATAATATTAAGCAGGCAAATAATCTCTCCTTGACATCTTTATTTCCATCATTGCGAATCTTGATTTTTGTGGTTTATGCGTGTTTTCTTTTTCCTCATTTTTGGCTTTATAAGTAGTCACTCTCTCCATACTTTTCATGTAGATGGTTAGGCAAAATGATTACAGTAGGAATGTGCTTGTGAGGGATGAATTTGGAATTCAAGTGAAAGAAGAACTCACATTGGTTGATGCTCGAGTATTACCCCCTCCCATGGTAATCATTCATTCTGCTTTGGATTCATGGTGTATCCAATGAATTGATTATTAACAGCATTAATATCACTTTTTCCTGTGATCTTGCAGCTTAAATATCATGATACAGGGCGAGAAGCTAGAGTGGATCCACGCTTTGGACAATGGAACATGATAGACAAGGTGGATTGATGATTAACAAGATCATTAGTGATAAAGGCTTGTTTAAGAGAAAGCTTGAGTTTGAGCGTTTATGTTTCATTTTTCACTGTTCATTCCACATTCACCATAGAAGGTTAAGATGATTGTTCTGCTCAAAAATAGTTGTAGTTCTAGGATAGAAAAAGGTGAATGTGCTTCCAAATCAAAAACCAACTTCAATCATAATGTTTGTAAACCATAACTTCAGGTATTTAAGGACTTTTGGAGTCTCTGTGAAAGTATATTTCTGATGTACCCTGAGCGTGCACGCATGTAGTTTGAAAAATGTAGTGATCTTCATGGCTAGATGACTTTCTGAAATGATGATTTTGCAGAAAATGGTGAATGGAGGCAGAATTGATTTCTGGACCTGTTTGAACTTCTCTACAAGAGTGCACAGAGAGTTGCCATTTGAATTTTGTTGGCAGTTAATGGATATGTGCAATAACAAAGGAATGGTTTGACTTCGCCCCTCATTCATTTTTTCTGCCTTTTCCATACCCATCAGTTTCGTTGCTTTTCTGGTAGATTGACTCTTTGAGTTGATTTGAATATAATACTAGGAATTCAACCCAGAACCCATTATTCCAATACGCTCAGCTGATTCTAGGCAAATTGAGAAGGCTCTTCATGATGTTCATAAGCAATGCACTGCAGAACTTGCAAATCAGAAGGGGAAACAGCTTCAGCTGCTGATCATTATTCTACCTGATGTCACCGGATCCTATGGTTAGTAACAGATATGCTTTGAAATTCATACAACAGTTGTTTGTCTTGTAACTAAGATCTTTCTTTCTTGTAGGGAAAATCAAACGTGTTTGTGAAACTGAGTTAGGAATAGTTTCACAATGCTGTCAGCCCCAGCAGGCAAAGAAGCTTAGCAAACAATACATGGAAAATGTTGCTCTCAAAATTAATGTGAAGGTTTGTTGATTTTCCTTGTCAATTTTTTATTCTTCACCCTGCTAGTCATTTGAAGTATTAAATTAAGAATTGGATCTTTCTAGGCTGGGGGGCGAAACACTGTATTGAATGATGCTTTTCATAGAAGAATTCCTCTTCTTACTGATGTTCCTACTATTGTTTTTGGTGCTGATGTAACCCATCCACAAGCGGGAGAAGACGCAGGCCCATCAATTGCAGCAGTATGTTGAGTTGGACTTTATCATTTAATTATGATGTCTAAATTTTCTTCGATGTATTTAATAGTTTTTTTAATTTTTATTTATTAATTTTTTTTTGGGCGCACAGGTAGTTGCTTCTATGGATTGGCCAGAGGTAACCAAGTATAGAGGACTTGTCTCTGCACAGGCTCACCGAGAAGAAATAATCGAGGATCTTTACAAAAAATACCAGGATCCAAAGAAGGGTTTAGTTCATGGTGGAATGATCAGGTAAGGAATTGACTCGCCTACTTCCCCAATGCCATATTTTAGAAAGATTCATAACTGCCATCATTTTGATTCTATTTGCAGGGAACTGTTAATTGCTTTCAAAAGATCCACCGGCCAAAAACCTTTTAGAATTATATTCTACAGGTAACCATATCATTAGATGAATGAAGAGTTGTAGCATTTTTGTGTCAACTCAGACCATTTCTCATTTGACAGAGATGGTGTTAGTGAAGGTCAATTCAGCCAAGTTCTGCTGCATGAGATGCAGGCAATACGACAGGTATTGCGTTGTTGGTTAAGGATAACATAGCTGTGGTCTATTGATACTGCTGTTGGCCATACGTGTTTTAAAATGCTTGATGGTTTAAGTTAGATTTAATGGTTTGTGCTTTCTGTGGTGTGTCCAAAGAGAGGGCTAACCATGTTGGGCAGCTCACACTTTCCATAACCTCTCATATTTCTGTTGATTGTGGTGTTTGTTCCTGGTTGTGGTACAATGCCAGTAAGCTATGCCAGCTAATCTTGCTACTTGCATGATTATCGATTAGATTCTACCATTTCTATGAACTTGTCAATTTCTTATTTCCCTGAATTCAGTTAATGGTAAAGCTTGTGTTTTGATATGCACATTTTAAAATCTTTCTAGGCATGTGGCTCCCTAGAAGAAGGGTATTGTCCTCGGGTTACCTTTGTAGTGGTTCAGAAAAGGCATCATACACGCTTTTTCCCTGCTGACCATAACAGGCGTGATCAGACTGACAAGAGTGGCAATATCTTACCAGGTTTTAAATTTCGCTTCCCCTCAGTTTTTTTGTTTTCTTTTTGTTGGGATCTTATTTTTTTTCCTGAACCTTTTTTTTTTTTTTTGTAATGTTGAATTGTTTCAGGTACAGTTGTTGATACTACAATTTGCCACCCTACAGAGTTTGACTTCTACCTAAACAGTCATGCTGGAATTCAGGTAAGAGATTATGCCAACAGCCAACATGTTGAAATAAATGATGAATTAGTGATCCTGCAGCTCTTGTTATGATATGACATCCAAGTTGATTAAAAAAACATTAAGACACTTGTTATTCTGTCTCTATACATGCAGGGAACCAGCAGACCTACACATTACCACGTGTTGTTTGATGAAAACAAGTTCAGTTCTGATGGTTTACAAACCCTCACTAACAATTTGTGCTACACGTAATGTTTTGGCACCCCTTCCTGATGATATAGTTTGTTATGCGTAGTAAAATCTGGACGTCTTGAATTATTATTATTTTTTCTGATTAGATATTGATTCTCTCTCAGGTATGCAAGATGCACTCGGTCTGTTTCCATAGGTCAGACCATTTTCTCCACTCTTCTTTTTTCTTTTCTTCCTGGTAACTTGGTTATTTTCCATCAGAATGTTAATACCTGACATGTTTGAAAATGTGCAGTGCCTCCCGCATATTATGCTCATTTGGCAGCTTTTAGGGCGCGATATTACATTGAGGGTGAAACATCAGATGCTGGTTCATCTGGTGGGACTGCTGAGTTCCGTCCTCTTCCGGTTATCAAAGAAAATGTGAAGGATGTTATGTTTTACTGTTGATGTAGTCGGCCTTTCTTTTGTGTGGATTTTTGCGGCTATTTTGCAGTTTAATCAACTTCCAAAGCATACATCTGGTGCATGCATCACTGTAGTTGATGCGGAAAGATACATAAAGAAAGTCATACGCGCCTACGCGGCACTTCTTCCTTTTTATAGAAATGGTGAAATACAAGGCTGGACTTTTGTCCGCATACAATGCTTTTTAACATTAGGTTCAAAAACCATGTATTGGATGTTCACGTTAGTTCTCTAGTGGAAATAATAAATTTAAGTTAATATTTTGGAGTTTCTAGCATTTTATTATGAAAATCTAGAGTTGTTTGGTTAAGTATTTTTTAATTGAAAATATGAACTCTTGTTTTTAATAATTTTTTAAAAACTAGAATGTTAAAAGTTATAGATTATTTGGTTTTTAACTATAATCATTATGAATCACCATTAATTTTTTTTTTAAATTTATATTTAGAAGAGAGGAATTGCATGTTTAAAGTGCTATCTTTTTATTATTTTTCTATTTAATAAATAATCTATCTTAAATAAAAAGCAAAACTTTATATAAATAATGAGTTTTAAAATTTTTATAAATAGTAAAATATCTATTTATCTTTTAAATAATATTAATATATTATTTAAAAATAAGTTTAGAAATTTATTCAATCGAGTCTTTACTTATTATTTTAAAACTAGAATTATAATACTTGAATTAAATACATTCTAGTGTTTATTCTCTATAATTATTTTCAATTAAATTATACTTGATTAATTATTTCAGTTTAATTTTTATTAATGATTTTTAATATGTGTGATCTATTAAGTTTCTAATATTTTAATTTAATTATAAATTATAATTTTAAATAAATAGAATTCAATAAATCAAATAATTTAATTTGTTATCAATTTAATAATTGATTAATTTATATTTGAAAATCAAGTGCATCGTTTAACAACGTGTCATGAATGGTTTGACTTAACCTTTCAATGACTGATTTTTTAGTGTAATTATTATCTTTTCATCAATAATATTTTGATTTAAACATTTTAGTATGAAGTGTATTTGTCATGTCAAATCATATTTATTCATAATATTATAGTCATTGATCATTTAAATAAGATTTGATTTAAAATTCTTTTCAAATCTCATTTTAACTTGCGCAAGGATTTAACAATCAATACTATTTGAGAATATGTGGAATATTTTATCTAATTCATCCATGGTGATGAATCCTCTCTTGATTATTCAAATACTTTCATATAGTTTATATTATATCCAATTTCTGTCCATTTGTTACCTTTACCAAGATAACGTGTAACAGGATCAAAACATAACACTCCCTATATAAGATAACTTAGTGATTTCAAGTCTAAGAATCACTTACACGACCGTCATGTGAGTCTTTCCATAGACACATGTGATATCTCCATATGGAATTCTCGTGCAGGTCAGTTCAGTGTACATGTTTTATGACAAGCATCTACATATTAGTTTCATGTATCCATTGTATCTTAATTTATGAGAACAACTGCTTTATTTCATAAATAAAAATACATAATATATACCAGTTTTATGGTTCTAATAAATGTTCAGTATTAAAAGAGCATAAGGTTTAAAGATAAATAAGATCTTTATAATTTCATTTGCAAAATGTTTTTGTTTCATAGACTTTATCTTTACTCTGAATTCATTTATCAAACATTAAATTTATAAATTAAATATAAATGAATATTAAAGATAAATAATGCATTTATTTAATAAAATTAAATATGTTCTACATGAATAAAATAGTGTCACGTGTAACCAACTAATTGGCTACATGACATATAAACTAGCAATCTCCCACTTGCACTAAAGCAAATCGGCCATGTATCTAATATCCCTTTATAGACTATTTCTCCCATATATGATTGAAGCAATGGTGTCATGGAAAAATTCTTAGACAACTAAATCTTTGCTGATTGAAGTAAAGGAATATTGTTTCATATTAATAATATGTCATCTACATATAAGATTAAGAAAATGACACCATTCTCACTATCCTTTTTGTAAACACAAGGTTCATCCATATTTTTGATGAAATCAAATTGTTTAATTGTCTATTCAAAATGGATATTCCAACTTTTCAAAACTTGCTTAAGTCTATAAATGAATTTTTATAGCTTGCATACTTTGTGGACCAATTCATTAGATTTAAAACCTTCAGGTTGTGTCATATATACATCCTCGAGAAGATTTCCATTCAGGAATGTAGTTTTGACACCCATTTGTTAAATCTCATAATCATAGTATGCATTTATAGCAAGCAAAATTCTTATTGATTTTAACATAGCTACTGACGAAAAGGTTTTTTAGTGTAATTATTATCTCTTCATTAATAATGTTTTGATTTAGACATTTTAGTATGAAGTGTGTTTGCCATATCAAATCATATTTATTCGCAACATTAAAGTCATTGATAATTTGAATAAAATTTGATTTGTGCCATATCAAATCATATTTATTCACAACATTATAGTCATTGATAATTTGAATAAGATTTGATTTGAAATTCTTTTTAAATCTCATTCCACCTTACGCAAGGATTTAACAATTAATACTATTTGAGAACATGTGGAATATTTTCTCTAATTCATCCAGGATAATGAATCCTCTCTTGATCATTCAAATACTTTCATATAGTTTATGTTATATCCAATGTCTACCCATTTGTTATCTTTACCAAGATAACGTGTAACAAGATCAAAACATAACACTTCCTATATAAGATAACTTAATGATCTTAAGTCTAAGGGTCACTTACACGACCTTTATGTAAGCCTTTCCATAGACACATGTGATATCTCCATATGAAATTCTCATGTAAACCAGTTCAATATACATGTCTTTTGATAAACACTGACATATTAGTTCTAGGTATTTCTTATACCTCATAAAACAAGAAGAATAAAATAAGAATCTAATAAAACAAACAAGTCATTTTTCATTTCCGCATGCAAAAGCTCATTTTTGTCTAAAACATCTGTTTATACATTTTTGTCTCTTTGATTTTATGTTTAGAACTTAACTTTTTTTTTTTACAAAGCAATCCATTAGTTTTGAGAGAAGAGAGAGAAAATCATTAGAAAAAAAAACAGAGACCATATAAAAAAAAAGCTAATCTTAGAATCAAAAGTGCATCTATTTAAGAGCATGTTATTGAGATTTTTTAAAATTTCATCTTATTTACACAACTAAATTAGACATTTTTATTTTATTTAATTTTGGGTTTTATCACCATTTAAAAGGTATTTTGAGATTTGAAATGAGTTTAATGTTGTTTCTAGTATGTTTCTTGGGTGTTATATAATTAAAAAAAAAATAAGAAGAAAGATTAGAATATAAGTTTATTTTTTTGTCAGAATCTTAACAAGTCAATAACAACATCATCTATTTTATTTTTTAAAATATAGTGATATTTCATCCATCTATTAAAAAAATAAAAAAAATCAAATATGTGCTCGGTCTATCACAATTATCTGGGCTTTTTTGTATCAAACCAGTGCTTACCCACCCTTCTAGGCCATGCACTAGCCTATTTTTATATTGTTCTTTAGTTTTTTTTTTCTCTTCGATTTTAGATAAAATTCACTATAAATAAAATTATATTTATAATATTATTCAATTAAATATTCAATTTCCCGTAGATGCATTTAAGTCAATAAAGAGGGCACCTTTTTTGGCCTTGGTGTCTCGGCAAATGACTAGAGAGCCCTAAGAGTTATGACTACACTGAATTATGTAAAGGAGCACAAAATCCTAGTTGACCTTATGCCCCAACCAACTCTTCATAGAGAAATGCAATAAAAAATAAGTTCAACAAGAAAACGAAGAACAATGAGAATTGAAGACGCACATTTCTTTCTGTATCTGCTTTCGAATGAATTCCTTTGCATGTGCTGTCACTTTGTCTGTCTTGGTACAGCAGATGAGAACCTGGAACTTTCTTTTTGACAACACTTGCCTTAGTCAAAATATCATAGAGATAATTGTCACATACAAGCCGTCAAATATCAGAAAAACAATATATCTGCATTTGAGAATGCAATGGTGTATATGTGAGCAACAATACACGGTTGCTTCATCTAAAATTATATTTTAAAGCTTATGATTACTTTGAAACTACACTCAAGTTGGGTAAGAATTCCAAAGCATCAACAACAAACACCATGCTTGCTTGAGGCAAGAACTCATCTAGTTTGGGTCGAAAGACGAGAATGGCCAGGAACGTCAACAACATGTACAGTACAGACTTCATTTTCCCTATCTGTCATGGACATAAATAAGCCACAAAAAAACCAAAAAAAGGTGGGGTTAGGTTAATTGAATTGCAGATTCAAATACTGTAAATTCACAAAAGCAGCATGGGTCTTGGAGAAACTCAGCAATTAGCACAGCCTCAAATGCCTGGCAAATTTTAGTACAGGTTTTTATTTCATGCAAGGACCGATCAACACATCAAGAATTGAATTTGAGAATGTGAAGTTAAAAAAATATCACCTTAGTAGTTTCTGACGCGGGACAAGAAACAAAAAAATTAAACTAGAAAAAAAAAAGTTTTAAGAGAGAGAAGAAAGCTAAAGAAAAAAGAATGGAGATTGGAGATATGTAAAGTCTGTAATATTTTTCATTAATCATCAAAATTATCTAATATTTAGAAAAGTAAAATATAAATACTAAAACCCTAACTAGCACAAACGATTGGGTTATAACCCACTAAATAAAATACCTAACAATAATTAAATCAAATCTAACAAATAAAGTCTAATTAATAAAACTCAACTAAAAGTTCATATAAATTAAACTAAAACATAAGCTAAAGCCCAATCTCTCAATGGTTTGGGCTATTCTCCATCATCTATGATCATACGTGTGCGTAAACAATGTTTTGGGTTTGGTGTCCCCATCAATTCTCCTGGGGTTGGAAGAACTTGACCCCATCGAGTATAGGTCAAGGCGACTCCAATAATGCTCTCAAAGATAAGGATCAAGTTGTTGTGATGTCTCTCTGATAATCCAAGTATAGTCTGAATCTGGTCATCAAGCCCATGTACTGGGATTTGCTGAAATTCACCATCCCTGGTAAAAACAACTTGTGCATTCAAAGTAGCATTAATATGTTTCTTTTGTGCTAAAGATATGGATAATGAGGTAGGCGTATAAAAAAGAGCATCATAGATAGGTTGTATTTTATAAATAATAAGGTCTTTCATGTTAAAAGTAGAGTTAATATCAAAGTTTAATGACAATTTAATGACATAATTATTTGATTCAATCATTTGCAACACTTTGAATGGTCTAACACTACTTACTTGCAATTTATGATTGGTTTCCAAAGAACATCGTTCAGGTCTAATCTGTATCATGAAACAACTTAGCTAACTTAGACATCCAATCGTGAGGAGATATGGGAAAGATGTTTTATAGGCTTCTCAGGTCTGTAACTATGAACACTAAATGATTGAGGGTCTGGAATGAGACAAACATTGTTTGAAACCTGTGTAGATATGGTATGGACACAATAAAGTAAACTAGTATTATCTTCATCTTCCTCATCACGTGCATGAGATAAGGGGTTAGGAAGCTCAACATGTTGCTCTAAACTTATGATGTGCTGGACACCAAGCATGTGAGGTGAGAAGTCAGGTAGTTTAGGAGGACTAATATTGTCGCACGTCCCCCGCGCGGCGATGTGGCGATTTTTCGTTACTTTGCTGGATTTAGGAGTCGCCACCTAGTATTTAATTGAGGGTTACTAGGACACCTGATGTACTGGTCTTTGTCAGAAATTCAAGGGTAAGGGACTGATTGTGGCTAGGGAAGGTATTAGCACCCCTAGCACACCCTACCTGAGGTAAGCTGCTTTGCGATTTGATGTGATTTAAAAAATTAAAATATTGATCAAATTCTAAGGTTTTAATAAATCAGTTATTAAATCCCAGAATATATGTAGAAACATGTTCTTACATTTTCTTGGAAAATATAACATGATTTTATTTTTCCTTAAGATATTTAACCATATTCAAATTAAACACCTAATTATTTTTGTCTTTTTTTTATTTTTATAATTCAATAACATAAATAAAAAAAATACAAACACACACACATCTCTTTTTATTATGTTTTTCCCATACACACATTTACATATTACAAAATAACAAGAATTCAAAGTAAATCAAATAAAAGTAATCTGAAAACACAAATCCACGTCTGGAAATTACAAAAGAAAGCCTCGGGAACAGTGTTGGAGGCTTCTGGGTCATGGAAACAATGGCGGCGCGTCTCCTCCATCCGCCACCACCACTGGCGGCGCGTGGGTTCACGCGCTGCCGCAAGCAGAACCTGTGAACATGTGGATCTGGCTTAACTTCTTCTCCTCTTCCTTTCCTCGCCGGCGGTGACCTGCAAGAACAACCAAAACGCAACAAGCAGTTTGATTTGGTTTTTCTCTCCTATTTTTAGATTTGTTTCGGCCTCTTTTGGATCTGCTTTGCTGCAGATCGGTTTCTTTTGTCCATCCTCTTCTCCTCTATTCCATGTATTGGCGGCAAGGAGGAGTGCTGGAGGCTAGCGGCCGGAGCTGTGGGTGCAGTCGTGCGTTGGGGAGGAGCTGCTGCGGGGCCGGGAGAAGACTAGGAAGAAGACAGCGGGGGCTGCCGCCGTGTTCGGTCTGAGATGAGAGGAGCAGTGGCCGGCCTCTGTCGGGTGGAGCTGGAGACCGTGAGAAGGCAATGGGAGGCTTCTGTGCAGAGGGCAGGTCTTGGCTGCCGCTGTTGGAGGTTGATGTGGGTGTGGCCTTGGCTGGTTTTTTTTGGCAGAGGTAGGGAGCAGTGTGGGGGAAGAAAAGGTTGAGCGACCTCTTGTGGCCGGGTCTGTGTGGACGGCTAAAGAGGGAAGAAGAAACCGAAGGGAAAACCTGGGGAAAGGGGGCAGCGGCTTCAACAGGGAACAAGGGACCCCTGTGTGGCTTCTGGTTTTGGGAGCCAAAAATCCCAATGGCAGGGTGACGGCCAGAAATGAAGGAGATGCTGTGAGCGGGGTCTCTCTTGTGCTCTCGTTCGGTGCTGGGAGAAGGAAGATCAGGGGAACAGGGGGCTTTGCCGTGGCTTTGGTTCTCTTCGTTTTTTTTTGGCAAAGGGAGGGGGCAACCTTGTGAGGGAGAAGAAGATGGGGAGTGGGTGGTCGCCTGCTTGGAGAGGGAGAGTGGCGGCTCAAACAGGGAAAGAGAGCTTCTCTCTAGGGAAATGGGGAGCCGACTACAATAGCAGAGAGGGGTTTTGGTTTCTCCAAGGGAGGGGCGGCCGAGAGCTGGAATCAGTTTAGGTTTAGGGTTTTTTAGTTTTTGTTCCCCAAAATTGTCTCCGCCTCCATGCCTGTAAAATTTTTCTCCTCCCCCGTGAATGAATTTTTCTCCCCCTTTTGTGTTCACTGTAGCTTAGTATTTATAGGAAAAGTTTTGCTAGGTTTTCAAACTAGTCCCTCAACTTTTCCTTTCCTTTTCTTTTCCTCTTTTTTTTTTTATAGATTTTGATTTTTCTTATTTTTTTGTATTTTTTTAAAGCGAGTAATATCAACGTCAACTCAACAAGAAAAATCAGTGATCATGAAATTTACGCGTTAAAAGTTGAACGCGTTCCAAATACCTTTGAAAATTTAAATTCTTTTGAGATGACGTTGAGAATGCTAAAAACGATGCAAATATATCAAAAATGTATTTTTTGGGGTTTTCATTGTTTTTTGCTATATTTGGTTTTTTCTGTAAATTTATCAAAAATATGGGTCAAAAATTGGGTAGCAACAAATATCACGACTCTTCTAAGACCATACTTATCTCTATAGGCGATTCCACTGAAGAGTTCCCTAAAACTTCCTCTACCATTAAAGCATATCATACTATTTCTTAACCTCATTTTCAAGCTCACGTGGACTCATTGTGTTAAGTCCTTCTTGTTGCACATCCTCGTCATCTAGGTCACTAAAATCCTTAAGATTAGACTCATACACATCAACACTACAATATTCCTCTTTACCTAAATCCTTATATTTTTGGATGACTAAGGGTTTAGATGTGCAATCTAGATATGAAAAAAACCTAAATAATTAGTACACTTAACCTTTAAACTCACCTTAGACACTTCATTGACAACTCGTTTGTCCTTTTCTTTCTTATAAAGTTGGTCACTACTTGGATTAGGTTTGTGGAGTGAAGCACTTATCAAAGAATCACTACTTCTAAATTGGGACCTAGTATGGATGCTATAAGGGTCCTGACGATTTATCCATCGATTCTTCGTGACCAACTTGTAGTCTTCAACTAAGGTATAAGCTTGGTTAAGGGTAGATACACCATGAAATACGACTAATCATGACTTCATTCTCTCTTATGGCACATCTAATCATGTAATCGTTAAACTGCATAATATACTCATTGATAAACTTATTCCCCTGTCTTAGATTGTTCCATTGATCTAAGAGTTTATTCCTATAAGATTGGGGTAGGTACTTCTCTTAAAGTTTTTGTTTCATTTTGATCCAATCAGTTATAGGAGGTTTACCTCTCATATCCTCAACATCTCTCCAATAACTTTTGGCTTTACCAATACGCATCATCTTAGCAAATCTAACTTTTTTATTATCAGACAAGTTATGCCACTCAAAGAATCGATCCATATCACGAATCCACATATTAAAGATCCAAGGGTCATGATGACCGTCAAAAGTTAGGGCTTCTATTTTGTTATGGCTCAAGACTCGCTCATCAAAGTCATTGTGTTTAGAGTAAACTAAATGATAGTCATATTGCCAGCTCAGAGTGAACTTGTCTATAATGATTATTCTTGTGATATTTATTGGTCTTTGAGTGCCTTATTTGAAAACTCTCGCGGGGCTCAATTCTTTTAAACATGTTGATTACCTAAGTTTACAGTTCCCTTTAAATGGTTATAAGAGTATCACTAGGGGTTGAGTCTACAGTAAGTGTAAACTTAAGCTTGGACACTAGATGATCATGACACAAATACATGCAACACTAACTTATAAATGGAATTTAGATCACAAATGATTCTTGCAAGTAAAATCACAATACAAAAATAAAGCTAATATTTTTTTATCTTTTTTTTTAATGTGGAGATTAATCAAGAACAAATTACACTAATAAACTTGTAAGCATGTAATGCTAGATTCTTAAGTGTAAAATGATTAATCAAATAGAATGTCATAAGTAAGAACTCACAATTAACAAATAGGAGGTTGACTAATAAGAATTAATAAATAAATAAAAATGCAAGGTGAGATTTTTTATTTTTTATTTTTTAAGGCACAAAAGTAATATTAATATCTACTTTAAATGACAAGTGTAAAACTAGAAAAAGTAAAATTCAACAAATTAAAAGAGAAAATGACAGACTAACTAGATATTGCTGGGAGGAAGCTTGTTGTTGCTGATGTGGCAGACTGGATGACTTGTCTGCTGATGTGACGAGTGTGGTAGCAGTAATTGGTGATGTGTGAATTGAGGTGGCAGAAACTGATGACATAGTTGTTGAGATGGTAGATGCTGCAACTTGTTAGATGTGGAGATGATGTGGCTCTCTGGATGATGTGGCGTTGACTTGCATGGTATGCTGAGATTACATGACTGGTGTGACATCAATAGGCTGACATGGCTAGTGATGTGGTATGGGTTAATTAATTTTTCCTCCAATGTCTTCAGTTGTTGCTGAGTCTTCGGGATTGCCGAGTCTCCTTGCTATTGTTGTTGGCAACGCAGCGTGACTGCTGAAGGCAAGGACAACTACAGTCTGTTGCTAATGGTTGAGGGCAATGACATTGTAGACGTTGACAGTTGAAGATCTGTTGCTGGCGCTGAAGAGGATGACACTGGCTAAGGCGCTGCCTTTGCTGGGGTGAACCACCAGTCAGTGCTAGATGTGATGGGTTTATGGGTGGCTGTGGCTGGTGCTTGTAACGCTGATTTGGGTTGCTGAAGACAGATCTACTGTGGAGACAACAACTCGGTGTGGCTTTGTAGGTTTCTTGTGGCGTGGAGTGGTGGTTGGATGTCCGATTTGCTAATGGCGGGGAGAGGGTGAAACTGATTAATGCGCCGCCACCAACAAAGATCTTCTGCTGTTGTGGTTGGCTGAGGCGCCGCTGATGGCAGGGGCGTCGCTGTTGATTGCTGTAGTTGATGATGAACACTGAACAATCAAGATTGCGGCGGCTGTTTGTTGGTGGAGAAGATGAACAATGTTTTTTTTTCATCATCACCGAGTATCGATTCCTCATCCACTCCATGGAAAAGGGCATCTGGAAACTGCAGTAAAAGTTTGATCGCGATCCAACGGTCGGATTGAAACTTATGGCTGTTTTGAACCGTCACTCAAGCCAGGCGCGACCAGACCTCATCATCAGCAAGTATCGATTCCACATCCACTACATGCAAAAGGGCATCCGGAAACTTCAGTAAAAGTGTGATCGCGATCCAACGGTCGGATCGAAAGTTATGGCCTTTCGACCCGTCCATCAAGCCTGGCTCTACCAGACCTCATCATCACCGAGTATCAATCCCTCATCCACTTCTCGCAAAAAGGCATCCAGAAAATCCGCTAAAAGTTTGATCGCGATCCAACGGTCGGATCGAAAGTTATAGCCTTTTCGAACCGTCATTCAAGACATGCGCGACCAGACCTCATCATCACCGAGAATCGATTCCTCATCCACTGCATGGAAAAGAGCATCCGAAAGCTCTAGTAAAAGTTTGCTCGCGATCTAACAGTCGGATCGAAAGTTATGGCCCTTTCGAACCGTCCATCCAGCTTGACTCGACCAGACCTCATCATCACCGAATATCGATTCCTCATCCACTCCATGGAAAAGAGCATCCGGAAACTCCAGTAAAAGTTTAATCGCGATCCAACGGCCGGATCGAAAGTTATGGCCCTTTCAAACCGTCCATCCAGCCTGACTCGACCAGACCTCATCATCACCGACTATCGATTCCTCATCCACTCCATGGAAAAGGGCATCCGGAAACTCCAGTAAAAGTTTGATCGCGATCCAACGGCCGGATAGAAAGTTATGGCCCCTTCGAACCGTCCATCCAGCCTGGCTCGACTGGACCTCATCATCACCGAGTATCGATTCCTCATCCACCCATGGAAAAGGGCATCCAGAAACTCCAGTAAAAGTTTGATCATGATTCAACGGTCGGATCGAAAGTTCTGGCCTTTCGACCCGTCCATCAAGCTTGGCTTGACCAGACCTCATCATCACTAAGTATCGATCCCTCATCCACTCTTCGCAGTAAGGCATCCGGAAACTCCAGTAAAAGTTTGATCG
>Ga0325404_1000854_pt1 | contig 31227 bp, 13 predicted proteins | sample PopdelMetagenome_18_FD_205664 | JGI IMG/M metagenome (GOLD analysis project Ga0325404, IMG submission 205664) | Populus deltoides microbial communities from Bellville, Georgia, United States - Xylem-Control-R1 | ecosystem: Host-associated > Plants > Phyllosphere > Stem > Wood/Secondary xylem...
TCAAGGAATTGAACGCCCAAAAATGGGTGATGTCGTTTGGGGCCTTGAATTTGCATTGCAGCTTCAACAAACTGCTGAGAAAAATGCCAACAGTGTAGACGGGATCAATATGGAAAATAAAAGCTCATTATCACCACATCGAGATGTCATGACCACTGATGACGATGACATGTTTAGTGGAGCCGAGTCACATTCAAGGAGCACAGTTAGCACTCATGAAAGTGTCACTCAAAGTGATCCAGATCAAAGAGCAAGGGGCGTGTTTTCTGAAATAATTGACCCAAAGGCAAGATGAGATTGAAATCATTTCTCAATGTGGGCTGCTTAAAATATATGATTCGCAGCTTGCTAGCATTAGATCATGTCTATATATATAAATAGTAGCTTCAATTTGTTATAAGTGGAACTGGTGCCACTGTAAAATCCTGAGCTTGTGTTTTGCATATATCCATTATATTGTTGTAGCTTGATGTTATGCAAACTTAAGGTTAGCATGCGGTCAGTCCCAAGCAACTGATGGTGTAGAAACACATTAATTCAGACTATTAAGGGTTTGCATTGCTCATAGATATCGATATTGTCTGCCTTTCTCAGCTTTGTAGTGTTTTTCTTTTCTTTTTTTCATGAAATATAGACTTTTTATTATAATCATGGCTTAAGGATACTTTATTTGTAAACTACCTTAGACGAAGTCTATAATATTCAATTGGATACTGCCAACGACTTTTTATTATAATCATGTCTTATGGGTTACTTTATTTGTAAACTGCCTTAGACGAAGTCTATAATATTCGATTAATGGATACTGCCACCGACTTCAAAGTCTTTCATGAGCTGAATTGCAATAGCATCAGCTTTCACCTCATTAATTCTAAATTTTTTCTTAAACACACATCCTTCACGGCATGTTTCATAACCACATCTAATTTTGTTCTCTTCTCGTGGAGATCACTAATTAAAAATTTTGCATTTAAATCTTCTCCTTTACCGTCATTTTCATCATCCTCGTCAAATTTTGGTGTTTGATTCTACTCCATAAAAAAACTAGAATTTTCAAAAATATTTGTTTCAATGTCATAGTCATTCCGATCAAATATTATTTTCTTTGTGCTTACATCTCAAATAGGTTCTCAAAATTAACCATAGATCCATGATTACTCTTCTCAAGATACCCTAGGCTCCTTACCTCCGCTAACTAATGGGTTAATTTTGCAATTTGTTTTTACATATCTTATATCATCTAAAAATCTCTTTTTAATTTTGCAATTTATCTTTGCATGTCTTCTATCACTATCTTTTAATCATTTCTTTCTCAAGGGGAACCTCTTCATCCCCTCTTATACGAGCATGTCTTATTCTACTACTTCTTCTAGTCATGGTTATTTGAGCACATAGCAAGCAAATAACCATTGGTATCGTTAGACTCTAATATCAACTAACAAGAAACACAAACAAAAAAACAATAAGCTATAAAGACATAATTGAAGCCAAATAAAATTGTCTCACATAATCCTAATTTATAATTTTATTACTGAATATTTTATGTTCATATAGTCTTCCTCACTAAGAGATTTACAACTCCTTAAATAAGCATAAAAACTAACTTAAATAAACTAGGAAAAATAAAAATATTAAACATAAAATTTTTCTTACACTAAATAGAAAAAAAATTAAAAAAATAAGAAAATAAATAATTTTTCCTAAAAAATCCTCCTTGTAGAAGCTATTCATTGCTTAGTGTTAGATATTTTGAAAGGGTAAACTTTCAATAAAATTTAGTCCTCTATTTGAAGGTTTAGCTCAGTTTAGTGTATCAAGATGTGTTGTTGGGTTAGGAATGGAAAATGAGGAACTTATATACAAAATATATTCTTAATCTATCACTTCAGAATTTTTAAATTGATAATAGAATCTGATGATACAAATAAAATGAATCTAAAAAATTTCCCAAAATTGATAAAAAAAATCCTCTAAAAGAGAAAAAAAACTCAAAAAACACCCAAGAAACACGAGCTCGAGCTATCACAGACCAAGAACATGGGCTCGGGCAATTCTGCCTAGTGCATTTATACCCAATTCACCCCAATGGGTGTACACCCATGTAGGGCGTACGCCCAGCTGGTGTTGGGCACACACCCCATAATTATAATATTTTGAATTAAAAGAGATAGGAAAAGGCTACAAAGCCCTTGAAGGCTTAGATATAGGAATAAATGAATGAAGGGTATAGTAGTAATTGAATAAAGAGATGATAATTATAAATATAAAGTAAAAAAAAGAGAGAGAGAGATCTGAAATTAAGAGTGAAAAAAAACTGACGGGAGAAGAGAAGAAAAGGGGAAGAAGAAGAAGAGAAAAGAGGGAAATTAGAAGGGAAATAGAAAGGAGTTGAAGAAAATAAGTTTAAAGGTAAGATTTAGGTTGTTAAATGTATAATGTGTATTCTTTGAGCTTTAAATTTCTGTTTTGATAAATGTTAGTGTTTTGAAGATTGTGTTTTGGGTTGATTGATGAATTAATTTGAATGTTATGGGTTGATTGTTGTGAGTAATTGATTATTTAGTTGATTATGGAAGATTGTAGGTGAAGATGATGATTTTGAGTTATGATTTGTGTAAATGGTGAATTTTGAGTTAGAAATCTGGAAATAACAGTAGGTAATCTGTGAAAATTCTGGGTTTGAGGTTAAAGATGATGAAAATTCAATTTGGTCCCTCAATTTGTGAAAATTACAGTTTAGTCCCCAAACTTTGGAAAATTACAGATTGGTCCCTGGAGCATATTCCGAGATTCTGAACAGAATAAAAGATGAATTATGGGCAGAATTCCTGTATAGTTATGAAATTTTAACACTTTCAATTTGGTCCTTCAATTTGACAAAAATTACAATTTGACCCTAAAAAATTGGAAAAATTCTAGAATGGTCCCTGGAGCATAATGGGATATTCTGGACAGAGTTAAGGATTAATTATGGTCAGAATTTCAGTATAGTCATGGATTTATGACAATTTTAGTTTGGTCCTTTAATTTGACAAAAATTACAATTTGACCCTTAAAAATATGATAAATTCCAGATTGGTCCCTAGCTGTAATATTAGCTTTTGCAGATTGGTTTGATGAATAATTGAGGGTTATTTAGTGAATTATTATCAAGTCTTATTATTTGTTTTATTATGGATTAGATTATGGGAAAACCATTAATTTTTGGATTTTTTGGGAAAATAACTAGTTTAGTCTAAAAACATATAGGGTTATGGAATATACCTTTAGATAAATGTATTAAATAGGTTATATGTTCTTTTGAGTCATTCTTGAATATGTCTCCTTTATATTTAAATAATTCTGATATTCTACCGGCGGGACGTCAGTAGGATTTTCTTCGGTGTCTGCTTTTGACTTTTGTTTGCTTTCGAGTCAGGTGAGTGGATAATTTTCCATATGCATGAGAAATATTATAAATATTTGATTTGTTAATATGAATTAGATCATGCTTCTTGATAATATATATGTTGATTATTATCCTTGTTATGATAAAGCATGATCAATTATTGAATCTGAATTCTTGATATGAACTAATATATATTTTGAATTGACTTCTGAATTGATAGCTCCTCATTTGATTGATGTCATGAGTTGAACTTTGAGATATGAATATGTCTATTTAATTATGATTATGAACCTATGGTATGTCAGTCAGAATACCCATGCTAACAGGGTAGTGTTAGTCGTTGTGCATATCGTATCTGAACCCTAGTTGGTCGGGGGAGTCACCAACCTGTGTGGACTGATCATCCCACAGTACGAAGCCTCATGCTCATTGCATTTTGATTTTCTGACGAATTTTACCATATGATATTCTTGTTATGGCATATTTGAGAAACCTTCCTATAAGAACATATGTGTGTGTGTGTGTGTGTGTGTGTGTGTGTGTGTGTGTATTCTCATTGTAGTATTACCTCGTGTGTGTATATTAAACGTTATCTACTCACTGAGTTGTTGAACTCACCCTCTCATTATTTATCTTTTCAGGCTTATAGCTTATAGTATGTCACTTTTGTTGGACCTTCAGAACCTGCTCTTTTGGTTGTAATTTGTATATTTTCCTTTATGTCTAGTTAGTGCTCTAAAACTATGAAATTATATTAACTCTTGTATTAAGTCAATTAAATTATATTATAAAGTTAGTTTTGTTGTTACTGCTGCATTGAACTCTGATTGACTTATTTAATTGATAAGTTTGTATGTAAGTTTGGGTTCACATAGGTATGGAACCTTGGAGGGGAGCCTTGCCTATGTGCCGGTCATGGATCCGGGAATCGGGTGGTGACAAACTTGGTATCAGAGCTTTAGGTTAAAGAAACAATAGTATAATTAATTTCATAATAAGTGGAGCATTAGGATCTGTATCGTCTTATTTGATGTTTTTGAAAGTTTGAGTTCTCATCAAGCATGTCTTCTTCCTTGTGATAGATATGCTTTCCTATAATTCTGTGATAATTATCATGCTATTGTTCTAGCATGACTTGAGTGCTCTCATTTTTATTTTAGGAAATGCCGAGGAATAGACGAATAGCTGATACTATTAGAGTAAATGACAATAAAGATGATCTCCCTATTGTGTAGTTTAGAATTGCAAGGTACAGGAGGTGGGGCAGTACATTCGCACCTCAACATATTCTTATTGTTTGATCTTTTGAAGCAAAAAAATATTATTTAATATGGGTGTAACTCATTTGTTAGTGTCCTTATATTTTGCCATGAGGTTAGATAAACAACCAACCTTGTTAAAATCCCTAATTTCAGTCTCCACTCCCTTAGATGAATTAATAATAGTGAAGTATGTGTATCTGGATTGTGAAATAGAGATTGGAGATAAGATCTTTATGGGAGACTTAAATGTCTTATAAATGGTTGATTTTGATGTGATTTTGGGAATGGATTAGTTGGCAAAGCATAGGGATTCGGTAAATTATTGGGGTAAGAAAATAATGTTTGATCTAGATGAAGAAGTTGGGTTGGTATTTCAAGGAGATAAGATTGGGTCTCCATCAATTATATTGTCGGCTATCTCGAGGAAAATGGCCCGAAAAGGGGTACAGTGCTACCTAGCATATATAGTGGGTGTAGAGAAGAAGTTCCTCAATTAGACCAAGTCCCTATAGTTAGGGAGTTTATCAATGTCTTTCCCGATGACTTACTTGGATTGCCTCCAAATAGGGAAATTGAGTTTTGCATTGATTTGGTTCTGGGTACCGAACCAATATCAATGACACCATATAGAATGGCGCCAACAGAATTGAGGGAGCTAAAGGAGCAACTGTAGGATTTGTTAGATAAAAAGTTCATCCGACCGAGTGTGTCCCCTTGGGGAGCCCCAGTGTTGTTTGTGAAGAAGAAAGATGGGTAATTGAGGTTGTGTATAGATTATAGGCAACTCAATCGGGTGACAGTTTGAAATAGATACCCACTCCCTCACATAGATGATTTGTTTGACCAATTGCAGGGAGCTCAATTCTTTTCTAAGATCGATCTTCAATCTGGGTATCATTAGTTGAGGATAAGAGAGGAGGACATTTTGAAGACAGCTTTTAGAACTCGGTATGGTCATTATGAGTTCTTAGTGATGTCTTTTAGATTGACGAATGCACCGATAGCTTTTATGGATTTGATGAATAGAGTGTTTGGACAGTTTATTGATCGATTTATGATAGTTTTTATTGATGATATTTTGATGTATTCAAGGTCTAGAGAGAAGCATGAGCAGCACTTGAAAATGATGCTTCAAACTCTACGAGATCATCATTTGTATGGCAAGTTCTCAAAGAGCGAGTTTTGGTTGGAGAGTGTAGCATTTCTTGGGCATGTAGTGTCAAGGATTGAGATTGAGGTTGATCCTCAAAAGATTGAAGCAGTTAAGCAATGGCTTAGGCCTACTTCGACGACAGAGATTAGAAGTTTCTTAGGTTTGGCCGGCTACTATCGGAGGTTTATGGAGAACTTTTCTCAGATTTCTGCACCATTGACTAAGATAACGCAGAAAAATGTTAAGTTTCAGTGGTCTGAAGCTTGTGAGAAAAGTTTCTTAAAGTTGAAAGAGAGATTGACTACAACGCCTATTATAACAGTACCATCAGGTTCTGATGGTTACACAGTGTATTGTGATGCTTCGAGAGTGGGGTTAGGATGTGTTCTAATGCAGCATGGCAAAGTTATTACCTATGGTTCATGGCAGCTAAAGAAGCATGAACAAAACTATCCTACACATGATTTAGAGATGGCGGCTGTAATTTTTTCCTTGAAGATTTGGAGGCACTACTTATATGGTGAAACTTGTGAGATCTTCACAGATCATAAGAGTTTGAAGTACATCTTTCAGCAGAGGGATCTAAATATGAGGCAGAGGAGATGGATGGAACTGCTGAAGGATTATGATTGTACCATACAGTACCACCTGGGTAAGGCAAATGTAGTTACCGATGCTTTGAGTAGAAAATCATCAGGGAGTTTAGCTCATATTCAGGAGGTACGAAGACCTCTGATTAGGGAGCTGCATGAGTTGGTGGATGAAGGAGTCAGATTTGGTCTTAGTAAAGCTGGAGCAATGATTGCTCACTTTCAGGTTAAGTCGGATTTGTTTGATAAGATAAAAGCAGCTTAGAAGAAAGATGATTCACTACTAAGGATCGGAAATGAGGTTGAGCAGGGTAAGGCTGCAGGTTTTGTGATAGGTGATGATGATGTGCTGAGATATAGTAATAGGCTTTGTGTACCTGATGTAGATGATCCGGGGAGAGAATTGATGGTAGAGGCACATCAGACAGTTTACATAATGCATCCAGGTTCCACCAAGATGTATAAAGACCTTAAGGTGTGTTATTGGTAGAATAGGATGAAGGTTGATGTAGCAGATTTTGTTTCTAGGTGTTTGACCTGTCAGAGGGTAAATGGTGAACACCAGAAACCTCCTTGATTGTTGCAACCATTGTTGATTCCAGAATGAAAGTGGGAAAGGATCACAATAGACTTTGTGATAGGATTGCCTAGGAGTTAGGAGGGTTATGATTCGATATGGGTGATTGTTGATAGGTTGACAAAATCAGCCCATTTTCTGCCAATTAAGATTACTTATGGATGTTGCTACCCCATTTTTGACCCACCTATTTGATAAAATTTTTAGAAAATCCAAAAATAGCGAAAAACAATGAAAATCCAAAAAAATATGTTTTTAATATATTTGCATCGTTTTTAGCATTTTCAGCGTCGTCTCAAAAGAATTTAAATTTTCAAAGGTTTTTTGAACGCGTTCGACTCTTCACGCGTCATTTTTAAAATCATTGATTTTCCTCATTTAAATCGACGTTGATATTGCTCGTTTTCAAAAAATACAAAAAAATAAGAAAAATCAAAATTTACAAAAAAAAAGAGAAAGTTGAGGAACCAATTTTGAGGCCCAAACAATATTTTGCCTATATATAGCAGCCTTCAACACACATAGAGAGGGGGCAATTTTACAATTAAGGAGGAGGCAACACAAACCACACAAAAAAAAAACCCTAAAATTTTCCCTAAACCTATCTTCTGTAGAGGGAAGCCGCCGCCCCACGGGGATTTTGGCTGAAGAGCAGAGAGCCCCCTCTACTTCCTCTGATCTTCTTCAAAACGCCGCCCCCCCGGGTGATTTTTTTAGTCCCCTAGCCCAAACACTCTCCCCCTCACCAGACCTTCCCAGCCGACCACTCTCCCCCTCACCAGACTCACGGACCAGCCAAGATCTCCCCCCTTTCCCTCAGCTGGTTCTCTCCACAACAGCCAACACTCCCTCTATCCTTTCCTCTCACAGCCGGTTTGTTCTCCTTCTTCATCCATAGAAGTCAGCCACCGCTGCACCCCCATCTCCCGCACCGGACCAGCTCCTCTCCTCCAGGCGTTCCTCTAGCGCTTATAGACCCATCAACGCCGGCCACAGGGGAAAGAGAAGAGAAGGGAGCCGAAGCTTGAGGTGGTCTCTTCACCTTGCTTAATCCTCTGCCTGCCTCGCCGCCAGCCAAAGAAGAAAGAAGGGTCGGCGATCTACCCGGTCCAGTGGGTAACCGACCGCTCGAGTCGCCGGTGAGCCACTCAACACTCCACAACAGATCTGCTAGTCGAGGAAGAAGGAGAGAGAAGCAGATTTTAACAGATCTAAGGAGGAGAGAATCGACTGTGTTATTGCGTTTTTTTGTTGTTTTGCAGGTCACGGCGTCGCCGGCGGTGCAGAAGGGAAGAGGAGAAGAAGTCGATCTCGGCCGTTTGCTTTAGCGGCGGCGTGGACTCACGCGCCACCACTGTTCCTGCGCTGGCAGAAGGGCTTCCCTGCAATTTCTGGAGTTTTAGGGACTGTTTTGTAATTTTTTGATTATGTTATTGTAATTTTAATGTATTTTTTGTTTATTTGTTTTGAATTTTTATTTTGTATTGTGGATGTAAAAAAAAAGGGAAAAAAGAAAAGAAAATAAAAAAGAAAAAAATATAGTAAAGAAATGTGTGTGTGTTTGTATTTTTTTTATGTATCTTATTGAATCAAAAGAAAAAAAAATGAATTTAATATTTTAATTTAGATGCACAAATATCTAAAGGACAGATAAAAATCATGTTGTATTTTCCATAAAAATATAGAACATGCATCTACATATATTTTGGGAACTAATAACTGATTTATCAAAGCCTTAGAATTGAGCTAAAATTTTATTTTTAAATCATACCAAGTTCACGAAGCTTGAAAGTGAATGTGGTGTGTATTTTGTTTATGAATTTTTTTTTGGATAAAATTGCGAGAATAAAGAAGAATTTAATGTTCTGATTTGTTCATGGATAAAGAATTATGAACTTACATGTAAGTGTAAGTTGTATTTTCTAAAATTTGATGAATGAATCGAATTTTAAAACTTCTTTAACACATCAAGTCCACGAAGCAGCTTACCTCAGGTAGGGTGCGTTAGGGGTGCTAATACCTTCCCTAACCACAACCAGTCCCTTACCCGTGAATCTCTGACGAGACCAGTACATCCGGTTTCCTAGTAGCCCGCAATCAATTACTTGGTGGCGACTCCCAATGAACAAATCATAAGGAAATGAGAAAACGAAAAAATCGCCAGCCGATGCCGCGCGGATTTTATGACGTGCGACAGAATGGCGACTCCACTAGGGAAGGTATTGTTTCAACTTTATTGGACTAAGCTTTGTGTTTTTAATGTGTTTAAATTTTTTGCTTTTTGTCTTATTTTATTTTTGTTTTATTCATGCATTGTATAGAATTCTCTCATGCATCACATGTTTTAATTTTTGAAAGCACACACAAGCTTTAGGTTAGGTGGGGGACTAGCAGCTTACCTTATGACTTTTAGTCAAGGTTTAAGTTTGTGTAAACCCCAACTCTTTGTTGAGTGCTTAGATTGGTAATAGTTGGACACGTGCCATCTCATTGCCTACAAGCCCCCATATTGCCTCCACAAGGGCGATCACTGGGACAACAAGAGACCCTTTTTAGAGACCAAGTAGTAAACCTACCTTTTGTCTCACTTAAAAAGATTAGAACCTGTCTTAGGGATGTGTGCTCCGTATACATTGTTTTGCATCTGAGCAAGCCTTTCTTGAAGCATCTTGAATTCAAGACTTGTGGGTGACACAATGACCGTCGCTCAGAAAATTTTCATTGTAGAGTTTGTGCAAGAATCAAGATTCTTGTTTCATCATGCAAGAGTTGCGATTATATGTCACCCCTCGAAGGGCGAGTTCGTCATATAGATTACATATTTATGCATTTATCATGCATGTACCGGGTTAAAAGGTAGGTCCCCCGCACAAGCTGTGCTGGACGTTATGGAAGAAAGATGATGGAAGTGAAGAAAGATGTCAGATAGAGGCTCATTATCAGATTGAGGTTAAAAGCATCAAAGGTGAAGTAGCTAGACTCAGATCTGCTCGAACAAGTATGGAGCATCAAATGGAAAGAGAATGTATGCACAGTCTTCTATGGGAACACTGCTTGTCCACGTCTAATTGAAGCTGCACCTCTCCTTTTCAGTCATGAACAACAGCAGCAATGCCTTCAGTCATCAGCTAATGACAACCTTTGTTCTTATTCGGTTGCACTGTTAACTGTTCATCGCCTCCCCTTCTTTTAATGAAACCAAACAATTATTAGCCTCCTTTGCATGGTGCATTAGTCTTCTTTGAAGTTACCCCAATTGTGAGCTCAGTTCCAGTTCAGCGGCATATGATAGTCTTCTTTGAAGTTCATCATTAGACACTGAACTTCTACGTGGCAGAGCTTTTGTGGATTTGCCAATGGGAAATGCAAGAGAGGATTTACTAATTGCATATGCTACAAATATTTCTCTCATCAGTTTCAGCACGAAGACACTGTAGTAGGTCGAAGAGCCAGACTTGGTCTGAAAAACATGAGCAGACATCAAACTTCAACGTAGCATAGCTCTCTCGGCAGGAATCTTTTTGTGGATCTGCAAGTGGGAAATCCAAGAAGGGATGTAGTAGTTTCAGATCGTCTAAAATTTTCTCCTGCCAGTATCAGCATTTACAACGCAAAAGTAAGAAGAAAAGACAAACCTGGACTAAACAACATGAAGAAGACTGAAACCTCAGCAGAGCAGAACTCTTTACAGGTGTCTGTTTGTTCCACTGTCTGTGAGGAATCGAAGAGGAGATGGAGGAGCTTTAGATTCATCGGGCTCTCTTCCAATTTTGATAATGTGTGATTCCACACGTTTTTGTTTTTGTGCGCTGCCAGGATTACCTAGCTATTGAGAGGTTTCCAACAATCCTAAAAGAACAACAATAACATTGGAAGATTGACAGGAAGTTGTGTGGGTTGCCAAAAAAATTGAACAAGCTATCAAGATGGGAAAGAATGAAGGTTCTGCCAAGGATTCCAGAACAATGATGAAAGATGAATCAACTAGGTGGTATAATCTAGACAAGAGATGTGATGTCATGGTAGGGTCCTCAGCCATTTCAATTAAACAGTTGTGAGAATTTCAAGAATCTAGTCTGGAAGTTGGTGAGCAAAAGACGGGTAGTTTCTGTGAAGGAGGGTGTCATTGGCTATATTGACCCCCGAGCATCTTCAGAAAGACATGTGATCGAAAATGCTTGGCAAAACACAGATATTGCCAGAAAAGCTGATTCAGGAATGGCGATGAACTATCAATCATATTGTTATGGAATTTTGCATTTTTGTTTTGGGATCACATCTCATCCTTCAACGAAACATGTCTTGTTTGTCTCTTTGTTGTTTTGAAATCAACAGATTGTTTAGCATTTTATTCTGACAAAATATTTTAATCAAACTCCAACATGCGATAAAGGTTAATCAGTCCTGAAGATTAAAAGTGTTTTGATTACAGAAATGGCTCGATGCTTGAAAATGACATGAGGTGACCAAACAATTTTGAACTCATACCTCCTGAAACTGAACCACACATCATGTAGCTAAATTTTAACAGTATGCATAATGACATGTAGTGGATTCAGTAGTTATGGACTTGTGAATCATTGACTCTTACAAGTCCCAATCATTACACTGGATGAGGTCAAAATTTATCGGTTCTAACCGACCTTGCTTGAAATGAGAAAAGGCCATCTTTGTTATCCTTTCACATTTCTTGAAATATTATCCTTTGCAGTCCCATTTTGAGCCTGGTAAAGTATTTTCTTTCAAAAAGAAACCCTGACTAGGATCACACCCCACACTGGGGGCAAATGAGAGATATTTTGAAGACACTGATATGATTAATGGATAAAACAAAGGCTTAGAATAAAAGTCCAATGATTGAGAAAGGGCTAGAAGAAGAAAAGCCATAGATTGAGGGCCATCCAAGAAAACGTTGAGGAAGGCTACGTAAAAGCAAAAAAAAGTGGAATGGAAGGAGAATGTCTATCAATTCTAAGAGGGGCAAAAGAGGTTTCAATTGAAGAAAGACACAACAAATGCCAAAAGTCAACACTAAAAAAATCAAGTTTCATGTCTTTTGGTGTGTCTAGGATATAGCCTTTAGTGTCTTCAAAATTTTTTAGATTGATTATTCATCATAGGAAAAGTTGGATTTACATTATGACCTATGTTAAGAGAATTCTGATCTTTGAGATTAACAAGGTTATATGTCACTTTCTCCAAAATGACAACAAGAAAGAGAGTTGATGAATAGTTGATGTTGATCCTAAGTCGTTGAAACCCTCAAACACCTTTTGAGCCTGTGAATTTCCCTTCTTTCATAAGCCATGAACCATAGCCTGTATTACGTGCTTTTAAAAGCCCTTTTTGATCAAGTGAGCAATTTGAACCGATAAATGGCGGTCTCAAAACTTGAAGAGCTTTTTCATAAGGGTTGTGACTTCATGAATCAAGCTACAAGTTATTATGCATGCTGATAGAAGTGATGCTAAAAAAGAAAACCATCTTTCTTGATGAATCCTCAAGTTTTAACCCTTTTGTTTCTTGTAATTCACAGAAGGTCACCTCATCGCAGACCATCAAATGAGATACCCAAGATCAAAGGTTAAAACTGACACAAAGAACCATGAAAAAAGTCATTTTAATCTTACAACGAATCATTTCTGTTTTCAAAATACAAGACAATCAAAGGATTACATTGAATAATGTATGTTGGATCTTTGATCGAAGAAGCTTGATTTTCAAAAGATCTTTTCCAAAACTAACATCTCTCTGATTTCATTTCAATAATTAGACTTGAATAGACATGATCTTTGAAAGATTTGATTTCATTCCAGAACAAGAAAGATTGTCAAACAAGAAGAACATCGGTTGAATTTGCAAAATCCTTGACAAGAATGACATCAACATTGCTCGACACACCTTGAAAAGTTGACCATCTGGGGGCAATACAATGGACCTTGAGAAGGAAAACAAGCAGTATTCAGATCAGCTGGGGGCAAAGAAAGAATCAGATGATGACTCTTTAAAGTCCATCAAAGTTATGTTTAGCATCTAGCAATGACAAAGAAAAACTTTTTGAGTATAAACAGATGAACGAGCATTCAGATCATTGCTGGGGGCAATGTTGTTCAAAGACAGTCTGTGATATAGTGAATTTCAACAACACTTGATGAGCAACGTTACATCTGAAGGACATCTTCATCTTGGGTTATCCTTTGAAACATAGTTATGATTCCCGACAAATGTCATATGCAGTTGCATTTGAATGAATGCTAGAAGGATGCACCCATCAAGACTGACTGTGGGACCATCTGTTTTGAAGCTCAAATGCACACTTCACCGCATGAATATGGGTGATGAGCATCATTGATAATTCCAATGCATTTCTTTTCACGATCTGATTTGACAAGCTGAAAGGAATCTATAGAGAAGAACTTGAAGCTTATAACGATGAGCCTTTTACTGCAAGGTATGAGATGTATGTCTGGACGACTAGATGATTTCCATGAAGACTGGTGATAACATATACTTGAAGAGTATCGTTTCAACTTGAGCAAGTTTATGACTGGTTGACAATCTTGATGGGTGTTGTAGATGCACACAACCAATCAGAGGATAATTCTCAGAAGAATCCAGGAGAGAAAATCCTTCATGATGAATCAAGCAACACCATACTTGGGGGGCAGAGTCCAACTTGATAAACAACGAGAGTAGTAATCGCCGTGGACAACCTAATATGGGCATTGTACTTGCATTTGAGTGGAAGGCTAGCACGCAAATGAGCCAATGCATCGAAAGAACAAAGAAAGCTTTGGAAGGCAAACAAGGACACCCTATGACGATGGATCATCAAAGAGGGGGGGACCTATATTTCAAATCAGGTAAGGATGCATGCATGCCATCTAACCTCAAAGCACTGTACATACTTGTGATTGTTACAGGAAGATCCTCAATGAAGTCCAGCAAGATTGTGGACAAAGAAAGAATCATTGAGTTGATGATAACAAAGAATCGGTTTAGATCCTGGAACGAGAAGAGAATGAGATGAACCCTGTTAGTAGGAGAATCTCAAAGAAACGAGGAGATCAACCCTGTCATCAAGAGGAGTCTTCAAGTCAACCCTGCAATCAAGAAGCGCCGTTTGTCAGCCTTATCCTGTCAGGACTTCGCCTACCAAGTCTTTTTGCCAGGTAAGTCACATTTTTTCCATCTGGGTAGGTCACCCATCATAATGAGACCATCTTTCTTTGGGTAGGTCACCCATCACAATGAGACCATTATTTTTTCCACCTGGGTAGGTCATCCATCATAATGAGACCATCTTTCTTTGGGTAGGTCACCCATCATAATGAGACCGTTTTTAACATTCTTTCATCTGGGTAGGTCACCCATCACAATGAGACCATCATTTTTTCCACTTGGGTAGGTCACCCATCATAATGAGACCGTTTTTAACATTCTTTCATCTGGGTAGGTCACCCATTACAATGAGACCACTTTTTACATTTTTTTTGGTTTTGGTTAAAGGAGGTCGCCAGATGGGATCTCATGTAGCTTTGGTTAAAGGGAATCGCCAGATGGGATTTCAAGTTGACCGAGCTACACATACAGACTTTGGTTCTGGTTAGAGGGGATTAGCGAAAGGAATCTCAGTCTATCCTAACCACACATAAGAGTTTTGGTTCTGGTTAGAGGGGATTGGCGAAAGGAATCTCAGTCTATCCTAACCACATAGGATTATGGTTCTGGTTAAAGGAGATCGGCGAAGGGGTCTCAGTTTATCCTAACCACACAAGAGTTTTGGTTCTGGTTAGAGGGGATTGGCGAAAGGAATCTCAGTCTATCTTAACCACACAGAGGAGTTTTGGTTCTGGTTAGAGGGGATTGGCAAAAGGAATCTCAGTCTATCCTAACCACACACAGGAGTTTTGGTTATGGTTAGAGGGGATTGGCGAAAGGAATCTCAGTCTATCCTAACCATACAGGAGTTTTGGTTCTGGTTAGAAGGGATTGGCGAAAGGAATCTCAGTCTATCCTAACCGCACATAGGAGTTTTGGTTCTGGTTGAAGGGGATCAGTGAAGGGGTCTCAGTTCAGCCCCACCACACAGATTTTGGTTCTGGTTAGAGGGGATTGGCAAAGGGAATCTCAGTCTATCCTAACCATAAAGGAGTTTCGGTTCTGGTTAGAGGGGATTGGCGAAAGGAATCTCAGTCTATCCTAACCGCACACAGGAGTTTTGGTTCTGGTTGAAGGGGATCGACGAAGGGGTCTCAGTTCAGCCCAACCACATAGATTTTGGTTCTGGTTAGAGGGGATTGGCGAAAGGAATCTCAGTCTATCCTAACCATAAAGGAGTTTCGGTTTTGGTTAGAGGGGATTGGCGAAAGGAATCTGAGTCTATCCTAACCGTACACAGGAGTTTTGGTTTTGGTTGAAGGGGATCGGCGAAGGGGTCTCAGTTCAGCCCAACCACATAGATTTTGGTTCTGGTTAGAGGGGATTGGCGAAAGGAATCTCATTCTATCCTAACCATACAAGAGTTTCGGTTCTGGTTAGAGGGGATTGGCGAAAGGAATCTCAGTCTATCCTAACCGCACACAGGAGTTTTGGTTCTGGTTGAAAGGGATCGGCGAAGGGGTCTCAGTTCAACCCAACCACACAGATTTTGCTTCTGGTTAGAGGGGATTGGCGAAAGGAATCTCAGTCTATCCTAACCGCACACAAGAGTTTTGGTTCTGGTAATAGGGGATCGGCAAAGGGATCTCAGTTTAGCCTAACCATGCAGAATTTAGCTTTGGTTAAAGGGAATCGCTAGATGGGATTTCAGGTTAACCGAGCTACACACCAATTTTTGTTCTTGTTAGATCGCCAGATGGGATCTCAAGTAAACCCAATCAAAACCAAAGTGAGTATGTGTGAGCAGGTCGCCCGTGAAAATAGACCAGTATGAGTGTGTGGGCCGGTCGCCCCTGAAAATAAACCACTTTGAGTATGTGTGGGCAGGTCGCCCGTGAAAATAGACCAGTGTGAGTGTGTGGGCAGGTCGCCCCTGAAAATAGACCACTTTGAGTATGTGTGGGCAGGTCACCCCTGAAAATAGACCACTTTTCTTCAAAAGGGGCAGGTCGCCTAAGATAATGAGATCATTTTCTTTTTCTTTTCTTTACAAAGCTTACTATGCAAAACATTGAGGAGTATTGCTTCGTAAGCATTGTAAAGAGGGGGCATCTGTTGCTACTCAATTTTTGACCCACCTATTTGATAAAATTTTCAGAAAATCCAAAAATAGCGAAAAACAATGAAAATCCAAAAAAATATGTTTTAAATATATTTGCATCATTTTTAGCATTTTCAGCGTCGTCTCAAAAGAATTTAAATTTTCAAAGGTTTTCTAAACGCGTTCGACTCTTCACGCGTCATTTTTAAAATCACTGATTTTCCTCATTTAAATCGACATTGATATTGCTCGTTTTCAAAAAATACAAAAAAATAAGAAAAATCAAAATTTACAAAAAAAAAGAGAAAGTTGAGGGACCAATTTTGAGGCCCAAACAATATTTTGCCTATATATAGCAGCCTTCAACACACATAGAGAGGGGGCAATTTTACAATTAAGGAGGAGGCAACACAAACCACACAAAAAAAAACCCTAAAATTTTCCCTAAACCTATCTTCTGTAGAGGGAAGCCGCCGCCCCACGGGGATTTTGGCTGAAGAGCAGAGAGCCCCCTCTACTTCCTCTGATCTTCTTCAAACCGCCGCCCCCCCCCCCGGGTGATTTTTTTAGTCCCCTAGCCCAAACACTCTCCCCCTCACCAGACCTTCCTAGCCGACCACTCTCCCCCTCACCAGACTCACGGACCAGCCAAGATCTCCCCCCTTTCCCTCAGCCGGTTCTCTCCACAACAGCCAACACTCCCTCTATCCTTTCCTCTCACAGCCAGTTTGTTCTCCTTCTTCATCCATAGAAGTCAGCCACCGCTGCACCCCCATCTCCCGCATCGGACCAGCTCCTCTCCTCCAGGCGTTCCTCCAGCGCCCATAGACCCATCAACGCCGGCCACAGGGGAAAGAGAAGAGAAGGGAGCCGAAGCTTGAGGTGGTCTCTTCACCTTGCTTAATCCTCTGCCTGCCTCGCCGCCAGCCAAAGAAGAAAGAAGGGTCGGCGATCTACCCGGTCCAGTGGGTAACCGACCGCTCGAGTCGCCGGTGAGCCACTCAACACTCCACAACAGATCTGCTAGTCGAGGAAGAAGGAGAGAGAAGCAGATTTTAACAGATCTAAGGAGGAGAGAATCGACTGTGTTATTGCGTTTTTTTGTTGTTTTGCAGGTCACGGCGTCGCCGGCGGTGCAGAAGGGAAGAGGAGAAGAAGTCGATCTCGGCCGTTTGCTTTAGCGGCGGCGTGGACTCACGCGCCACCACTGTTCCTGCGCTGGCAGAAGGGCTTCCCTGCAATTTCTGGAGTTTTAGGGACTGTTTTGTAATTTTTTGATTATGTTATTGTAATTTTAATGTATTTTTTGTTTATTTGTTTTGAATTTTTATTTTGTATTGTGGATGTAAAAAAAAAGGGAAAAAAGAAAAGAAAATAAAAAAGAAAAAAATATAGTAAAGAAATGTGTGTGTGTTTGTATTTTTTTTATGTATCTTATTGAATCAAAAGAAAAAAAAATGAATTTAATATTTTAATTTAGATGCACAAATATCTAAAGGACAGATAAAAATCATGTTGTATTTTCCATAAAAATGTAGAACATGCATCTACATATATTTTGGGAACTAATAACTGATTTATCAAAGCCTTATAATTGAGCTAAAATTTTATTTTTAAATCATACCAAGTCCACGAAGCTTGAAAGTGAATGTGGTGTGTATTTTGTTTATGAATTTTTTTTGGATAAAATTGCGAGAATAAAGAAGAATTTAATGTTCTGATTTGTTCACGGATAAAGAATTATGAACTTACATGTAAGTGTAAGTTGTATTTTCTAAAATTCGATGAATGAATCAAATTTTAAAACTTCTTTAACACATCAAGTCCACGAAGCAGCTTACCTCAGGTAGGGTGCGTTAAGGGTGCTAATACCTTCCCTAACCACAACTAGTCCCTTACCCGTGAATCTCTGACGAGACCAGTACATCCAGTTTCCTAGTAGCCCGCAATCAATTACTAGGTGGCGACTCCCAATGAACAAATCATAAGGAAATGAGAAAACGAAAAAATCGCTAGCCGATGCCGCGCGGATTTAATGACATGCGACAATGGATATGCAAAGTTGGCGGAATTGTTTATTAGTGAGATTGTATGGTTGCATGGAGTGCCAATCTCGATAGTGTTAGATAAAGGTCCACAATTTACATCGTAGTTTTAGGTGAAATTCCAAGAAGCTATGGATACTAAAGTGCAGTTGAGTACAACTTTTCATCCACAGACAGATGATCAATTTGAGAGGACTATTCAGATCTTGGAGGATATGTTAAGGGCTTGTGTTATGGATTTTGGAGTTGGTTGGAGTAAGTTCTTACCATTAGTGGAATTTGCTTACAACAATAGTTATCAGGCTAGCATAGAGATGGCACCTTATGAGGCTTTATATGGTCGGAAGTGTAGATCACCGGTTTGTTGGTTTGAGGTTGGTGAGAATAGGCTAATGGGACCGGAGTTGATTCAGATGACCACAGAGAAGATAGAGGTAATTAGAAAGAAGCTTCAAACAACTCAAAGTAGACAGAAGAGTTACGCGGATAGAAGAAGGCGTGACTTAGAGTTTTCAGTGGGTGATTGTGTGTTCTTAAAAGTATCACTGATAAAAGGAGTATTCAGGTTTAGGAAGAAAGGCAAGTTGAGTCCACGATTCATTGGACCGTATGAGATTCTAGAGAGAGTTAGGGCAGTTGCTTATAGGTTAACATTACCACCAAACTTGTCTGTTATTCATTCGGTATTTCATGTTTCCATGCTAAGGAAGTATATGTCAGATCCATCACATGTGTTAGAGGTTCATCCCATTGAATTGAGAGATGATATGGTTTATGAGGTGCAACCGGAAGCTATAGTCGACTGATAAGTGAGGAAGCTTAGGTCGAAGGATATAGCTTTAGTGAAAGTGAAATGGAAAGGTCATTTATATGAGGAAGCGACATGGGAGCTCGAGGATAAGATGCGTGAGGAGTATCCTCATCTTTTCGATAATCTCGGTAAGTATTCAATCTTTTCTATTAAGTTTCAAGGATGAAACTTTTATAAGGTGGGGAGAATGTAATGTTTTGAATTAAAAAAGATAGGAAAAGGCTACAAAGCCCTTGAAGGCTTAGATATAGGAATAAATGAATGAAGGGTATAGTAGTAATTGAATAAAGAGATGATAATTATAAATAGGAAGTTAAAAAAAAAAGAGATCTGAAATTAAGAGTGAAAAAAAATTGACGGGAGAAGAGAAGAAAAGGGGAAGAAGAAGAAGAGAAAAGAGGGAAATTAGAAGGCAAATACAAAGGAGTTGAAGAAAATAAGTTTAAAGGTAAGATTTATGTTGTTAAATGTATAATGTGTGTTCTTTGAGCTTTAAATTTCTGTTTTGATAAATGTTAAGGTTTTGAAGATTGTGTTTTGGGTTGATTGATGAATTAATTTGAATGTTATGGGTTGATTGTTGTGAGTAATTGATTATTTAGTTGATTATGGAAGATTGTAGGTGAAGATGATGATTTTGAGTTATGATTTGTGTAAATGGTGAATTTTGAGTTAGAAATCTGGAAAGAACAGTAGGTAATCTGTGAAAATTCTGGGTTTGAGGTTGAAGATGATGAAAATTCAATTTGGTCCCTCAATTTGTGAAAATTACAGTTTAGTCCCCAAACTTTGGAAAATTACAGATTGGTCCCTGGAGCATATTTCGAGATATTGGTGGTGTAGACGACCCTACTTGCAATTTATGGAGTTTTAGGGGCTCTTTGTAAATTTTAAATTGTTTAATGTAATTCTTATTTAGTTTTGAATTTTTATAATTTGTAGCGTGGATGTAAAAAAAAAGAAAAAGAAAAGAAAAGAAAAGAAAGAAAAGTATAGTGAAAGTGGATGTGTTGTTTGTATTTTGTTTATGAATGTTTTTTTTTTTATGATAAAATTACAAAGAATAAAGAAGAATTTAATATTTTGATTTGCTCACGGTTAAAGATTATGAACTTACACGTAAGACGTATTTCTAATAATTGATGAAGGAATGAAATTTTTAAAACTTCTTTAACACATCAAAGCCACGAAGCAACTTACCTCAAGTTGGGTGCGTTAGGGGTGCTAATACCTTATCTAACCACAACCAGTCCCTTACTCATGAATCTCTGATAAGACCAGTGCACCCGGGTTTCCTAGTAGCCCTCAATTAAATACTAGGTGGCGACTCCCAATGAATCAAATCAAAGCAAACAAACGAGATGAAAAATCGCCAAAACCGGACGCCGCACGGTTCACGTGCGACAGAATGGCGAGTCCACTGGGGAAGATATTTTTTCTGACATTATTGGACTAAGCTTTGTGTTTTTGATGTGTTTAAGTTTTTTGCGTTTTGTCTTATTTTTTTTATCCTTGCATTGTATAGAATTGTTTCATGCATCCCATATTGTAATTTTTTAAAGCACATACAAGCTTCAGGTTAGGAGGGGGACTAACAGCTTACCTTATGACTTTTAGTCAAGGTTTAAGTTTGTGTAAATCCCAACTCTTCGTTGAGTGTTTAGACTGGTAACAGTTGGTACACGTGCCATCTCATTGCCTGCTGGGCCCCTATATTGCCTTCAAGAGGGTGATCACTGGGATAACGAGAGATCCTTTTTAGAGACCAAGTAGTAAACCTACCATTTGCCTCACGTAAAAAGATTAGAACCTGCCTTTAGGATGTATGCTTTGTACACATTGTCTTGCATCTGAGCAAGCCCTTCTTGAAGCTTCTTGAACTCAAGGCTTGTGGGTGACACAATGACCGTCGCTCAGAAAATTTTCATTGTAGAGTTTGTGCAAGAATCAAGATTCTTGTTTCATCATGCAAGAGTTGCGATCATATGTCACCCCTCGAAGGGCGAGTTCCTCATATAGATTACATGTTCATACATTTACCATGCATGTACCGGGCTGAAAAGTAGGTTCCCCCACATGAGATGTGCTACACCTGATTGGAAAATATGAGGGAAAATGAAGAAAGAGGTTAGACAAAGGTTTATTGTCAAAAGAAAATTGGAGCATCGAAGGTGAAGTAGCTAGACTCACATCTGCTTGAACAAGTGCTGAGCTCTAAGAAAAAAGAATGCATGCACAACCTTCTGTGGGAACACCGTTAGTCTACGGGACACAAAAAAAATGATTGGCTTTTATTGTCAGCATTCTACCAGTAGTGGCCACAACATCGACGCTCTGTATTTTCCTTCATTTCAGTCCTAAATAGCAACAACAACACCTTTAGTCATCAATTAAAGATGATCTCCTTTCTGGTTCAACTGCACTTTTAACTGTGCATCGCCTCCACATCTTCCAATGGCACCCAATAGCTGCTAGCCTTCTGTGCATGGTGCATTAGTCTTTTTTGAAGTTACCCCAACTATGAGCTCAATTCCAGTTCAGTGGCACAAGATGTTGGTTTGAAAAAAAAAACATGGTTAGACACTGAACTTTAACTAACAGAGCTCTCCCTACAAAAATCTGTTTATGGCTCTGCAAGTTGGGAATGCAAGAGGAGATTTATTAGTTGCATATGCTATAAACATTTCTCTCATCAGTTTCAACACGAAGACACTGTAGAAGGTTGAAGAGCAAGACTTGGTCTGAAAAACATGAGCATACATCAAACTTCTATGTGGCAGAGCTCTCTTTGTAAAATTTTGTTTATGGATTTGCAAGTGAGGAATCCAAGAGGGGATGTAGTAGTTTCAGATTATCTATAATCTTCTCCCACTAGTGTCAACATTGAAATACAGAAGTAGGGAGAAAAGAAAAACCTGGACTAAACAATATGAAGAGGACTGAAACTTCAACAGAACTCCCTTTACAGGGGGCTATTTGCTGCACTGTCATTGAGGAAATAGAAGAGTTTTCGATTCATCAGGTTCTCTTCCAGTTTTGACAATGTGTGATTCCCCACATTTTTGTTTTTGTGCGCTGCCAGGATTACCTAGCTATTGAGAGGTTTCCAGCAATCCTAAAACAACAACAACATTGGAAGATTGACATGAAGTTGTGTGGATTGCCATAAAAATTAAACAAGCTATCAAGATGGGAAAGATTGAAGGTTCTGCCTAGGATTCCAGAACAATGATGAGAGATACATCAAAAGAAGACTCTGACGGTGGGAAACCTTAATTATGTGGTCTAGCCAAGTCTCGCTGTATCATCGACTACTCCAATGTCTTTGCCGAAGATAGACATTCTTTTGCCATGTGAGTTTATTTACCAGCATCTGCCAGATTCCAGACTTTTTCCTGACTCTGACAAATCCCATGCAACTACCGTTTTCTATGTGGTATAATCCAGACAAGATATGTGATGTCATGGTAGGGTCCTCGACCATTTCAATTGAACAAATGCAAGAATTTCAAGAAGCGAGTCTGGAAGTTGGTGAGCAAGAGACGAGTGGAGTCTGTGAAGGAGGGTGTCATTGGCTATATTGTCCCCTGAACATCTTCAGAATGACATATGATCGAAAATGCTTGGCAAAACACAGATATTGCCAGAAAAGCTGATTCAAGAATGACGATGAATTGTCAATCATATTGTTATGGAATTTTGCATTTTGTTTTGGGATCACATCTCATCATTTAACGAAACATGTCTTGTCTTTGTTTCTTTGTTGTTTTTAAATCAACAGATGTTTAGCATTTCATTCTGACAAAATATTTTGATCAAAATTAATCAATCCTGAAGATTTAAAAGTGTTTTGATTACAAAAATGACTCGATGCTTGTTGAAATGAAATGAGGTGACCAAACAAATTTTGAGCCCTTACATGAAACCAAACCACACATCATGTAGCTAAGTTTTAGCAGTATGCATAATGACATGTAGTGGATTCGGTAGTTATGGACTCGTGAATCATGATTCTTACAAGTCCCAATCATTACATTGGACGAGGTCAAAATTTATCGGTTCTAACTGTCCTTGCTTGAAATGAGAAAAGGCCATTTTTGTTATCCCTTCACTTTCTAAAGATTATATCCCTTGTAGTCCCATTTTGAGCTGGATAGAATATTCTTTTCATAAAAACCCTGACTAGGATCGCACCCCACACTAGGGGCGAATGAGAGATATTTTGAAGACATTGATATAATTAATGGATAAAGGAGAAGGCCTAGAACAAAAGTCCAATGATTGAGAGAGGGCTAAAAGAAAACACATAGACTGGGGGCATATAAGAAAATTTTGAGGAAGGTTATGATAAAGAAAAAAAAAAAAAAAAAGAAGTTGAAATTGCCTTCACTTAAAGGCAAGTCAAAGATAAAGGAAGGAGAACACCTATCAAGTCTATGAAGAGCAAAATAAATTTCAATCAAAGAAAGGCACAACAAAAGTCAATACCAGAAAAAAAGACTAAGCTATAAACGTGACTTTTGGTATCCATTATAAAGCCTCTGATGTTATCAGATGATTAAGGTTGGTTATTCATCAAGGAAAGGTGGATTTGCATTATGACTTATGTTAAGAGAAATCTGATCTTTGAGGTTAACAAGGTTATGTGGTTTCCTGTACAAAGACAACAATAGAAAAAGAGTTGATGAATAGTTGATGTTGATCCTAGGTCTTTGAAACCCTCAAACACCTTTTGAGCCTGCAAAATTCCTTTCTTTCATAGCCATGAACCATAGCTTGCATTACGTGCTTTTAAAAGCTCTTTTTAATCAAGCAAACAATTTGAACCGATAAATGACGCTCTCAAAACTTGAAGAGCTTTTCCATAAGAGTCGTGACTTCATGAATCAAGCTACTAATTATTATGCATGTTGATAAAATTGGTGCTAAGAAAAAGAAACAATCTTTCTTGATAAAGCCTCAAGTGTTGAATTGAACATCTTGTTTCTTGAAATCCATAAAAGGTCACCTCATCACATACCATCAAAAGATATACCAAAATCAGAGTCTAACATGGATACAAAGAACCATGAAAAAAAGAAAAGAAAAAAGCCATTTTAGTCTTACAACGGGTCAATTTCTGTTTTCAAAATACATGTCAATCAAAGGACTGTATATTTCGAATAACGTGTGTTGGGTCTTTAATCAAAAAGCTTGATTTTCAAAAGGTCTTTTCAAAAAAGGACATCTTTGATTTCATTTCAACAAACTAGACTTTGAACAGACATGATCTTTGAAAAATGAGAGTTAATACCAAAAACAAGGAAGATTATCGGACACAAAAGAACATCGATTGAGTCTGTGAAATCCTTGATAGAAATGACATTGAAGTCCTCGACACTCCTTGAAACGTTAAGCAGCTGGGGGCAATACAATGGACCCTGAAAAGGAAAAACAAGCAGTATTCAAATCAGCTATGAGGCAATGAAAGATAATTAAATGATGAATCAGTGAACTGAAGACAATGATGTTCAAAGAAAGATAATCAATGAACGAGCACATTCAAATCATACTGGGGGCAATGTCATTCCAAAATAGTCCATGCTCTAGTGAACTCTATCAGCAATGGAGAAACAAAGATGTACCTGAAGAACAGTTTCATATCATCATCTTTTGAAACATGGCTAGCGATCGATGGGGATACACGAATGAATGTAATTGAATGGCGAAAAGATGCACACCACCAAGACTGACTATGGAACAATGCTGCATTTGAAGGACAATCTTATATTGTCATCATTTGAAACATGGTTATCGACAGATGTTTTCACACAACTGCATTGAATGAATGTCAGAAAGGCACCCACCCCGAAGACTGACTGTGGGGACAATTTGTTTTGAAGCCAAATGTATATATGGACATCATCCTTCATAAAACATCCACCTATTTTAATTATTCAAGAATATTTGACAAAACATCCAGCCACTTCAATTATTCAAAAAGTGTATATCACGTCATCCAAGACATATTCTCAACTTCAAGTAGAATTTAATTAGATTTAAAATTAAAAAGCCTACTATAAATAAGTCTTTTATTAAAAGAGACTAAAAGAGCTCCCATTTTTACTATGGATTTATTATTGTTGTCGCAAGGTGCGCCGTGACGACGAGGCTTTATGTCGTGCCTCCCTGATGAAGTGTTGTATTGGAAAGGTTTTTGGATTTAATCATAAAATTATGATTAATGTTCAAGAGTCGCCACCTAGTATTATTGTCACTAGGAACCTATGGTATGCGAGAGTCTGTGTAGGGGATTGGTTGTGAAAAGGGAAGACGCATCACCCTTAGTGCACCCTACCTAAGGTAAGCTGCATTGTTATTTGATTGTTTTTCTAGATCGGGTTTCTATTCGTTAGTCTTTTCTAAGGTTCAAGACAGATCTCTCTTCATAAGAGAGTCTCTACCTTATTGGATTAAATCCTAACCATTCTAAAATCTGAATTTTATCATCGCATTTATTTACACCTTGTATCTTTAGTATATGAGGGTATACTTTATCATGTAATGTTACACCCCACATATATTAAAGTCTACATCTGGACCCTAAAAAAATTGGAAAAAGGTTTTTGATATTTTGGTCAAACCCTAATGGTTGATCATAAATTGGTTATGATATCCATTTTTTTTTTTTGGATTTTCAAAACATGATAAAGATGCAATTTTTTTAATGAAAATATGCTTGGAAAAGTTTTAGGATTTAGCCATATACATGGAAACAAAATATTTTTTTTTGTTTTTTAAAAGGAAAATTAATTTAATGGAAATATTTCAGAGAATACCGGGTTTGTATTTTACAGTGTAAAAATACAACCCAATATTAAGCAAAATTGGTAGAAAAACATGCAAAAAAATCTAAAATTTTTTAGGATTTTTGGATTTTTTTTGGATTTTTTTGTTTTTTTATGCAAAAAAATAATATAATATAACATTAAATGTGTGGGCTAGGTCGGCCCATCAACTGGGTCAGGCTCAACCCAAGAAGGGGTTGGGCTGATCTCGGCCCAACGTCTCTTTTTTATTTTTTGGTCTGGGACGGGACCGGCCCAACCAATTGGCTGGGCCAGAATTGACCCAGCCCAAAGTCCACTGGAACAATGGACATGAATTATAATTCACATTCTACTGTTCAAAACAGTAGAACTCTGCAAGGAGAAGAAGAAGAAGAATAAGAAGAAAAGGAAGAAGGGGAAGGGGAGCAAGAGGCTACCCAGGCTATGGAGGAGATGCTGGTCTGGGTGGTCGACCTGAAGTTGGTGGTGGCGTCTGTGGAGGATTCCGCGCTGATGTTGTTTTTATCGATGCTGGAGAAGGAAGAAAATAAAAATGGTGGTGCTGATGGGCTGTTGAAGATGCTGCCGCTGTGGAGGAAGAGGGAGAAGCAATCAGTGGAGAGGGAGAAGTGTGGTGGAGAGGATGGTGATCAAGCCAGCGGTGATAGTGGTGGTGGCCAAGAGAGGATGGTGATCAAGCCGGCGGTGATAGTGGTGGTGGCCAAAGGTGTTGGTGATTGGGTTGCTGTGGTGCAGGAAGAAGTTTGCAACGGTGTCACTGTTCACTTTTGTGGGAGATAACGATCACTAAGGGAGGAGTTGGTGTTCATGGGGGTGTATAGGTTGGGGTTGTTGGTATTCTCTTTGGAGAAGGCAGCTGTGGAAGAGGTGGAGAGAGCCGCAGAAGGCTGACGGGGAGAGAAGAGTAATGGAAACAGGGGGATGACTAGTATTTTTTTTTTTGGACCCGATTTTCTTCATGGTCAGGCCATAAAATCCACCCATATTTATAGGGGTTGGAAGAGGGTAATCTTGTCTTTACTGAGAAAAACTTTCGGCCCTTGATTCTAGTGGGAAGGATCTCAACTGTTGGTTCAAAGTAGACACCATGAACTGTCAAATTTGACAGTGCATGGCTGTCTGAGTTGGCCAATTTGGGCCGCTGACACGTCCTCTGTGTTGCCAATGAGTCGGTGAGGACCATACCGAGGCGTAGAGGGATGTCAAGTGATTAGTTCGTGCAAATTTTGCCAAATTTGATGAAGGTTAGATGCATTAAATACACCTGTAAAGTAGGTAACCAAAGCAGATTTTCGGTGGAAAAATTTTAAGAAGATAAATAATAACATTAAAACAGTGTCGTTTTGACCTTTTTCAATTTGGTCCTTCGATTTTTGTTTTATCTTGCAACGCCTAACGATTTCATAAGCATTTATAATTAATTCTTATGGTTTGGTACTTAAAAATTTGGGCAATTTTTTTTTGTATGTTGGTGTAACGGTCAACCGATCCATCCCGGAAACTGTCAAATAGTTAGATCTTGATGTATTTCTAATTCTAGTAATATATCAAATTATCACTGTTTTACCAAAGTTTCGGCAGAGTTCCTTTTCTTATTTTGACGTCCCAAGTATCGACATTAATCATCGAATATACATTAACCCTTCATAATCATCTTTTCATACAACACCCGTCGTAGCAATTCCCGATCCAATTATCCTAGATTGTAATTTCATCGCACTAATTATTCTTTCTATTGTATCTCATCAACCATCACACACAATTAATTACTCGCATTTACATGATTAATATTTATGGATAAGAAGCACGTTAAAGATTAACTACTGAAAGGTCTTTCTCGATGAATACATATACAAATTAAATTAAGTACACTGTCTTTATAAAACAGGTATAATATACATGACATGCATTGTAAATTCCATTTATTTTTACAAGTTTCTACATGTAACGAATTATTGCTATTACTACTATCAATTAGCTTATATTACATAATTTTAGTAAAAGTAATGTCCTGGAAGATTATTAGGCGTCTTAGGTGCGAGAAGGTCCTGTTACAACATTAATTTATATAAGCATACAAAACACAAGAAATAAGATCTAAATTTTTAAAGTCATGCATATAATTAACATATATCCAAATCCTCATATTCTATAGGAAATCATTAATTTTCCAAAACCAATTTCTGGTGATCATCGTGAATCATTTTAGACATTCTTCATTTTTTTATAATTGGATACTCATTTATATCAGTTAAACTCTTTGCCTGGAGTTGACTACGTAATTTAGACCCGGTCATTTCAATATGGGTATTATTATTAATCAAACTAATCTCATCAATTATTCCCTATCATCCCAACACGAATGTAAAGCTACTCTTATGAATCATTCTTGGTCATCCTACTCTTATGAATCATTCTTGGTCATCCTAACACGAATATAATTAGTTGAGGCTAAACTTATCAATCATTCTCAGTCATCCCAATTTGGATGTTATTAGCCGAAGCTAATCTTATCAATCATTCCCGGTCATCCCAACTCAAATGTCATTAATCGAAGCTTATCTTATAAATCATTCGCGGTCATCCCAACTCGAATGTCATTAGCCGAAGCTAATCTTATCAATCATTCCCATAGAAATAGTTTTTATTTTTATTTTTTTCCCTGGCTATAGGCAATATTTTCACGATAATATTTTTCCTGCCCGTAGGCAACGTTCTCGAAATAATAATATTCTCCTTTTTTTTTCTATGATCCTATGTTTATGCGGGGGTTTACATATCTCATCTACACCCTTGATTGGCTTCAAACTTTAAATTTTGTGCAATTTTTCCCCCGGACAAACTTCAACAAAAGCCCTGTATTTAAGCGCTTTTTTTTTAATGTGATCCTTGATCTTGAATTTATGCGATATGACCTCTAATTGACCATCAAACTTTAAATTTTTTTAATTTCACCCTAGGTTTTTGTCAATTAAGCCCCTATAGTTCGTCGCCTTTTGCGGATTGGTCATTGGCTGTGAAATTCTTCAATTTGACCCCTAATTGACCCCAAAACTTTGATTTTCTATAGATTTTGCCCTTGATTTGAATCAATTAACTTGATAAAAATTAAATTTGGTCTCTTAAAATTCCAATTTTCTCAATTAAGCCCAAATTGGGCTCCCAAACTTAATTTTTCACCAATTAAGCCCCAAATAAAATTAATTTTACCCATTTAAAGTATAATTAAGTCCTTGCACTTAATTAAATCCTTCAATTGGACCCAAATTAATTCTTAAACATAATTAAAATTTAATTTGATCCATGATTAAATCAAATTGGCCTATTAAATATTTAATTATGTCCCTGGAGTTAATTTTTATGCAAATGCGTCCAATAATCATTTAATTTGACCTTGAATTTTCATTGATTCTCCAATTTTTGGGCATAATAGAGTACAATTAGGCTTTAAATTTCCTCTAAAATTGCAATTGTATTCCCTAACCTGCTTTCTCCATGTTGACAGCCTTTATTTTATTTTTTGATTTTATTTTTAAAAAAAGAGTGAATTTTAGGGAATAACCCGGAATTGGGTTATGATAATTGTATAGCCAAACTCATTGTCATTGTGGATTGGAACAGTGAAATGATGATTTTACCTTTATTGACAAAGCACAAATTGCCTTGGAAGAAGGATATAGTAGTCTTTTTATTTTTATTTTCATAGAAAAATAACCAATATACCCTTTTGAATAAAAATAATAATGGACTAGTGGAGAGGGGCACTTCCAAGTATTTCTTTTCATATGGACAGTGAAAAGATTGAAGTGTCCTTGCATTGAAATTGTCATTGTCCTTGGTAAAGGACTTCTTTTGTCTTTTCTTAGTTTCTTTGTAATTACCAAGTCTGATCAAAGACACTTTAGTATTTGGGCATATATCATATTAATTTATTTAAAAAAGACGGTTGCGAATACAATTCATATGGTCCCATGTTAGTGCTTCTGCTATGTTTGGACGACATATAAGGCATCATTCGGTAGCCAAACTCCAGCTTCCATGATTGTGTTTTAATCCTTGTGATGTCACCTCCATTTCTAGACGGTGTGTGTAGTAAAAAAATGTAAGATCTTGCACAAATGACCGTTTCTTTTTTTTTTTCCTTCTTTCCCCTCTCCTCCTCAGTTTCAAAGACTTCCCCTGCACATCTTCAAAACAACCCTTCAATTTATTTTTCTTTTAGATTTGGTCAATCTTCTTTTTATTGTTATTTCTTTTATTTTAGATTATCCATGGAATTAGAATTTTCTTTCAATTTAATTCTCCTTTGGTTTTTTCACCTTTAAGATTTGATCCTTATTATTTTGATTTTTTAATTTTTAATTATTCTCTTAACTAAATCATTTTTTCAATTGCATCCCTTAATATTTTATATCATTCTCTTAATTGGATTTTTTTTAATTGTTTCCCTAAATATTTTAATTCATTCTCTTAATTGAAATTTTTTTTCAATTGTATTTCTCAATATTTTAGTTCATTTTGTTTTATGTTAGATTTGATTCTTATTCTTTTGATTGCTATTTTTTTAATTTTTTTTAATTTGAACTGTCTTTTGACTTCATACCTCATCATTTTATTGATTGAGACTTTATTAACCTCTCGTTTCATGAGTTAAAGAGATTTAACCAGGTTGCCTTGGATATTTTTTTCCATGTCCATTTTTACAATGGATTTTTACTGGTACTGACTTTCTATAGGGGTATTCTAGTCTCATGTGGTAGGTCACGGGTTTCACATGTTAGCTCAACTTTATACAGGGCAATTATTTTTAATTTATTTGTTATTGTTGCCTAATTTTTTATCATAATATAAAATTAATCATGGTTAACTTGATTATCTTTTTTTGTTTTCCTTACTTCTTTAAGAACACAACTGCCTCCTGAACTTTTTTTTTTTCAAGTTGAAAAATAAGTTTGGTCTGGCCCGCGGTGTTGCGCAAACCACCAATCTAGTGTGTTCTAAGGGTATAAGAAATTCATACCTTATATATATTCAATTGAAAAATCACATTCTCTCTCGGATTATGAATATTAATAAATGAAAAAAAAAAGCTTTCATGTTATATAAAGAAGAAAAAAAACCGACATTTAATTACATAAAAGTAAAAGAAATGCATGTGTTTGTTAGATGGTCCAAATGGAAAACGTTCCATGATGATTGTATTTGTTTTTGCTATTAAAAAATATTTTTAAAAATTTTTCAATTTTTTTTTTAATAATTGGATTGTTTTGATATGTTGATTTTAAAATTAAAAAAATTAAATATATTATTTTAATATATTTTCAAATAAAAAAATAATTTATCAAATATCAATAAAATGCTCCTAGGCT
>Ga0325404_1000858_pt1 | contig 31206 bp, 13 predicted proteins | sample PopdelMetagenome_18_FD_205664 | JGI IMG/M metagenome (GOLD analysis project Ga0325404, IMG submission 205664) | Populus deltoides microbial communities from Bellville, Georgia, United States - Xylem-Control-R1 | ecosystem: Host-associated > Plants > Phyllosphere > Stem > Wood/Secondary xylem...
TAGAATATTATTTTTTTATAATTAAAATGTTTTTTTATATATATTTAATATCATTATCCTTCTAATTCTAGTGTTTGTGCAACAAGTTTTTTTTCCCGGTGAGTTGTACAATATCCATTAAAAGTTGATCGATTACCTTAGTTGCAGGTTGTTGTATTTTTTTTCCCTTTCGACTAACATTTCCATCAATCAAAACAAAATCCCTTTATGAAATGATCTTAATTTTGAACCTATGATATTAGCCATATACTAGTTACGTTATCTGTGCTATGTTACGAGTTAATTTTTTTTCATAAAAAATATCAAAAAAAATTAAGATCTAAAAGTATTAGGTCTTTTTGCAAAATTATACTCAAAAATCATAGGTTTGACTACAAAGCCTAACTCAAAATTAATATTTATAATAATATTAAACTTGCATGATCTAAGTTTAAGTGGGTCTGGCTATAACACCAGATCCAAGAGTCTTGGATGTGGGTCTGGCTGCAAGGTTATGCCATAAAAATATAAATATGATAACTAAATAATTTTTTTTAATATTAAAGAATAAAATTAAACAAAAAAAAGATTAATTGAAAAGAAAAAAAAACAAAGAAAAAAACAACAAAGCAGATCACTATTCCATGAATAGTGCTTTGCGAGGAGGGGTACAGTAAAATCTCTTCATGAGATTATAATAATCTAATAAAAAGTAAACAAAACAAATCATAAATTTTAATTCTTAATTAAATCGTTATTAAAAGATGAAATTGAAAAAAAACACTACTTAAGAAAAAGAAAAAAAAATCTTAATCAACTAGTTTCACTCGCCAAACCAGGTTAACTCACCAAACCTGGGATCCATGTCATGAGAGTGTGATAACTAAATAGAAAAAAATAATATTAACAAACTAAATTAAACAAAAAAAAGATTAATTAAAAAGAAAAAAGCAAAAAAAAACCTATAACTACTAATATTTTTTTCAAAATTATTAATTATTATATTAGCAATATTCATTATAATAAAAATAATGATATTTATAATGCAAATAATAATATTTTTAATATTATTAATAATATTAAACTTGCATTACCCAAGTTTAAGTGGTTTAGCTGCAACACTAGATCCAAGAGTCTTGGATGTGGGTCTAACTGCAAGGTTGTATCATGAAAATGTGACAACTAAATAAAAAAAATTAACATTAAAGAATAAAATTAAACGAAAAAAATTCATTAAAAAGGAAAAAAACAAAGTAAAGCACTATTCCAATGAATATTGTTTTCCGAGAAGGGGTATAATAAAATCTTCTCATGAGATTACGATAATCTAATGAAAAACAAACAAAACAAATCATTAAATTTAATTCTCAATCAAATCGATATTAAAAGATGAAATTAAAATAAAAAACTAATTAAGAAAAAGAAAAAAACTGAATCAACCGGGTTAACCCGCCAAACCGGGTTAACCCGTCAAACCTGGGATCCGTGTCATGAGACCGTGATAACTAAATAGAAAAAAATTAAAATTAACAAACTAAATCAAACAAAAAAATATTAATTAAAAAGAAAAAAAAACAAAAAACAACCTATAAATAAAAAGGCATCTGCCTTTCACTGTGGATTTGCATAGTGCAATCCATAGTGAAAGGTTGATCTCTTTTCATTATAGTTACAATATTAAAAGATGAAATTGAAAGAAAAAAACTAATGAAGAAAAAGAAAAAGAAAACAGAATCAACTGGGTCAACCTGTTAAATCAGGTTAACCCGCCGAACCTGAGATTCATGTCATGAGAGTGTGATAACTAAATAAAAAATTAATATTAATGAACTAAATTAAACAAAAAAAATATTAATTAAAAATAAAAAATAAAGGAAAAAAAACCTATAGAAAGAAAAAACCTACAGGAAGAAAAAAACTAATGAAGAAAAAGAAAAAAATATTAATTAACTGGGTTAACCTGTCAAATCTGAGATTAGTGTCATGAAAGTTTGATAACTAGATAGAAAAAAATTTAATATTAACAAAATAATATAAACAAAAAGATAATTTAAAAGAAAAAAAAAGATAAAAGGAAACAAAAAAAACTAAAGGCATCAACCTTTTCACAGTGGATTGCATTATGCAGTCCACAGTAAAAGGCTGATGCCTTTAGTTATAGTTAATATTTAGACCCTGTTTGTTTGCTGGAAAGTAGTTTCCTTTTGGAAAGTGAATTCCAGGAAAGTGAATTATTTTTTGACGTTTAGTAGTGTAATGGAAAATAAATTGGAAAACATTTTCCAGTGTTTAGTTATGTCATGGAAAATAAGTTGGAAAATAACTTATTAATGTTTTATTTTTTTCAAGTTTATTAAAGTAATAAGAAAAAATCTTACAAATTAAAAAGTTGAATGAGAATGAAATTGAAAAAAAATAATAATTTCATAAATTATCTCAAATAAAATAAATAATAATCAAAATAATAGAGATCAAATCTAACAAATAAAAAAATAAAAAATGAAGAAATTAAAATAATAATAATTACCATTTCATAAATTATTTCAAATAAAATAAGTAACAGTCAAAAGAATAAGGACAAAATTTGATAGATAAAAAATTTTAATTAAAAAATGATAAGGGAAAAACAAATAAAAATTATAAAAATAAGGACCAAAGTTAATATAAAAATTAAATTCTAAGGGATGAAATTGAAAAAAAATATTCAAAACAAAATATATATAGCAATTAAAAGTTTAAGGACCAAATTTGATATAATCAGCAAATAATTATAACATTTCTAATTTTTTTCACAACTTTCGGAAAGTATTTTCCGCCCAAAATAAAAGGAAAACACTTTTCTGGAAACCAAACCAAATTTTTCTTTGACTGGAAAGTGTTTTTCGTTGATCAACTTTTCTAATAATAAACAAACAGATGAAAGTTTAGAAAATAATTTTCAAAAAACCATTTTTCATCAAACAAACACCCCCTGGAGGAATAATCTTTCCTACATATTGGCTCTAAGTTTCAAACTCAAGAAGTTAAGCGAGGAAACAAATCTTCTTTACTGTTCAACCTACTCCTTAGATGGCATTTGAAAGTTGTTCTAGGAAAGGAGTTGCAGGAGAGTTTTAGAGTAAATTATTTGTTATCTTAGCTATTCTTATTCCTATCTAATTTAGAAAAATATTTTTTATGGTATTTTTATTTTTTTCCTATTTAGTTTACGAAATCAAATTTTGGTTGATTGTCTTATATTTCAACATATTACTTGAAGAGAAGTATTTAATAATAAAATTTTGAATTAAAATTTTTATGTAGTAATCTTATTCAGCATCTTGTGTTGCTTATGCTTGTTTTTTTATTATGTTATTTTCATTTGTGTTAATAGAATGAAAGAATACAAAAAAGACAAAATAAAATAGAGAAATGAGATAAAGTTATGTTTGAAAATGACGTATAAGATAAAGTATATCAATATCTTATATAGTAAAGCCTTTTATATCTTTATATTATCTTGTATTAGTATAAAATAACCATATGATGCATGTTTCACTTATTCAATAATTTTTCAATTGTAATATTTAAATAAACTATTAATTTAGTATGAAACTTTTTTATTTTTATTTTAAATAAATTTTAGTAGAATCATTCTTGAATAAATTATAATTTACTTTGGTTCATTATTTTTTATTAATGTAAATTATAATATATATATATATATATAATAAATTATAATCTGCTTTTCTTATTTGATTTTCTTCCATATTCATTTGTTAAAATATAAAAAAAACTAAATTTAATTGTATATGTAACCAATATTTTAAAAAACTATATTTAAAATATAATTAGAAAGGAACAAAAAAAAAATAAGATTGAGACTTTGACCTAGAACTAAGCCCAGGTATGGATGGGCTTGGAGTCAAGTGTAGGCACACCTGAGTTGGGACACATGTCATGTTTAAATCCTTTAAGATGCCGGGGATATATTATCTAATATTATCTTGTTCAATGAGTCTTGTAAGTTTATAAGGAAACTCACCAATCACTAGTTTCTAAAGACTCATTTTTATTAATGTATATATCATTTAATCAATTAGTATGTGAGACTAATTTTATTCATGTAAAAGCACATTTATTATTAAAAAGGATATTTTTTATCTTTAATATTCATTGATGTTTGATTAATGAGTCAAGCATAAAGATAAGTTTTTCAGACAAAAATGCTTAGCTAATGAAATTATAAAGTTTTTATAATTATGAGATTTTTATTGCATCAAAACATTATTTCTAAATATTCTTAGTTGATGCTCTATTAATATTGGACATTAATTACAGTCGTTGAGATTGATGCATATTATGTTCTTTCTTTTTTATGAAAGGAAGCAGTTATTCTTATAAGGTGGGGTATGAAGAACACCTATAACTAATATGTAGGTGTTTGTTAATTGACATTTAAACTAAATTAACCCGCATAAGAATTCTATATAAAGAGATCACATGTGAATATGAAAAGGCTCACATAATAGAAGTGTAAGTGATCCTTAGACTTTTGATCACTAAGTCATTGTAACTGTCGAACCCTCGTGCGACATCCGATGGCGATTTTTGGTTTGATTTCGGGGTCTTTTGTTTATTGAATAAGGGAGTCGCCACCTAGTATTTGGTCACTAGGAACCCTAACTGGTCTTTCAGAGATTCTAAGGTAAGGGACTGGTTGCGTAAAGGGAAGGTATTAGCACCCCTAATACGCCCTACCTAAGGTAAGCTGCTTGGTGTTTGGTTTGCTTTAATTGCTATGATGTTGGTGTTTTCTGGTCCCATCAGTTTTCCTAGGTTTGATTCAACCTAAATTGATTATGATAAAAATCCAAGGAGGTTCCATGTGCTTTCAAAGCTCATTTTCCCCTTAGTATTTCAAGAGTTTGCGACTCGTAAATCGCAAGGTGGAGGGATAAAAATTTAGAAATCTAAGGAAATTTAAAAGCCTATTTTTGCCTTAGTGTTTTATACTCTCACGGCTCGTAAACCATGGAGTAAAAAAAATTAAAATGTCATCGATTATAATCAAGGCTTCTTTCAAGAATGTGTGAGGATTTATTATTCCTAGAAAATTATTTTGGATATTTACCACTTGGGGTTTCTTTGTCCAAATATTAACAGTGAATAATAACAAATTATTCCCAATAATATTTTGGATATTCGTCCTTTAAAGATTTCTTTATTCAAACATTAGCGGTGAATAATAGATGAATTCCCCCTAAAATAAGATTTTTATATTTTTTAGAATATTGGTCAATACCCTATGGAGTTTTACAAACATGTTGTAAAATCCAGAAATGCAAGAAAATCAATTTTTTTGTGTTTAAGAAATCCATGCCAAAACACATTTTCGAAACTTCCAATATTTTTTGTATAAAAAAAACATTCAAAACATGTTAGGGTATTGGCCGTATGCAACACGCAAAAACATTTTTTTATATTTTTTTTGTCAAAATGCAGGCATCACAAAAAAGAAAAAAAAACAGCCATACACATCCATTCCAAAATTTGCAAAAGGTCCAAAACACTGATATATATAAAAAATAAATTTCCCAAAGCCAAACTTTACTCACACAAGATTCAGTCTGTCCATTTAAACCCAAATCCTATAACTAAAAAAAACTAACAAGTCTGTATGCACAAGAAAACCACAATTCTGAAAACCAAAACCTATAACAGTAATCATGACTCAACACCCATCCTTTTTCCGATCTTTAATACTGCCACACTCGTTAGTCTCATGCAAAAGGAAACGACTTGAGCAACACCTTTATACTGAAGCAAATACAGAACTACAAACACAAACCAACGGCCAGCTAGCTTTTTTTTTTTTCAGAAAAAACAATCAAAATGAAAACATGAACCGAAAGTCTGTTAAAAGACCGCCTTGACTCTAAAGGGACTTCCCTCGTGTTTCACTTTCTAGATAGAGCTTTATTTAGGAGCCAAACTCAAACTATGCAACATCCTAAGGCAAAGAGACACCCGGACAAAGAAAGGGAAAGATAATGAAAGCCTTTAAAGCTCACGGTTCCTCACAGCAGGAGAATAAGAAAAGAAACGTAACTTTAACATGAACAAAAAAATCTAAACTCCAAGCCATGCATGAACTGTGGGCAAGCAATGTCCTTTTGTCCAACCAGAAATGAATATCCAGAGCAAAAGGAAGGAACAGGTTTAGAATAGAAAAAAACAACAGATGTCAAGTTTGAATATAGCAAGGAAGAAAAAAAACTAGAAAACTAACCTGCAGATCTTACTTGTCTGAATGCAGAAGATGAAGTTCAGATAGATGGAAAAGCCTTTGCCTTTCAGCCTCGTTTTTCTGTGTCTCTCAACTCAGCCTTATGCGGGTTCTCTCGGTTTTTTCTTCACTCTTTCTTTGCGTCTCTCTCTACTTTCTCCTCCCTCTGTTTTTGGTCTCTTCTCTCTGTGTTTTAATTTCTCTCCTCACTCTGTTTTTCTTTTTTAAAGTCAGGGGGTGGCTACTTTTTTTTTTAAAAGATGAGAGGGGGTTGCGGCTCCTCTAAAGAGGGTTTAGATTTAGGTCTTTTTTTGTGTGTTTTCCTCTCTTTTCTGAAAAATTACATCTCCCCTGAATATTTTTCTCCTCCCCATTATTATGGCTGAAGGTTCACTTATATAGAAAATCTTTACGCATGCTATTCAAGGAAATATTGCAATAATTATTGCAGAGATTGTCTTCTATAACCAGCATCAACAAATCCTATATATATATATATATGATATTTTATATTGCAATGATTATTTTCCATAACCAACACGAATCAAATCATATATCTATGATATGATTATTTTCCATAACCAGCACGTTAGGTTCAAAATTGAGTAACAACAGTAACATCCTTCATTTTTTAAATCAAGAAAACAAGGTGAATTTTTTAATAGACAAATATAAGTAATAATGGTCGACCAGTTCAATTTTATCTAAAATTTTGGTCAAGTAGTTTATTTCATAGTATAACATTTTCCTTATTGGTTGATCAATTAGTTGACCAGTTCCATTGATCGATTAAGACAATAGCAAAATTAATTGTTCAATTTACCAAACTGTCAACCAATTCTTTAGTAAATTCAATCAGTCAACCAGTTTAGTCATAATCATATCTTTTTGTTATTAAATCTATGTTCAAATATTAGCTTTCAACATCACACTTAATTTCTTGACTTGGCAGTATTACCATCCAAATCCAAGGTAGATTTTCCTTTACCCTTGGATTTATCAAGTTATCCTTAACTTTCATCACACCATATCTTTTTATCATGATTATAGTCCAAATATCATAGACTTATCTCATATCTTATAATTCATTTTCCATAATTAATAGATAATTATAAGACATGATGCAAAAATTATAGGAAAACATTATAAGGTAGATTTTATATGATTTAAATTCTAAAGCACTAAATGAAATATAACATCGTAAAAGTTTATTGAGAAATTCTTAACAAAATCATACTAGGATGACATTAATTACATACCATACTTTACATTACAAAAGGATTAACATATAACAAAATTACATCTTCATTAATTAACAAAAAGAAACTTCTAATCATCACCTCATTCCATACGAGGTTGTAAAGCACTTGAAATTAATTTATCACACATTATAAATATAACTATACCATGAATCATTAAATCAATAAAACAACTTTAATGATACATTTTAGTCTTAATAGATTATTTTCGATCAATTTTCTCTTTATAGTTTTATCAAACCATCATGATAAATCATATGTACTAGTCATTATCGACCTAATGCCACTAGCTCACTATCAGGCATTATCTCCCCCTTGCTGAGTGTTTAGCTCATTGCCCATTATCAAGCTTTAGCCCCATCAATAAGAAGCTAGTTTCTCCGTCCATTACCGGACACTAGTTCTATTACCAGAAAACTAGTTCCTTCACCAATTACTTGGAAGTTAGTTCCTCCGCCCATTACTGAGCACTAGTCTCATTACTAGGAAGCTAATTTCTCTACCCATTACCGGGAAACTAGTTCCAATCACATTAAAACTAAATTAAAAACAAGGCATATTTAGGTTGTGTTTGGGAACGCGGTGCAAACCGTGTTCCCTTAAATTTTGAATTTTTTTTGCTTAAAATTAAATTTTTTTATGTTTTTAGATCATTTTGATGTGCTGATGTCAAAAATGATTTTTAAAAATGAAAAAACTTTATTTTGATGCATTTCTAAGTGAAAAGCACTTTGAATCGTAATCACTACTACAATCCCAAACGAACCCTAGTGAAATTGTAATGACTTGTCTTAATACTAGAGTATTGAGGTGGTATACACCTACTTGTTGTTGTACAACTTCTAGGACCTATCCTGTATCAACATGTATATCATATTATTTTTCATTCAATGCTCATTCCGTATAATATAATCTAAGTTGATTCCTTTCGACTTAATCATCATTTACAATTTATCTTGTATTGAAATTTCATTTCAACTTCTCATTTAATCTACATTATCGATCTAATTAACTAGAGAGACTTCTTATAATTCATAAACACACATACACTTTAGTATACTCGAGTTTTGTTCTTAAAAATTCTATAATTTAAGTTTTACTTCAAGATCATTGTTTCTCATTTTAATCATAACCAAAGTTATTACATTCAGTTTTACGTTTGGCTTATCTCTTCTAAAAGCTAAGGTACAAAACTACAAGTTTACCTAAGAGAAGAAAATCCAGTTTCGCTATTAACACACCTAAAACTACAAATTAAGTGATGAAATTGTCCAGTTTTCACAAGTAAATAAAAGCTCATCATTATCAAATAAAATAATTTAATTCCTTTAAATTATCATTTGTATAATCATATAAACATATTCATTACATTTCACAAGCATTATAATAATCGTATTAACTTCTGAGTTAGTTACTTTTTTGGTTGGTTGTACTCATTAGCCAAAACACCTAGATTTCTTTTTTTTATTATTCAATACTTTAAGCTATTATATCATTATTTTAACCCAATTACATCATAGTATAGTAATTCTTTAATATCCCTAAATGTTATCAAGAAACCTAATTCTTTAAATAGAAGATTTTTAATCAAAATCAATTAACCCTAAAATAACATGTTTAAATAGCATTAGAACACTTTACCAGGTAATAATCCAAGTTTTAAACGATAACCAGTTAAGAATGTCCAAGCCTTTTTTTCTTCCTCCCCAAGTCGTGACCCTTTCCTAACAAACTCCCTTCTCACAAAATTTCTCTCCCAAATCTCTTCTATTATGGTGTTTAGGTGTTTACTTCTCTAAATCCTCATTAAGATTAGCCTATCACATGAATTTTCCAAGAAAAATTGATGGATTTATTCCCACCATGTCCCCATTTTGCATGTTTTAATTGCCAATAATATTTTCCCCTTAGTTGGAACGCATTTTAATATTGATTTTCAGTTGACCACATCAATTTACATCTCAATACCTTTCTTCCCTCCTACCTTACTTTTATTTAAATTTTATTTGCATTTATGTATTTTTTAGACATTTTTTGTACTCTATTTTTTTAAAAATTAATACACAACCAATTTATTTCTGATATGAAAATCAAATATCATCTCTTTAATTTAAATGTCCAATTTACTTAATTTGTACCTCATTTCATAATATTTGTAATTTAGGTCGGGGTTTACAATTATCTTATATAGGGAATGATATGTTTTGATCCTAACTATATGTGCTCTTAATTAAAGGTAACAAACAGGTAGATATTAAGTATAATATAAACTATATTAATGTATTTAAGTGATCAAGAGATGATTTATCATCTGAAGTAAATTAGAAAAAAAGTTATTCCTGTTCTTGAATAACATTAATTATGAGATCCTAGCATAAGGTGAAACGAGATTTGAAAAAAAAATTCAATCTTATTTAAAGAGTCAATGACTATGGTGCTGGAAACAAACATAATTTGATATAATAAACACATCCAATGCTATAATATCTAAATCATAATATTATTAATGAAAGGATAATAATTACAATGAGAAATTGATCATTGAAATATTAAGTCAAACCACATATGATTTTTCTAATATTTAAGGGATCATAACAAGATCCTAAACATTATACTTGATCTTCAAATATAAATCAATTAATTTGTTGAACATATAATAAATTAAATTGTTTAATTTAATTAATCTTATTTTATTATAATTGTGATTTATAGACCAAAATATTAAGAAACTTAATGCGTCACACACATTAAGAATCATTGGTAAAAAACTAAATTTAGATGATTGATCGATTGTGATTTGATTGTAAATAAGTTTTAGAAATTAAGAACTATAATATAATTAATATAAGAGATTACAATTCTAGACCTAGAAAAATCAAGTAAGGACTTTATTAAATAAACTTTTAAAATTATTTTGAAATAATATATGTGATATTTTTAGGGGGCAAGTGATATTTTACCATTTATATGGTAATTAGATTTTTCCAATAAATATAATGTTATACCTTTATATTTTCTTGAAGCTATGTTACAAAACATATGATAGAGAAACACCTAAAAACATATATATATAAAAAGAGCTAGCACTTAAAGTGATAGTGACCCTCTCTTCTAAAAAGGTTTTAAGAGATTTTTCATTGGTGTTGTATGTAGATTATTGTTAAAGATTGAACACTTAGATGCCTTATTGTTTGCGATAACCTGATCTTGAAGAAGTTAGTCAAACATAAAAAAAACATCTAATCTTCAAGTAATCTTCGCTCAAACCTTAAACAACCTTAGATTATTTAACGGGTCCTTGGGACTCCTAAAAAAAATTAAATTATTGTTTTCGCTGCATTTATATGTTTTAGAAAACCTAACAACATTGTTTTTCATTAATTGTACATGGTTTATATAACTCAGGATTAAGGCAACTTTTGTAATGGTTAATTAAATAACCTCGAACCTTAGGGTAAGATCATAGTCTTTAATTTTACATAAATATTGCTTTGCAACTAAACACACACATACACATGTTCACACAACTTCATAAGATTTTCATCTCCTATCTAAACTAACTTAAGCATCGGAGATCCTCAAACCTATAAAGGAACTTATTTTATAGGTCGTGTAGATGTCAAAGCCTAATATTGTTTGCATTTCAACTTTCAATAACATTAAGACACCGTTCTCAATAGAGGTTTTCAACAACCTCATCACCGACTGACCTAGATTTTTGTAAACTTCTCAAAAGGTTATCCCTTTAGATCTGAGGACTCACAAATCATATAAGATATCTATGTTAAATAGTAAATCATTAATGATTAATAGCATTATATATATGAACTAGTCCATTGACCTGCGTTTTACTGCGGGTTGGACTAAATTTTTTTAAAGCATAAAAAGAATACTAAAAGCGTGAGGGTTTTTTAGCAATGCTATGAAACCCGAGCAAGTAGGTAAATCTTGAAATCTCTTAACCTAGCTCATTGCTTAGTGTGAGTTTCCAATTAAACCATTTAAGAGCTAATCCAATGTGAATTGATTGATTTAATGGGTTTAAAGAAAACCTGGATAATTAGAAAAAGCATGGATCAACTTATAAAAAAATCAAGAAAGATTTATTTTTAAAGTATTGAAGCAAGTAGGTAAATCTTGAAATCTCTTGACCTAGCTCACTGCTTAGTATGAGTTTCCAATTAAACCATTTAAGAACTAACTCCATGTGAATTGGTTGATTTAATGGGTTTAAAGGAAACCTGAATAATTAAAAAAAGCATGGATCAACTTATGAAAAAATCAAGAAGGATTTTTTTTTAAAGTATTAAGACAATAACATATTGGATGACCCTAGTCACACGTGACTCAGTTCATGAACTTAGCTAGATTTAATAGCTTTTTTAAAAATAATTTTTACCTAATTATATGATAAAAATTAGATGTTCGTAATTTTAATAATCAATCCTAATTAAGACGTTTGTTCGAGACCGTGATAACCCTAAACAAAACAAGGAAACAAAATTAGACCCAAATTAAGTGTTGTTTTGTATTTATGGGCAGTATAATAACTTAACTTTGCAAAAAAGAATAAAAAAGAACAAAGGACACTAAGGGAGTTATCAACTCCCAACGTGAACCAACAACCTTTATGCATTGAATTCCTAAATATTGATGTAGCTTTTGAGTTAAAATCTGGTTTGATTCTTTTACTATCTACTTTCTGTGGCCTTATAGGTGAGGACCTCCACAAGCACTTGAAGGAATTCCAGAGGAACAAATTAAACTAAAGGCTTTCTTATTCTCTTTGGCTGATAAGGCAAATGATTGACTTTATAACCTTCCATCCGGATCTATTACCACGTAGAATGATCTAAAAAAGGGAGTTTTTTTAAAAGTTCTTTCTGGCTTCAAAGGCAGGTACCATCATAAAAGAAACCAGTGGAATTTGTCAGAGTAAAGAAAGGTGTTTTTTGGAGGCAACCCAAGCGTTGTGTTGCACCATGACCACCAAAGATTTTTTTTTATTTGTTTAGTTAATTTTATTGCTTTCTCTATTTTTAGTATTGTTTAATTTGATTTTTCTCCACCATATTTTCTCCTAAGACTATATTCCCTTAGTTGGAACTGTAGAGCACACTGAATGACATACTATTTTTTAGTTATCGAATCAGCTCTTAATGATTGAGCTAAACACATTCAGAGTAACTTGCTTTACTTCCTCATTTCTTTTTAGTACGGTCATTGAGGGCAATGCCTATATTAAGTATGAGGGGATTTAAGGGCTTTCCATGTTGGTGGAACTATACTCTGTTTTTAACCTTTCTATGTTGATGACATTATGCTTTGCTTTGGCAATTCTAATATGTCTGAATCTTTATATTTTAAAATTAGTGATTTGGAGGCTGTTTGTTGCAAATGTAATTTTCATATTTGTGGGACTGAAATATTTTTTATGATGGTGATATTTCAATATCTTAATTGTTAATATCATTAACGAATTCTTAATTGAGCTCGTTAAAAAATCATAACATGATTGAATGATGATTTGGCTATTTTAAAAGATTGTTTAGTCAAGCTATTTTTTTTTAAACTAAAGTAATTGGATTTAGTAGACACAAGATTGTGAGACTTTGAGTCTTATGATTGACATATCTATATTGATCTCTATTTTTCTTTCATGTGTGATTTTTTTCCATTGGTATTGTTTCTCCAAAACTTGCTCTGATTCTAATCAAGACCATATTTTTACATGCATGCTTAAACATGATTAATGTATTTTTTTGTTATGTACCTTATATAGCCTAATAACCCATATTTTGATAAATTTTTCCTTTGAGACCCCTTTTGAATTTATGGACTTCTTCTTTGATTATAACCCGCATTACAAACTATAAACCAAACAATGTATTACCTAAGCCGTAGAATTAATGGAGCGTTATACATCATTATACAAGCATAGGAAATACATGAAATAAGTGTGAGAGTGTGTTAAATTTATAAGTGGCTATGTTAGGTGTCGCAGGGTGCGAGCGTCACGACATCGTTTGACGACGGTGGAGGCTTTTGTCATGCCTCCCTAATGAGGTGTGGTGTGTTAGGAAGAGTTTTTGGATTTAATCAAAAAATTATGATTAATGTTCAAGAGTCGCCACCTAGTATTATGGTCGCTAGGAAAAGTGGTGTGTAAGGGACTAGTTGTGCAAGGAAAAGATACATCACCCCCAGTGCACCTTACCTAAGGTAAGCTGCATTGTTGTTTGATTGTTTTTCTAGGTCGGGTTTCTATTCATTGGTCTTTTCTAAGGTTCAAGGCAGATCTCTCTCTGCATGAGAGAGTCTCTACCTTATCGGGTTAAATTCTAACCATTCTAAGTTTGAATTTTAGCATCGCATTTATTTACACCTTGTATCTTTAATACCTAAGGGTGTACTTTATTGTATAATTTTACACCCCACAAATATTAAAGTCTACATCTAGACCCTAAAAAAGGTTTTTCATATTTTGGCCAAACCCTAATGGATGATCATAAACTGGTTATGATATCCATTTTTTTTTTATTTTCAAAACATGAGATGCAATTTTTTAATGAAAATATGCATTGAAAATTTTTAGGATTTGGCTGCATGTATGAAAACAAAAAAAAAATGTTTTTGAAAAGGGAAATTAATTTTAAAGTTTTTGAGAATTTTTTTTTAAAAATGTTTTGAATGTTTTTTGAAATATTTCAGAGAAAATCAGGTATTTTAATACCCGATTTATATTTTACAGTGTAAATCTACGATCCAATATCATGCAAAATAGATAGAAAAATATACCCGAAAATCACAATTTTTTTTGAAAGGGTTCTTGAATTTATTTTCATTTTTTTGGGGGTTGAACCCGGCCTAGCTATTTGGGTTGGGCCTGAATTGGCCCGTCCCAAAGGAGATTTTAATTACTTTGCAGAATGTGAACAATAGTTCACGTTCTGAATGCAACTACATAGTTGCAGACGATGGAAGAGAAAAATGGGAGGCGACTTGACGGAGGGGATGGAATTGCTGTTACTGGCCTGGAGTGAAGTGGGCAGAGGTGTTACTGGCTGGAGTCGGCTGTGGGAGGAAGAAGAAAAGGTTGCTAATGAGAGAGAAAGGCTGGAAGGAGAAGAGATAGAGTTGTAGTGGCTGCTTGGTGGTCGATTGGTGGTTTTTGGCCGATTTTCTCCTCCCTTAGGGCATGAAATCCACTTTTAATTATAAGCTGTAGAAGTGGGCAATCTTGTCTACACTGAAAAAAAAAATTCAGCCCTTGATTCAGTTGGGAAGGATCCCAACCATTGGTTCAAAGTAGGCATTCTTAGTTGTCAAATCTGTAAGAAAAGGCTGACTGATTTGGCCTCTTTAGGCCGGCGTCGGCGCTGATGGGTTGTCATTCAGCCTGAACGGGCCATATGGGGTTGTAGAGAAATTGCAGAAGATCATTTGTGTCCAAGATTTGTCAATTTTGATGGACGTTAGATGCATTAAATGCACCTGCAAAGTAATTTCCCTGAGTTGTCATTTCAGAGAAAATTAAAGAAGAAGATGAACAGTATTAGAGTTCTGTTTTTGGCCAAAGTTCATTTCAGTCCTCCCTCTTTAAATTTGATTTAATTGCAACCATAATTGACCCTATACTTTTGATTTAGTGCAATTTATCCCCTGCTGAACTTGAATTAGAACCCTGAATTTACGCGCCTTTTGCACTGTGGTCCCTAGTCTCGGTTTTATGAAATTTAACCCCTAATTGACCATTACATTTTTAATTTCTTCAATTTCACCCCTGGTTTTGGTCAATTAAGCCCCTATAGTTTGGTGCCTTTTGCAGATTGGCTCTTGACTGCGAATTTTGTTAATTTAACCTCTAATTGACCCAAAAACTTTAATTGTCTTGCAATTTGGCCCCTGATTTCAATCAATTAACTTTGTAAAAATTAAATTAGGTCTCTTAAAAATTCCAATCTTCTCAATTAAACCAAAATTAGGATCCCAAACTTAATTTTTCACCAATTAAGCCCCAAATAAATTTAATTTGACCCATTTAAAGTATAGTTAAGTCCTTGCACTTAATTAAAATCCTTTATTTGGACCCAAATTAATTCAATTTGGCCCATAATTAAATCAAATTGGCCTATTAAAAATTTAATTATGTCCTTGGACTTAATTTTTATGCAAATTTGTCCAATAATCATTTAATTTGACTTTCAATTTGCATTTTTTTTGGCATAATGGGGTACAAATAGACCTTGAATTTTTTTTGAAATTACAGCTTAATTTCCCGACTTGCTTTCTCCATGTTGCCAACCTTTATTTTATTTTTTTAATTTTTATTTTGAAAAAAAATGTTATTTTTGGGGAATAACCCAGAATTGGGTTATGATATCAGGTGTGAGGGAACTGTTGCGATGTCGCAGTCGCACAAATTAGTTACCCTAGCTTCAAACACAACACACAAGATAGTATAGAGCAAGCAAATGGTCAATCCCACGAGAAAGTTCAAGTCAGATTTTTATGCTAGATGATATGCAATTTGGGGGGGGTTTGGATGTTATCTAGGCTAAAGCAAAAGAAAACAGAAAACTATCAAACGAAATTTAATAAAATCAGAAAATTATCAAGAGAACAAACCTTGGTCACAAGCACACATCCACCTACAGAAATCAGAACTGATCATGAAAACAAAACATCAATTTATATTCTGAATATTTATCTCTTCTTAACAGTGGTTAGTTAATGGATCTGTCGTATAACTAACCCTAACCATCAAACAACCACAGTGTTTACACTAGTAATTTAATTCAATGGCAGCCTTAAGAACTAGATAAGTTGATTAATCAAGAAAACATAACTGTCCGCAGTCTATGTTTCATTTGATTGAATGTTCTCCCTAAGATTAATAACGTAGATCCGCCATAATTATTAAACTCAGTTGCTTCACAAGTTCATATACCACAACTCTGGTTTTGATATCAAACTTAGCAATTCATTGTCTACAATAATAACTTAGAGTCCGCTCTAGCAATTAAAATAAACAATCATAGGAAGAATAAGCATAGGAGAACAAACATATTCATCATATAAACTAAAAAGAAAAGCTATAATAAATCTCACAGTTCTTGAAATCCGAAGGTTTTCGTGCCCTTGCAACCAAGAAAAAGTGTTTAACCTTACATGTTTGTTGAACAACTAATCAAAAAGAAGGAAGAATGCATAATTTAGGGTTTCTTAGAGGAAGGGGGTGTTTTTCCCTTCTTGGCTGGCTGCCCTCTTCTCTTCTCTCATTCTTTTTATGTCTTAGGAAACCCTAGGTCTCTATTTTACGAAATAGTCCTCCATTAAGTAGACTGTTTACATTTAAGTACTTCAATAACTATTTTCCTAAAAAAAGAGAAATAGCCTTGCATGAAATCTTCAAGCTTTGACTTAGAGGAGCTAAATTGTTGAAATAAAAACTTGGATATCGGTTTAGATGCTTCGAAACATAATTTGGACTCGTTTCTTCACGAAACCTATTTGCTGGCAGAATTTAGATGTCATCTTTGCAAAATCATATCTCCCTCATATGACATCGGTTTTGGCTAAAATTTGGAGAGTTTATAGAAATTTGAGTCATGAATCCAAAAAAATTAAGTTTGCATCAATTGGACTTCTGTAGCTCCAGATATTTAAGTTGGAATGGCCGAAGGTCAACACTGGCAGATTGCGAGATTTGACTTTGAAGGCTGCGATTTCCATACTCTTCCTTATTTTATTTTCTTGTCTTAGATGTCCAGAAAGGTATGGATGTTAGCTTTTTAATGCCACTAGAATCACTTCATTTCAACCTCTAGAGCTCACGCTCTGCACAAAACATCGACTGGAGGTCAAATCTGCCAATTATCTCCAATTTACTCCTTTTTGCATCTTTCATCCAAAAGTATATTCAAAACATAAAATAAAGAATATCGAGGCATTTTATATATGAAACATAGGCAAAACACTAGTTAAATGTGGGTGAAACTATTAAATAATATAGTTGCATCAGGAACAAACTGTTACTTTGAAAAAAAATGCAAGCCACATGATATTATGATGGCAGATTGAGGAATTCGTTCTATCTTTTATATCTTTGATTCCTAAAAAACAATTATAATGAAGGTTTGAAGTTTTATAAGGGTAAAAGATCATCATTTAGCTTGAACCAAAATTTTGTTATGTTGAATGATCAATTTTCCAATATATATGGATAATGTAGCTTTATTATTTACCAAGTTTAAAATGGCTAGAGGAAGTGTTTAATATTCTATATCTTGTTTTAAGGTATTTTGTTTCATTGGTTTCAACAACTTTTAAGCTACTTTACTAAAGATTTCCTACCTTAAACCAAGCCACATTACAACCCTTGAAAAGACCTTATGATTTGTGAAATGCATGTAATCTAAATGGTGGAGAGTGAGATTATTCACAAGCTTATGGTAGATCATTTTTATTGGAATGAATTTGAGTGAAATACTAACTTTTCAAACACATGAGAATTAAGTGATCATTTATGTGAGGTCTACTATTTGGTTGTTTTATTCTAAAATAAAAACACTTGAAAAACAATTTTAAATTGATTGGAATGTCATTCATGATATGTTATGTTGGTTTGAGAGTTTAATTGTTATTCGTTGATTGCATTAAATTTTTTACATTGAAAAAGTAAAATTAAAATTTTGCCTAAGGATGTGCAAAAGTTAAATGTGAGGGAAGTTGATAAGTGTAAAATATACATATGTTTTTATTCTTTTTAACTATGCTTTTTAATGTATTTTGAGCTTATTGGAAATTATTTTTATGAGTTTGGCATGCTTAAGAGACTTTATGAATTAATTGCTACAAGATAAGAATTTCTGTATTTTATGTTTTTGACCTTATGTCTTGTGACAATTTTTTCACTAAGTTATAATTTTCAAATATGAACATGGGATGAATAAAAGTTAAAGTACACATATCAAACTTTTCAGGAAGTTATGGGTAGAAATCCAAGTTGGTTTAGATCTCTAATCAAACCTGTAAAATCGGGCCGAAATCTTACTTGCGGCAGGATTCTCTACTTTCATGTTACATATTCAAACGAGCATATATTGAGCCTCAAGTATCGAAATCATGTAATTCAAAAGCACAAAATCATCTACACATTTATGATCACAACTTTTATGAAGGATGCCAGGTTAGATAAAATCGTTTTCAAGATGAAAACCCAAATGCAATCTAAAAGACAAGATTGATCTCCTGATCTGATGAGAAACTAACGGTGCCGAACATCCCACTACTGCTGAGAGTTTGGCATAGAAACAGTGGGCCTTAGGATCCAAGAAAGATGCAAACCAAGCCTCTAACATTCCATGAATGAAAGAATATAGCTGGAACAGCTAGATATTGCAAAAACCAAGTTAGAAACAAAGTCTAAGTTGTAGTAACGTCTAAATTACAACAGAGTCGTGATGACAATAGAGTCAACTTTCAACACAAATTCTAAGTGATTTCACCAACCTTAATAACAAGATAAGGAAGGAGGAATTAAATAACATTAAGGACTCTTAATTAGGAGAAGAATCTTAACGAAAGACAACAACTGAGAAAGAGAATAAAAAAGCAAATCACAGCAGAAACAACTCTTTTATTCTTTTTTGCAACATTCTTTTCTCTTTATTTTTGTTAATTTTTCAGTAGTTATAAACTAAACTTTGGCTTTCGGTTCAAGAGGAATATACACTATCTCCATTATTAAGTTGTGAGAAGTAAAATTATCATTGTAATTCTTTCATATTCAAGTACGTATTTATATTTCAGAATTATGCTATTGATTTCTTTTTATGCTTATTGATTTTTTTTAGATGATATATATGTGCTTTCTAGTTTCTTTCAATCCATAATTGTTGTGAAGCAAATGAGTTTAACTTGATTGCTATAACTATCACTTTAATTTATTAGGGAGGAATAAACTAAATTAAATTACTTAAGGTTTTGAATGGTTGCTTAAACTAAATTTCACAGGCTTTGCTCCTAAAGTTACTGCCAAGTGAATTAAAATTGCTTTTCAATATTAAATTCGTTTGATGGTAAGAAATTGATTAAAAAGCTTTAATTTACTCGTAATATATTCAATTTTCCTTAGCTTTAAGGGACATAGAATTTCTTTGCTTAAATTAAAATGATATTTATTTTACCTCAATAATCAACAGATTTATAGGAATAAATGTCTAGATCTTTAAACTTGAGTTAACGAGATATCAATTTATTATTTTTATTTTTTAAATTATGTTTTTTTATTATTTTTATTCAAATCCTCTATTCTTTTTTATTTCAGTATATTATAGAAAGATTAAACGAATTTTTTCTTAGGTTTGATATGATTTTCATAATCATTCTCCGAATTTATTTTGTATGTGATAATAAAGCTAGAATTATATTTTTGAAGTTCCCCTGACTGACGAGTCCTTATCTCTAAATGTTGTATTTTTATCATAATTCCAATCCTAATGTCTTCTATTTAGGCTATAAAAAGGCTTGATTGAAAAGAAAAAAATTTAGAAAATTAACTTTTTTTTTTAAAAAGCTGACGAGATGTACAATGAACCATTAACCTCATGTCTTTCGGTTTTTAACATAATCTAATCATATTATAAACCAAATATAAAAGCTAATCCATGATGATGATGATGAATTTAAAAGCTAATCCTAGATAATAATAATAAAAAATGGTAATTCAAGAATGCTATTGAAATGTAATATAAAGGAAAATAACTTTAATGTGAATAATAAAATTTTTTTAAATAATTAAACGTAAAAAAACTTAAATTTGTAATGAATAATTTTCAAATTAAAACAACACCTTATATAATATGTAAAAAGTAAAAATAATGCTATAAAAATCTGCTATTTTTCAAATGGTAGTACATTTTTTTAATAATTTTTTAATTTATCAAATATGAATTGATGAGGAAAAAGATAAAAAAATCTAAAAATAAAAATAGTAGGACACAAAAACATAATAATTGAAATTATCCAAAATATGTATAAAAATCAATCCAAAATAAAAAAAACCAAAATGTGAAATAAAACTGAAAAAATCAGTTATGTTTTTTTCTATACACTCAATTTGATTTAGCTTTAATTTCAGATATTACAAATAAAAAAATAAAATTGATAAATAAAAAAACTAAAAATTTAAAAAAAGATTATATATAATTAAACCTAAATAAATAACCAATTCTTTTATATAAAACAGTCAAAACTTTAATAAAAATAACCTATTTTGATTTTGATTTTTTGGACTTATTTAGATTTATTCAGTTTTAATAAAAATAAAATAAAATAAAATCAATTGAATATATTAGTTTGATTTTTTTTAATTTTATTTAGTTTAAAATTAAATAAAAAATTAATTCTATTGAATTTCTTAATCCAAAACTTAACCATTTGAATGATCCTTATCAAACGATTATTATTTTCAAATCAAATTCCTAATAATTGTTTTTTTTTGTTTTCCTGTTTTTGTAGTTCTTGACTTGTTGAGTAAGTTTACATGAAATAAAAAGGAAACAACTTCTTTCCGCTTAAACTCTCCACTCTCTCTCTCTTTCTCTCAAGCAATCTAGGGTTTCAAAATCCCCAATTCCGAAGCCCTCAAATCAAACCAAATCAATATAGTTGACGCAAACCCAGTTCAATTTAACGAGCTAGGGTTTCTGAAATCTCAATCAATGCCGGAAACTATGGTTAGCTCTGCGGGTGGACTGCTGGCTATGCTTAATGAGAGCCACCCTTTGTTAAAACAACACGCTCTCTACAATCTCAATAACTTTGTCGATCAATTTTGGCCGGAGATCTCTACTAGTGTGCCTATAATGTAAGTCTCTGTTGTAAAGATTGAATCTTTTTTGGGTTTTCTTTGGCTAGGGTTAACAGGTCTCTTTTTTTACTGGATTTCGATCTGTTTTTGAACAACACTTTGAATAAATAAGACTGTTCAATGTTGAAAATAAAGTGATGTGTTTTATGAGTAATCTTGTGTTAATTTAGCTTCGAAGTTTGAATTCTTGGGGTTTTCTAGTGAATAAGAGATTCCTGAAGTATATGACTTTTTTTGGTGGTTTCAGAGATGGGGTTTTAGTGTTGGGTAATTAGGATTTGGGGCTTATGAGATTGAGAACATTTCAAGGTTTTATTATTTGCTGGGATTGACTTGAGTTCTGAAGTTAAGATTCGTGTGTTTTAGCTTGTTGTTTTGTATTTATAATGTGATTGTGGATATGAGTTTTCCGTAATTTTTTTGTTGTTATTCAGAGAGAGTTTGTATGAAGATGATGAGTTTGATCTGCACCAGAGGCAACTTGCCGCATTGCTTGTTTCTAAGGTATTGACTTTCTTTTTCCTTGTGTTCCTTATCCATCTCTCAGTCCCTCCCCTGTATGTCACATAGAAAGAAGAGGAAAAGGAAGAGAATGGATTGTAGAGTTTAACAATGTCAAACCATCCAAAGTCCACCTCCTTATCTGTACATAGTTTAGGAAGTTGTATACTTGTATCTTATTAGGAACCCTTGTTTGCAACATTTAAAAACAAAAATGCCTCAAATAAAAATGCCTAGATTAAAGTAGGCAAATAAACTGATAAACCCTTGTTTAAAACTGATTAAAGTAGGCATTTGAGTTTTTGGACATTGACCACCTTAGTCCTGTATTAAAATGAATTACTGTTTCATCTTCAGGTTTTCTATTACTTGGGTGAACTTAATGACTCACTGTCGTATGCCCTTGGAGCTGGATCCCTCTTTGATGTTTCAGAGGATTCTGACTATGTTCATACTCTTCTTGGTACGTTGCTCATCAACTTGCACTATTTTCTTTACTTACAAACCAGTGAAATTACTGTAAAGACACCTAATTTTAGCATGCCCCACAACTACCTTTAAATAGGATGTGATGTTATGAGAATTTGTCATAGCATGCATGAAGTTGTCAACACTGTATAGGTCAAGCTTCTATTGTTTTGTCATATATTTTGTGAAGTGTTTCAGGGATGTGATGAGGATACTTTCCTGGATTACTTATATTTTGTCTTTGTTCCTATCTCCAGCTAAGGCTATTGATGAGTATGCTAGCCTAAAGTCCAAGGCAGCTGAATCAAATTCTGATGGAGCTGATGTGGACCCTAGGCTGGAAGCAATTGTGGAGAGATTGCTAGACAAGTAATATAAATTCATTTATTTTTTATGCATCTTTGTACTACTAGTTATCTTATTGTTTCTCCATTAGGTGCATCATGGATGGAAAGTACCAGCAAGCTATGGGAATTGCAATTGAATGCCGAAGATTAGATAAACTTGAGGAAGCTATCATGAAGAGTGATAACGTCCATGGAACTCTGTCCTATTGTATTAATGTTTCCCATTCATTCGTTAACCGCAGAGAGTATCGGCTTGAGGTTAGTTTGTTTGCATTCTAGCTTTCCTAACTAATATTGTCCCATGTTATTGCCATTGCATGGAAGTGATCATGTGGGAGTATGTTCAACACTGCATACAAGCTGTTATGTGTATTGTTTGTTGATTGTCCACTGTTACAACTGATAACATTGTCTTTGGTTGGATAGGTTGACATTTATGAATTTTATGGCATTTTCTATCGTTATCACAGTTTTCCAATTGCATTGGGTAGTACTTAAATTCTTTATTTTGTCTACTGGTCTTAATACATGAAATCATGAATGGCAATGCAATTTTTTTGTTGTAAAATATTGGATGGTTTTCGGGAATTAACACTTAGTGTTTTTCTGTGAGTGTATGTTTGTGTTTCCTCACTCTTTCCAGTTCCTTTATTTTTTCTGATCACTTGTCCATACTGCGTGCCATGTTGCATAATCTCTGGTTAGTTATGAATGTGGTAATGGATTCTGAATTTCATAGATTTTCTTGCTGTTTGGCTTCTTTTATTAAAAATCACCCTATATGGAAAGTTGTTGAGTGGTCTATTTATTTCTATTGAAGAAGATTTGTGATACAAGTTGATGACTGTTTGCTGTTTTTTGTTTTGTTCTTTTTTTTTTTCCTGCAGGTCCTCCAGCTTCTTGTTAATGTATATCAAAAGCTTCCTTCTCCTGATTATTTGAGCATTTGTCAGTGTTTGATGTTCTTGGATGAGCCTGAAGGTGTAGCTAGCATATTGGAAAAACTTCTACGCTCAGGAAACAAGGATGAAGCTCTGTTGGCATTTCAAATAGCTTTTGATCTTGTGGAGAATGAGCATCAGGCTTTTCTTTTAAATGTTAGAAACCGCCTTCCACCTCCAAAGTCTCAAATTTCAGAGCCTGAACAGCCAAAATCCATGGTTCCAGATTCATCTCAAAATGAAAATTCTAGTGCTCCAGAAGATGTTCAAATGACAGAAGGAACCTCATCTTCTACTGTGCATGAACCAGATCCAAGTGAAGTAGTGTATGCTGAGAGGCTGACAAAAATCAAGGGAATTTTGTCAGGAGAGATGTCAATACAGCTGACTTTGCAATTCCTATACAGTCATAATAAGTAATGCTAAAAAGTCATGTCATTTTTTTATTAACTATCTTAGCTTCCTATATGCCTTTTTCGTTAATAATACTTGTTATTTGCTTATAGGTCCGACCTCCTTATATTGAAGACAATCAAGCAGTCTGTTGAGATGAGAAACAGTGTCTGTCATAGTGCAACTATTTATGCTAATGCAATTATGCATGCTGGAACAACTGTGGATACATTTCTCAGAGAAAATCTAGTGAGTCACACATCTTTGTTTTATATATATATATATATTTTTTTTTATGCTTTGGTATATGCATGTCTGTTTGCAGATTTTTTTTGCATCCTCATAATTTATGCTCAACTATTTTTGGCTTACATATCATGTCAGGACTGGTTGAGCAGGGCGACAAATTGGGCCAAATTTAGTGCAACAGCAGGTCTTGGTGTCATCCACAGAGGTCACTTGCAGCAGGGCAGGTCACTGATGGCCCCTTACTTGCCTCAAGGTGGTGCTGGTGCTGGTGGTGGAGGTAGTCCATACTCAGAAGGTGGTGCTCTCTATGCTTTGGGACTCATTCATGCCAACCATGGCGAGGGCATAAAACAATTCCTTCGTGAAAGCATACGGAGCACCAGTGTGGAGGTGTGCTAACTGTTCCAATTTTCTATTGCTTTCTATAAGAATAAATACATGTAGTTAATTATGGAATTCACACTGAAATGTTTTGTTCAGGTTATTCAACATGGTGCATGCTTAGGTCTTGGTTTGGCAGCTCTAGGAACCGCTGATGAAGATATCTATGACGACTTCAAAAGTGCATTGTATACTGATAGTGCTGTTGCTGGTGAAGCTGCTGGTATCAGCATGGGCTTGCTCATGGTTGGGACTGCAAGCGAAAAAGCTAGTGAGATGCTTGCATATGCGCATGATACACAACATGAGAAAATCATCAGGTAAGTATGGGGTTCATTTTTGGTTATTGGCTGAGCCCTCAGCTTTTATATTCTGCTTTTTTGCTTATATGTTCTGCATATGCTGCAGGGGATTAGCATTGGGAATAGCCTTGACAGTTTATGGAAGAGAAGAAGAAGCAGACACGCTAATCGAGCAGATGACACGGGATCAAGATCCTATACTTCGTTATGGTGGCATGTATGCATTGGCATTGGCCTACAGTGGTACAGCAAACAACAAGGCCATTCGCCAGTTGCTGCACTTTGCTGTATCAGATGTGAGTGATGATGTCAGGAGGACTGCTGTTCTTGCACTTGGATTTGTCTTGTACTCTGAGCCAGAGCAGGTAGGTTCTTTCTTGTGTTTTTCATTTTCTTTTTGCACTCCATGGCCCATGGTTGTTGTTGCTGTTGTCTTTCCAGTATAAATGCTTGACATTGTTTTGGATTAAAATCATCTGTTGATGTTTTCAAGCTCTTGCTTGGTTCCTTTGTAGTTGACTTTTTTTTATGTTCATTACACAAACACATGGATGTGCATTTATATTCTGTTTTCTGATTATGTTATAACTTTCTGCACTGTTAAACTGCAGACTCCTCGAATTGTCTCCTTGCTTTCAGAGTCATATAACCCACATGTACGATATGGTGCGGCTCTCGCAGTTGGCATCTCCTGTGCAGGCACTGGCTTGAGTGAGGCTATATCATTGCTAGAACCTTTGACATCAGATGTTGTTGATTTTGTTCGTCAAGGTGCCCTGATTGCAATGGCTATGGTCATGGTCCAGATGAATGAAGCCAGTGATTCTCGTGTTGGAACATTCAGGTATTGCAATATAATGATGTATTTTTCCATCTGATTTACTTAACTAAGTCTAACATTTAGTGCATTTTAATCATCCTGCCCCCTTTACAAAGCCTAACCTCGCTTCTGTGAACCTATTATTGCAGACGGCAATTGGAAAAAATAATTCTTGACAAGCATGAAGACGCAATGAGCAAGATGGGAGCAATCCTTGCTTCTGGAATACTTGATGCTGGTGGTAGGAATGTGACTATAAGATTGCTTTCCAAGACAAAGCATGATAAAATCACTGCTGTTGTTGGCCTTGCTGTTTTTAGCCAGTTTTGGTACTGGTATCCTCTTATCTATTTCATAAGCCTGGCATTCTCACCCACAGCTTTTATTGGACTCAACTATGACTTGAAAGTTCCAAAATTTGAGTTTATATCAAATGCAAAGCCTTCTCTGTTTGAGTATCCAAAACCAACTACCGTGCCTACCATGGCGTCTGCTGTCAAACTTCCTACTGCAGTTCTGTCAACATCAGTGAAGGCCAAAGCTAGGGCCAAGAAAGAAGCAGAGCAGAAAGCTAGTTTAGAAAAGGCGGCAGGAGCTGAGTCTTCACCTGCAGCAACAAGTGCTGGAAAAGGAAAAGCATCTAATGAGAAGGATGGGGATGCTATGCAGGTAAATATCAATTATTGATGTTTCTTTACGTTGTGTTGATGTGCAATTGCATTTTCATTTTGAATGGAGAAACAGAACTGCTAAAATATACCAGTCCATCATCATTTTATTCTGATGCTTTCTCCAGTTTTTAAGATTGGCATATCACCTGTTTTGGATTTGGATTATTTACTGCGTTGATTGCCTGTTTTGACAGGTTGATGGGCAACCAGAGAAGAAAGCAGAGCCCGAGCCTTCTCATGAGATTTTGACAAACCCAGCCAGGGTTGTTCCTACCCAGGAGAAATTTATTAAATTTATGGAGGATAGCAGATATGTGCCGGTGAAGTCAGCACCTTCAGGGTTTGTTCTCTTGAGAGACCTGCAACCAACTGAGCCCGAAGTGCTTTCTCTTACAGATACACCTTCATCTACAGCATCACCCGCTAGCGGTTCAGCCACAGGACAGCAAAGCTCTGCAGCAGCCATGGCAGTTGATGAGGAACCCCAGCCTCCACAGCCTTTTGAGTACACCTCGTAATTCTGGTAATTTCTCATGTGGTCTCTGCTCAGGATGTTCGGTCTGTAAACTTTTTCTATTTCTTCCTATATTTCTATGTTTTGAGGGGCTGGGGAAGGAGAATGCGGCAGTTAGAATTTAATTCCCAATCAAGAATTTATTTCTGCTAGAATCTGGTGCTGAACAGAGTCCAAGTTTCTCCCATTATTAGGACGAGTTACTGTGCCTTGTGTGCCTCTCCAACCTTTGAAGTGAAAACTTTAGATCATATTGTTTCTCCTATTTATCTACGAGTTTAAAATCAACTAGACCGTCTTTCCTGTTTCCAATGCAAGTTATATTTGATCTCAGTGTTGTCAACTTGCATCTCTGTTTTTTTTTTCCCTATTTGTTGTTTGAAAGAAAATTTTTGATTTTCCTTTTTCCATTTTCAGTGGAAATTATATTTGATCACAGTAACCTTCGTTTGGGACATCTACCTTGGTAGCTAAAATCTCTCTCATAACCAGGTGCAGGCGGCATTTCGTGTGCAATTCTTGTGATTTGTAATGTTGTGTCTCCTTGGACCCAAAGCTCATCGAGAAGGGAGAAAAACATTCATTTGTATCATGTGAACCATGCAGCTCTTTTTTTTTTTTTTTTTCAATTTCATGTTGGGTGACAAACAGCATCGATTCACGTCTTTTAACATTCAATGGATCGAATGGACTTCTCTTTTAGTATTGCATTGCCCTTTTGCTGTGGTTCACAGCAAAAGCATCTCCTAGGAATTTAGTTTACAAGAGCTTAGCAATAAGAACTCTGCTTCATGGAGTAGAGCCTAACTAGAAAGTGAGAATTATTTTTGGTCCATGCGGAGTTTGGTCTTGAGATCTCGAGCGAAAATTCAAGCTTCAAAATGCATGTATTACGAAGAGTAGTGGGAAAAGACTGCTTCCCCTTTAGCCTAAAGTTAATTCTTTTCAAAATTGTGCCCTCCCACGATCATATGCCCACAAATATGATTCGAGACTCGATTGCGCATATATAGAATTTCGAAGAAGCAGATTCTGTCATGTCAAAGGTTGACTCAAAGCTATGGAGATATTATGCTTCGACAGAACATTTTCTTTTAACTAGAATATACAAGATCTGGACCTTTAAGTTGATGCTCGATATCCATCAAATGGGATCTCGAAACAATTTTCATACTCAAATTTGGTCCTTCAGTTAAAAAGGAAAAAAAAAAAAAAACTAGTGGCCTTACACTTTTATTAAAACTAGACTGGACTGGTTGGTTCAATATAAAACTTGATTAGATATGCAAAAAACCAAGTCGAATATGGCCGAACCTTTTCAAGTGAACCAATCGGTCAAACATTGACCCAATTGAAAAAGAAACGTTGACCCAATTAAAAAAGAAAAGAAAAATGGTAGTTTGTAGGACTTGAACTTAGTACATTCAACTCTTAAAATTGCACTTAACACACAATTTATTATGCTTCATATGTAGTAATAAAATTTATATTATAGTACTAACAACATAGTGGTTTGATCAGTGATCCTTATGCATACAGAAACAATTTCAATAATTTCTCACAATAAAAAAATATTTGAATTTTATTCTTAATAATCAAAACTTAATATTATAACTCTCCTAGAGTGCTTAAGTAATGCAAAAAAATCCTAAATAAAACATTAAAAATAATAAAAGAGTTATAATAAAATAAAAAAACTTAAATTAACTAGAAAAATATGATAAATCTCAAACAACAACTTTTTGTCCTAATTTAGGGGCCTTATCGATCTCTGATGACTACAAGAATTTAACCATAAAGGAACATGGGTTCTAAAACCTCCGTTTTAGCCTGATTCAATAGCTGGTGTTGTTATCCACTTTTGAACCCAAAAAAAAATTATGAAAAGAAAAAAAATAGAAAAAGAAAATCTAAAATACAAGAGGATATACATGAAGGAAGAAAGCCAAGAAGATTGTCCAAGTTGGTGGTGAAAAACCAAAATAACAAGTGGAAAAGTTAGAGGACCAACATGTATATGATTGATAAAATTAGCAACCCAATTTTGATTGACAATGAGCTCATTTGGCGAAAATATTTTTATTTAGGGTAAAGAAATATAAATTTGGATAACGAAGGACTCAATAAGAGTTTTGGAAAGCTTACTTAATTTTATTGAAGACTTAATTGCAATGATATTTGAAGTCAATTTAGGCTTTGATTGGAAAAAATTAAAGTCTGGAAGTTAATTTGCAATTTTAAAGAATTAATTTGGTTAAATCAGAGACTTAATTGCATAAATATTGAAGTTTGATAGGCGATTAGACACTTAATTAAAGAAATCCAAAACCAAGAACTAAACTGAAAAAGATGTGTGATTGTAGAGGCTAAAATTGACAAAATCAAAGGCAAATTGAAGAAAATTAAAAGTTTGATGGTCAATTAAGGGTTAAAGTGCACAAATCAAAAACTAAGGACTAAGATGAAAATGACACTAAACTTTATAGCTGATGATTGAGTTTGATAAGGGTGAAATTACATGAAATTAAAAGTTTGAGAGACAATTACGGGTGCAATTAAAAATAATTGGAAGAATATGGACTAAAATAAAATATGTTAGATCCCAAAATAAGAACCCTAACTTTTAGGGTTTAACCTAGATGACGTGTTGTTCAACTACTATTTAGCTTATTCTTTAACAATTTTGGTTGATCGAGTAGGCACTTTCAGGCGAATGAATGTGGTATTTCTGACAATCTCTAGGGCTGTAACCACCACCATTCAATTAAGAAACAACCCTTCTACAAAGATTAGTTACTCTCATCAAATGTTTTCATCCTATTTTTTTTTAAAGAACTCAACAACATCTTGTCCTCGATCAATCATCATTGTATTTTCAAATTCTAAGCTGATCGGGTTAACACTTTCAAACTAATGAATATGGAGCTACAGATCTCCAAACTGTGCAAGGTTGGATCCAAATGGAAGACGTGCACCTCATCTACCAAGATCAGATGGTCTTAATTAATTTTGATTGACAAAGGGCCCATTTGGTGAAAATATTTTTATTTGGGGTAAAGAAATACAAATTTGGATAGATAAGGACTCAATGATAATTTTAGAAGGCTTAATTAATTTTATTGCAGAGTTAATTGCATTGGTATTTGAAGTCAATTTAGGCTTTAATTGGAAGAAATTAAAGTCTGAAGATTGATTTATAATTTTAAAGAGTTAATTTGGTCAAATTAGGAACTTAATTGCATAGATATTGAAGTTTGATGAACAATTAGGAAATTGATTGAAGAAATTCAAAACTAATGACCAAACTGAAAAAGACGCGTGATTGTAGGGGCTGAAATTGACCAAATTATGGGGAATCCTCAATAAAATTTGTATCAAAATAGAAATATAAAATTGACAAAATATAAAATGGACTCGTTAAATAAACTATTATTTATTTTAGCACAAAACACCTAAGTCATAAATTCAAATTAAATTTATTCAATTTACAAACAAATATAATTTTACAAAATCTCAAACAAACCCTATCATGTACAAATCATATATTTATACAAAAAATTTCTATGAGAAAAAATTATAAAACGAGTAAACACCAAAACAAAATATATATACAACAAAAGTATGCAATAAAAATTAACATTTTAAAATTGATTTTCAATAAAAAATGGATAGTTTTGCTTATTTGAAGAGGAGAATCCTCATTAAAATTTGAATCAGAATATAAATATTGACAAACTGAATGATAGGATGACTGAATTTGTAGTGAGAGGCTGATTTGTGATAAAATTATTTGTGTGTGTGTGTGTGTAGGGGGGGCGTTGTGGTGTTTGTTGTAGAGAAAAATAGAGGAAGAAGAAAAAATACGGGAGGGAGAGAGGAGGGTCGTTCGTCAAGTCATACATTAAATATTATAGATGAATTTAGCAACGAATTTAATCCATAAATTTAAATCCGCCAGAAAGTTGATTTGTTTGTGAAAATAACAAGTTATTGTACTTCTGACTATTTTTTTCATTGTTCCTTCTCTCACTGTAATTCTCTCAGTATATACTGAAAGAATATTTTTATTGGTATTCACTGATAAATACAGTGAAAGACTATTCTGTAAGAAAAGATCACTGTAATCTAACGATAATTTTTTTATTGGTATTTATTTATATTTATTAATTTTTTAGTAGTGAAATCAATTCCATGATAATCCATATATCATCTAATTTTCAAAGGTCAAAGTTGAAAA
>Ga0325404_1000859_pt1 | contig 31199 bp, 24 predicted proteins | sample PopdelMetagenome_18_FD_205664 | JGI IMG/M metagenome (GOLD analysis project Ga0325404, IMG submission 205664) | Populus deltoides microbial communities from Bellville, Georgia, United States - Xylem-Control-R1 | ecosystem: Host-associated > Plants > Phyllosphere > Stem > Wood/Secondary xylem...
TGATAAAGAATAATAAAATAGATGTTTTATTATCAATTAATATTGATGAGCATATTGTTTTATAAATTTTGCTTATTAGTTTTATATATAATAATTCAAAATCTAATTGTTAATACCATTGTAAATAAATTATGATCTTATTAAAAAACTATGACAAAATTGAATAACATTTTAAATATCATTTTAATTACTTTTTCATAGTTAATCTTATTCAAAAAAAAAAAAGGGAAATTTTGAAGGGTAATATTAAATGAGGCAAGTGTTGGGTCTAGGATGATTAGGCCACATACCTGGCCTAAAAGGAGCAGCTTTGGCATTCCTGAGATTACAATGTCAAGCTTGTGTGCATAACCTTTTTTTTTTTAAATGAACGAATGATGTGTCATTTGCTTAATTTATTTTTAAATAAGATGAACAACGCATCATCATCTGATTCAATTTATGAACACAATTGATAGTCAAAAAATCAAATTTTGGGTTCTTGGATCCAAAAACCTTATTTTAACTTATTTTTATTTAAAAATATTAATAAATAAATCTATTTTTGAAGCCCTAAGCACCATAAAATCAATCCAAAATATTTTTGAAATATTCTAAAAAAAAATCTTATTGAACTTAAATCTATGTTTTTTAGTAAAATAAAAGTTCTAAACCACTTTCATAAAAATTTATTTTCTAAAATGAACTTATTGATCTTATTAATATTTTCTCTCTCCTTTATTATTTTTTTTTGCATCTTCATATTTTCTTTCTCAACACCTTAGGGCCAAAAAATAATTTTTGAGGAATTAAAAGTCATGGACAATTAAAGGAATAAGTTATGGTCTTTAATACTAAAAAGTGTAAGTTATTAAATCGCTAAAAATAAAGAGATTGAATTTATTTATTTTTCATTTTTCTTCGTCTTCACCAGTCTACCAGGTAACATGAAAAAAGGTAAATTATAAAATTATTCTTTATTATAAATTAATGTTAGGTTTAATATTACTTTAGTCTAAAATAATGTCTTCTTTTTCATCAATTTTTCTATATTATTTACTTCTTCTTTTTTTCCCTATTTGTTTTTTAAATAAATAAATTAAAAAAATACCACTCACGTAAAGGGAAAGAAAACGATACCACACGTTATGACTAAAAACCATTGGCGCCGAAACTCTTCTCGAAACAAATCAGTCGAATGGACGATGGATTACTAAAGAAGTTCTGTATTTCAATGTGCTCTTATAAAAATAGCTTTTCTTTGGTTTCTTGAATTCAGACAAAAATGTCTAAGTTAGGGTTTGGACAGAATAACAAGCAATATGGTTTAATGAAGTTGGTGTTTGCACTGTCATTCGCAACACTTGTAGGGATCGCTCTCTTTGCCCGTTTTCTTGGGACCTCTTCTTCTTCCATTTCTTTTACTTATCAATCCATTGCATCCCTCAACAGGGCTGTTGAGAAGTCTGCAGATAATAATGTAGCCAGTGACAATCACACCAACCAAGACCACCAGGTAATACATTGATCTTTTTCGTCTTCTTCTTTCTTGTTCCTTTTGAATTCTATCCAATGTGTATGGTTATCAACTGGGATATTGATCTTGTTTGATTTGATGATGTTTGTTATTGATATTGAACGCTCATTGTTTTCTTTCTCCTTTAGAAGGAAGGTTCTGAAGGTAAAAATGGCAATGTAGAAGGGAGAGTCTTATCTGCCACTTTTGCTGATTTACCAGCACCGGAATTAGAATGGGAGCAGATGCCATCAGCACCTGTGCCTCGTCTTGATGGTTATTCAGTACAGATCAAGAACCTTCTTTATGTATTTGTTGGATATAGAAACCTTGACCATGTGAGAATCTTTCATTCTTTGCCTGATTTATTATGTTCTCTTACCTTTGAGTCCAATTGAAGATTAATTTTCAACAATGCTTCAAAAATCTTTCGTATTAAACCGTGGAATGGATTTTTGTGATTAAAATCAATGATTTTTATTTTTTGTGTTTTATTTCTTGTCTGATTGGATGTTTGTATCTTATAGGTACACTCTCATGTTGATGTATACAATTTCAGTGATAATACATGGTGTGACAAATTTGATACCCCGAAAGACATGGCAAATTCACATTTGGGAGTGGCAACAGATGGGAGATACGTGTACATTGTCTCGGGACAATATGGTGCTCAATGCAGGACAGCCATAACTAATTGTTTTTCACTGGACACTGAGACAAGGAAATGGCACCGATTGCCTCCATTACCGGCACCAAGGTACTTGACTTGAGCAGGAAATCCATGAATGTTGAACTTACTTTCTTATCCAATCTGGGAATCAGAATTTTCAACTGCTTATTTCAAGTCCGTTTCATTATCAAGCTAATTCCTATTTCTAGTGTTTTGACCATTGAACCTCTTTCATGTGCCTGTAGTTGTGTGTTTACTACCTTGGCAGCTAATTTGTCATGTTTTGAGAGTTGTTGATCTTTTTATTTAGAGAAAACAAGTGTTGACATCACATTCCTGAGAAAAATATGATAACTTCTAATCATCAGATTCTTTCAAAAATTCAAGTGATGTGCATGTTCATCTATGCAGGTTGAATGATTCCATCGTAACCCTGTTCCCAAACGCCAATTTATCATCATTTTCTTGCCATTTTTTAGTTATTGATTCTGTATTGGAGTTTCTTTAAGATAATTGGTTTCCGTTAACTGATTTTTAGTATGTGTAATGAGCTGCGGTATGTTTGGTACCGCAATAGGCCTTTGTCTGGATTAACTCCTTTATGCATAGCAACATCAATTTAGCTTATGATGCTTAGGTAACAGTTGTGATCTCAAAGGATCAAATTTATTTCTGTACTAGAAGGACCTAATATAGTTTGGCATTGACATTAGAGAACATGAAAGAATTGCAACTGTGAAATAGGAGATGTGTGTTAACTGATAGCAGTCTATCCAAAGCTGAGTATTTCAAAGCTGTGTACTCAATTCCTTAAATGAATATTATTAACATGAGTTTTCAGGTATGCTCCTGCAACTCAATTATGGAGAGGCAGACTGCATGTGATGGGTGGCAGCAAGGAAAATCGCCACACACCTGGAGTAGATCACTGGAGCATTGCAGTAAAGAATGGAAAAGCATTGGAGGAGTGGCGCACTGAAATACCCATTCCCCGTGGAGGGCCACATAGGTCTGCTTGCTGCCTTCATTTATGTTTGAAATTGGAAACAAGATTCTGTTCTGAGGGTTAATTCGCCTGGATCATTCATCTCCTTCAAAAATGTTTCACACCCAACTCTAATAATGCGGCGATTATCTTCCGTATTCTAACCGTGAATATCACTTTGGTGACAGGGCCTGTATCGTGGTCAATGATCGGCTTTTTGTCATTGGGGGTCAAGAGGGTGATTTCATGGCTAAACCTGGGTCGCCTATTTTCAAGTGTTCTCGAAGGAAAGAGGTATACAGGTTGATCATTTTGTTTTGATTAGAACATATTGGATTTTAGCGAGCTGTGCTCTCTCCTTGTCATTGTTGGCGGTATATGATATAGCTTTCAGACTCTGCAATGTTTCAGGTAGTTTATGGCGACGTTTATATGCTAGATGATGAAATGAAGTGGAAAACTTTACCTGAAATGCCAAAACCCGACTCCCATATTGAGTGTGCTTGGGTAATTGTCAACAACTCAATTATCATCACTGGAGGTACTACAGAAAAGCACCCAAATACGAAAAGGATGATGCTGGTTGGAGAGGTGTTCCAATTCCATTTGGACTCGCTGGTACTGATCTTCACCTTTCCCACTCTTAAGAAGGATTAAGCTTCATGTTCATATCATGTATTTTCAGCTGTCTGTTTGGTCAATAGAATACCTGTCATAGACCACTTTAACTTTAGTCGACAGTAGCTGGTCGTTCTTGCTGTGTCGACTCATTTAGGAGCCGATGATGCAGTCACTTCTTTCCTTAGTGCATCGGAAAATATCAAAACTCCCAAAAGCAGTCTCCTTTTGTGCGTTGGAAAATATCAAAACTCATCTTCATACGTTATGTTTTGCGACCCTCATGTCCTCTATAATCTAAAGAAGTAAGCAGCTATTCACCAGATACGCGTGCTGTTGGCCTTGTTTCTGTAAGCAATGCTGTCATCTGTCATCAATGGCATTTCGCATAAAATGAGCAATGCCAACCCCGCTTGCAACAAGGCCACTCCGCTAATTTAAGCTAATCTTTCTTTATGTACTCACTTACAGCTCACTAAAATCCAGATTTTGGTTGTTAGTGGTAAATAATTTTCCTTTGAACAAATACAAGAGAAGTCGGTGACTGTTAAACAAATTTCTTATATCAGTTTTCTACAGATGGTTATTACAATGGGCAAACATTTGAAAATTTCTGTCCATTTTGAATTGCAGACATGGTCAGTGATCGGAAAGCTTCCTTTCCGAATAAAGACTACCCTTGCTGGTTTTTGGGATGGCTGGTTGTACTTTACATCAGGGCAGCGGGACAGAGGACCAGATAATCCACAGCCAAGGAAAGTCATTGGAGAGCTGTGGAGAACCAAATTGCACCTGTGAATCAATTTGTCAACCTGGCTACTCTTTCAACAATATTACAGCTCTTACGATTTTGACATTGCCTTCTTCCTACAATTGAAAAGGCATCAATTTATCCTCTTTTTGTGCATTTTCAATAGCACTTTTTGTACAACCCATTTACGCATTTTACGACTATCAATATCATTACACTTTATTGTTTTCATATCGAACCTTTTTGCCGCTCTGCTGATAAGTAATGGAGTCCTGGTTGGCTGTTTGACCGGCTGGCTGTTTGACCGGCTGGCTGGATCTTAGACACCCTTCTGTCTTCCGGCAACATTGTGCAAACTCATATTGTTCTCGTATACAAAACCTATAGCAGCACAAACTAAACCACAAAGAAATCTGATAAATGAAATGGATCCAAGACTGCGTAGTAAGAATAAGAGTTCTCATCTTGGAGAATATATGAACGCATTTCGAAAAGAAGGAATTTACAAACACAAATCACAAAAACAAGGTCCAGTTAACTTTGGTTATCCAGCCCTGCATTTACAATTTGGCCACTATGCCATGAATGAACAAGTCATCTATAGACATACACTGATATGCCAGGGATTTTTTCTTTCTTTCTTTTTTTCAGTTGTTAAATCTCCCTTTACAAATGCAAAAACGCTATAACTGCCCTGAAGATAAGGTAAAAACAAGTGCAAAAATGTCAAGAGTCAAGGTAGAAAGAAGCGTCCGTTAATCTATGCTTATGAATCAATTATCAACATGGATACACAGCTTCCAGACAGTTGAATAGAACAAACATGACTTCATCTTAAAGGCCTGCTAGAGGCTGTGAAACTAGTACTCATCGGTTACCCTGAACAGTATCCAAAATACAACTACCTGTGAAACAAGAAAACATAAGGATTGAAGACACGAGGCAAAATGATTAACGAACGGGTTCGGATTTGTACGCGGGAAAAAAATCAGCAAATGATGCAAAACATTCAAACCTCCCCTTTCACACCATGAAACCACTATAAATGTAGGTTCTGCGACCTATCAAAGATTTTCAAATTAATTTTTTTTGAGCTTCAGTAATTTTTTTCCCTTTTATTGATTCTTTCCAAAATAATTTTTTTTCTGTTAAAATGCCAGCACAAATTCAAAAATGGTAACAGTTGAGATTAGCTTTTTGAGCTTTACCGTAAAAGACAAACGACCACTTATCACTGTACTTTTTGTTACATTAACAATTGTACTTGGTGTTTACTTGATCGACAGACTTTTCATCCTCCGCCAAAAGACATGATATCCCTTAGTTTTAACTGTCACGTCATTATTCATGAAAGCAACCATCAATTGCAACGTGTGGAGGCTCCATTTCACTGACCTGGTTCATATTCCTCGCATGGAATCCATGAGCCCAAGGGTTGCATAGTAATTTCATATTTCACAAGATCCGTCATTATTTTCTGCAGAAAGTTTATCCAAGTTGAGATGGACACATTAAACAAGCACACAAGAAATAAACATACAGCAGGGAGGGAGAAAGAGAGATATGCTAAAAACTCATAATGGCCATTATAAATTGTAAATGCAGTCTTGGAGAGTTTATTATAATCTGGTGATAGCCTGCTCTTAGGTTAATCTTAGAGAAAAATGTTGCACCCACTAGTTCCTCTAGTAATTCCTCAATTAAAAGTATAAGAAATTTATTTTTAACTATCAATTTGATAATTTGTTAAGTGTTATGGAGTTTACACAAAGTCTCCATGAGTTTTTTTTTTTTAACTAAGACTACTAGAGAAGCAAAAAGATTATGGCTATGTTATATGATGTCAGACTCTAGTATTTATGAAATCATCTTCTTTACAATATTCTTTTGTAGCCCTAAATATTTGTAAGGTCTCATGTTGATAGGTTGAGCACAATCCTTTAGAGGTATAGAATGGTTATGTGGTCTTTGTAGAGGCAAGCCTTTTGGTTCATTAAATATATTGTGATGTAATTCCAACAATATTGTTAAAGCATGACTCCTTTCAGCTTTAGATAGAATAGCAGTAGGCATTGAGTGTATCTCGCTATCAACTTCTTGGATTAGTCTTAGGCTATCTAAGTTAGATTGTCCAACATTTTGTTAATCAAACTTGAGTGTCTAGAACCTGACAGGGTTTTCTCCTCTGAGTACCACTTCTTCCTAAACCATTTAAAAAACATCTGCAACTCCTTATAATTTGATACAATGTTGCCTAATATGGCTAACCATTATATGCCTAGCATCATATCATAATTATTTAACTCAACAGTGAATTCATCAGCCATAAAATTAACCCTTTGTATCTTTCATTTGAAGTCTTTGCATACAGTTGTGCAAAGCATTGTTTCTCTATTTGTTGCTTCCATTGTTAATGGTTTTATAGCTATGAGGTTATACTGCAATTTGTTGGCCAAATAAATGTTGATAAAATTATGAGTGCTGCCCGAATTCACCAAGATAAAAAGTGGATGTTTATCTACTTGTCCAGAAACCCTTGAAGTGAGGAAACTAATGACTACTTCTAAGGTATTGATGGAAATGTGTGGGGTAATTTGCTCATGAATGAATGTCTCCTTCTTAAACCCATTATTATGCTTCACCTCATCATCTTCATCCCCCACTATACATGGTGAGTATAACCTCTTGTTTTTACACTTATATTTTGGTATAAATTTCTCATCACACCAAAAACATAAGCCTTTAGCCCTTGTCTCATCTAACTCTTTATTCCTTATAGGTATGGTAGGATTTATGGTTGGTTTGTAGTGGAAGTTTTGGTTAAAAGTAGGTAATAACATAATTTGGTTAGGTTTTTGGTTATTTAAGGTCAATGAAGATGGTGCTTTGTATGATGTTTGGTGGTAGATAGTTTTGTGTTAGATTGTTTGGTTGTTTTGTGAAAAGAGTTTGAAATGGTTTTGGTGGAATCTTTTATAGAATAAGGTATTTTCTTGTAGACGTGATAGATTTGGTTCTAACATTTTCACCAAATTTTTTATTTCAACCTTTAAGCCCTCTCATAAAAAACACTAAAGTTTGTTTATCATTAATCTCTACCCTATTTTATATATATATATATATATAAGCCTCTAGATCTCCCATCTACTTTAGATTCTTATATTCTTCTACTGGATTTTTCTGTCACCCAAACCTATAGCACATAGCCCCCATATACTCACTCTAGGTTATTACCTGACTTTCCTTGCTTCTTATAAGATTTTGATGCCAATATAGAGCTATTCCATTTAGATAATAAGAGGTTAACTTAATCTTATCAATTTCCCTAATTTTTTATATGTTAAAGTATTGATTGCACTTATACAATCACTTATAAACATCATCTCTATCAAAAGCAAGAAGTTTTTTTTGGGTTTATATACCTTGTGGGTGGAGCAGTTGCCCTCATAAAACCAACCTGATTTAGCCACCAAATCCTCATAGCTAAATGCTTGATAGTCATTTTTTATGTTGGTCTCTCCAATATTGATTTGTAGCTTCTTTAGCAAAGAGTTTTGCTCGTAAGACAACCCACTACTGATTCTTTGAGCTCCTCAATATTAGCATCTTAAGTGATTTGGTGGCTTGTAGTTTCTATCCATGTCTCTAATAAACCCAAAACTTGCTCATGTCTCTTTGATTGTTCCATGTTTGCACCTTTAAAATACTCATTCAGCTTCCTGAGATTTTGAGACCTAATGTTTGGCACCATGAATAAAGTATGAAGATCAATGGCTCTGACACCACTAGGTGTAAGTGATATTTTCATGGAGCTTATATTAATAGCCTCCAAAGATCAGTATGGTGTTGTTAACGGTAGGAAAAACAAAAGAGGGGGGGAGAGAGAATCAAATCATTACATCATTCATTCATTTTTTTTGCAAATATTTTGGCAATTTTGTTACAACGAATATAAAAAGACATTACTTCTAGAAGACAAATAACTAACTCTCTTATAAGCCTACATGTGCCCATCATGTTAACTAATTAAAACATTGTGTATTGCATAGATAACACGATGTGTATCATCAACAGCTTCATTCTAATGGTTATATTATTCAAAAAGACTTAACTCTCTGTTCTTCATTAGTTTCTTTCACACTACCAGTAACTAATCTTGTAACAAGATGATGAGGATGATGAACCATAAAAAAAAAGGAGGGTGATGCTGAGGAAGTTGACAAGGATAAGGAAACTAAATCCAAGAAGAAAAGGAATAAGGATATTCCTCATGGGTGGCAATTCCTTAACATGCAGAAACCTATCTTGTTGTGCAAGCTTAAAGAGATCATTAAAGAGAGGTATGTTTTTTACCATAAAAGCTTGACCAATGTTTGGGAGGACTATTTAGATATTAAGCACTTCTATATTAAGGTTCAGTTGAAGTTCAAGGTTAATTTCTTTGTGCCAAAAAAAACTTCATTTATTAGCAATAGTCAATATCAACCTTTTCATGATATTTTGACATCTAAAGAGCTAAGGTTTCCATAAGAAGCATTAGAGGAGTTGTGTCCAAATTATATGGATATAAGAAGAATCCTTTTTATGCTAAAATTCTATTGAGTAATTCATATTCAAGGAGTTCTTCAATCACAAGTTCCTTGTGAAGCCAGGGATGTTGGTGGATGACAAATCCCATCTACTTTCACAAATGAAAGCAATGGTAACAATGTTGATGTCATGGGATCAATCAAATGCTCTAACTTGTTTCATAATAATGCTAGCTAGGAAGACTTGGAGGAATTAAATAAGTAATTTCTAGATTTTAATGTGGATTCTTGAGGGAGGGAAATATCTTAATAAAGAGGGTATTGTTACAATATCAATGATTTAAGAATGGCACTAACATCGACTTAAACAACTAGTGCAACAATAGCAGAAATAATTATGAAGCCTAATTTCAACATGTGATTACTAATAGTTCCATGTGATTGAAAGTTAGTTAACAAATAAAGTTAATTGGAAGGATAATTAGAAGTTAGTTTATTAGTTAGTCAAAAACTTAGTTATGCAAAAACAAATAATAAGTAGGCAATAAAAAGTAATCTTTTTAGTTGAGTAATCTGTTAGTTCTCACTCCCCTCTCTTTCTTCTGCTTCTCCCTTTCTTTTCTAGTAACTTGTGAGGAATATCCTAACAATTTGTTTTTTTAAAAACTTTTTTAGAGTTAAGGATTGATTGATTACTAAGAGAAGTGGAACATTGGAGATATTTTGTTTGTCTATGTTGGTGTTGAGGTAAAAGGTGTGAGAGGGAAGTAAAATGAAAAGGTGTGTTTTGGATGTTTTTCAAAAATATATTTGCCTTAAATTGATTATTTTTTTTAGTTTTTCAATTATTTTAATATGTTAATATCAAAAATTAAAAAAAATAAAAAACAATATTTTGATATTTTTCAAGTAAAAAGCACAGTCTACCACAATACCAAACACGCATGAAATATATTTTGGCTTGTCAATTTCAAGAGCAGGATGAGAGGAAAACAAAAGTCTCTTTTTTTGCTTAAGATTGACTTAGGGATGGCAATGTGTTGATTTTTTAAAATTTATATACTATTCATTATCTATTGGATATAAGATTTAAATATTTATATTTTATTTATTAGGTTTAGAGTATCATATGAATATCCATTTTTTTACTATTATTTATTATTCAATAAAAATAAAATTATATATATGTATACACTCTCCACACACACACACACATATATATAGGGTTAGGTTTTGAGTTTCGAGTCTGTGTTGATAATAAATATATCCTATACATTATTTATATAATAATGTAATTATCTAAAAAAGCAAAAAAATCATTCATTCAGGTGAATATCCCTCAAGCTTATATTAAAGTGTCATTCCTGCAATTGACACTTGATACAGCTTCTCCAGTTCACTATTACAACTTAAGCTGTAAAAAAAATCACCTTATTTTGTTTTATAAAAGATTTCACATTAATTTAAAAGAAAATAAAGCTTAAGTACTCAATTATAATAGACATTATTGTTCAAACACTTACATACATATTATATCAATTCAAATTATTCATTAGACAACGATGGCGTGGAAAAAATTAGAGCATGTTTGGTTTAGTTGTTGGAAATGGGTTTTTTTTATCTTCAATTTTTGTTTTTCATTTTGAGCTCTCTCATTTCTTCTAAAGAAAGTAGAAATAATGTTCTTTATATCTCATATGAAGGGGAGAAAAAAAGTTTCTAGCACAAGTTCCAATATATTAATGAAGCTAAATATAAAACTCAGAAACACTCTTCCTGAATAAAAAAAGGGTGAAAATAATATTCGAACACATAATTGTAAAACACAGACGCACATCATATATTTGAGTTGCCTTGTCAAATAGGCATTTAAATTTAGCTTCCACAATAAAAATTAACAAGGACAGATAGGAGAGGGGTCTCCTTTCACCTGATCAAGTCCAGCATCTTGCATTTGTTTCTCAGTATCTTCAATAGGTTGGCAAGCATCAGTGACCTGCAATCATATCATGACGACATTTAGTGCCCAGAACAAGCTTCTATATTGCTTATAGCTACTTGTGTGAAGAAAGAAAGCTGCGGAAATAAAAATAATGGATAAAAAACTTGTATTGTCGAGCAGTATGACAATGGTGAGACACTCAGGACAACTGTAGTTACATGCATGGCTTGCGAACGTCCACTCCATTTACCCTTAAAACCTTTCGTTTTTTGTTTTTTTTAAAGAAAACACAATACAGAGGTGCAACGGATAACGAAAGCTTGTTCTAAATAAAGCCTCCAGGCCATCATCTCATGGTAGGATTGAAAGTGACATAATCGATAGCTTCAAAATCAAGGGGCCATATTACTGTAAAAGTGAAAAAATAAATTACCTTTCAGGAGGGAACCGCACAAGGCCTGATAGCATTTTGCAACTTTTTTCCTGAAACTCAAGTTGCTTGTATCTTTCACCTCCTTAGCCTTCTTGTTCTGCACTTTTCTAGTGATTTAGAAATAGCCTTCTTGTTCTGCACTTTTCTAGTGATTTAGAAATAACATCGTAGTTTGAGGAGTTTTTCAGGAAAAAAAGAAGTTCACGAGTACGCAAGACCAAATTCCAACTTTTAATAACAAATGAAACTAAGTTTTCATGAATGCCTTTATGATTTCTTGTTTCAATTACAATCTTTTACCTTTACCATTAGGTATTAGATATGTGCAAGCCCAAATTTATGTTTTATGAAATTTCTTGTTTCAATTTACTTGTTTAATTGCAGATTTCACGAAGTAACGTTCTTTTAAAGTGAGGTGGAATCAGACTTCTTAAGATAACTATCCACACAATTTTAACAATGATATTCAAAAAGGCTATAATTGATTTTGAAAGGCTATAATTGTCACAAATTTTAAAGTATTTGCCAAAGCATCAACTTATTTCCCGACATTGGCAGAAACTCCATACCATGCCAATTGAAACAAATCACAAAACTCAATCTAATTCTAATGTAAAAAGATCAAATTGAATGAGAAAAAAGTTAAGTGATAGAAAAATCAAATAAAAAAAAGCACATGATGCACTATTACAATCCAAATAGAGGTTACAGTAAAACCATAAGATGTTTTAGTTTTCATTTAAATTTAATTAAATATAGATTATTTAGAAGAACACTTGGATGGCATTCCAATAGCCCACCTGATTATCGTAACTGCAAGACAAACAGGGGTCACGAAATAGACAAGCCGACTTTAAGATCCAGAACTAGAAAGCTTAATTATTCAGGAAGGCCTTTAATGATCCACACAACATCAAAGCAAAAGAGAAAACTATATTACCAGACGTTAGCTCAGGATGAAAAATAAACCATAATGTTATGCCATCATCCGTGTATAAGGAAAAGGAAGGCTGAAAACAATATTTGAACACGAATTATAAAACACAACCAACCACACATCATCGAACATTTGAGTTGCCTTTGTCAGATAAGCATTTAAAACCATCCTCCAAGATAAAAATTAACGAGACCAAAGATAGGAGAGGGGTCTCCCTCTTTCACATGCCATGACATGATCCAGGACAGCATCTTGCAGTTGTTTCTCAATATCTTCAATGGGTTGGCAAGCATCAATGACCTGCAATCATATCAGACCGACATTTAGTGTTCAGAACAAGCTTCTACTTTGTGGGAAAGGAAGCTAGGGAAATTAAAATGAGAGCGAATTTATATTGTAGAACAGTATGAGGGCGGTAAGACACTTAAGCCAGCAGTAATTATAACTTATATGCATTGCTTGGGAACTTCCGCGTAACTTCAAAAGTGCCCATGTTAGGTGAGAAGGATAATGAAAGCTTGTGTTAAATAAAGGCTTCAGGATTGAAGGTGATAACCGATAGCATCAAAATCAAGAAGCTACTATGCAGGTCTGATTATTACAGTAAAAAGAAAGAATTACCTTCCAGGAGAATCAAGAAGCTACCATGCAGGTCTGATTATTACAGTAAAAAGAAAGAATTACCTTCCAGGAGGAATCACACAGGGCCTGATAGCATTTTGCAACTTTTTTTTGAAACTCAAGTTGCTCGTATCTTTCACCTCCGTAGCCTCCTCTTTCAGCAGCTTTCTGATGATTTAGAATTAACATCATAGTTTTAGGAATTATTCGGAGAAAAAAAGATAGTTCACCAAGTACATTAGCCCAAATCCTGAACCTTAATAATGAAAGAAACAAAGTTTTCATTTCATGTTCTAAGTCAATGATTCTAGATGGAGGAAAGGAAACCAATATATTACTATCCATATTCCAGCAGTAAAATAGGCAAACTTCATTCCTATCAGTTAAACACCATTTAAAAATGGTGTATCTACAATATTGATTATGCCTCGTGTGTTCTCAGTGTTCATTTACCATAACTGTCCATGACCCCCTAGAAGATCTATGTATGTGGTGTGTGTGTGACATAATATACCAAACCAGTCTTATATCAAATGGCCACACAAATGCTCATGGTATTTTTTGATATAGCTATAGGCTCTCAACTGCAATTAGAACCATCAAAGCCAGTTAATTTTCAGCAGGAAAGTCCTGCTAGAAGAAAAGGTCTGCTTTATTAGGGGTGTCTCAGTTTCTGACATCTAGAGTGATCATGTTTAAACCTTAGCAGTATTCCACGTCTAGAGAAAATGGTTGTGGTCTACAGCTCACCTCTGGTGGTATGTCAAGGTACAAAACAATATCCGGAGCCAGCAAGCCAACCTCTGGTGCCTGCAAATTAAGATCATCTCATTGAATTCACCTTGACAACCACAAAAGACAAAGCACCTTTAAAAAAAAATTCAATTTGAATTCACCTTGCACCATTCAATATCAAGTCCTTTTGCAGATGAAAAGGCCACTCCAGAATAAGAATAACGGTCAACAACAAGAGTGGTTCCATTTTTCAGTTGAGTTTCCATCAATGATCTGCAAAACCATTCCAAATACATGTTTTAAAACTATGTGAGCCCATGCTTATGTGACATGTACCACTCTTTTTCCCATACAACAGATTTTAATAAGATACAAGTGCACTTTCATGAATAAGGGCTTGCTAGCATGAAATATGCATCAAAAGGAAATTGACATTTGAGAAAATCCATCCGATCTAGAAAATAATTCATTGGAATTCTGCAATGAAATCAACTTGAATCAATGACAATCCAGAACTCACTTCATATTGATTTTTTCCTAACGCTAGCTTGAAACTTCTGGGAATCAAAATTCTTGTGAAGTGAAACCTCAACAGTTACTCTAAACAGCAAAGCGTATCATCATCCAAACCTCAAGAACATGGTTGTGTCATCAAACAAACCATTATGCTAAACTTTTAGAACACATTTCCAATGAAATGTTATTTGATCAAATTTTGAGCATCAACCATGAATTCAAGGAAGCTTAATATAACAAATCTCATATATTTAACCGTCACCAAAAGAGGATTTTTTACCTCCTGCTAAGAAAAGTGCTTCGGTCTATTTCAAAATACTTCAATTGGTACATGCAAAAAATAGACCTGAAAGGGAAGCAGGTAAGCTGAAGACTGGCCAAGTTTGCATTGGCCAGTAGTTGGAAAGAAAGAGGGTCTTGGGGGAATAAATCTTCAGTTTTTTCCTCTTTCGATTACTCGCCAATTCTGACTGAGGAGAACAGGGCCATTCAGTAGTTATATTTCTTGGAATTTAACTCTTTTTATAAAATAAGAGGGGGGGGGGGGAGATTATGAAACACACTTGCGCATGCATTTTCTTATTGTTTTTGTCAAGCTAAAGGAGATTTAGACAATGGATAACCCCTAATGGAAACGAAACCAAGGTGGGTACAAAATTGCTTTTTTTTTTTTGAGATGCACATTAAGAATGTCCCAGATAGCCTGGAGAAACCAAGAGAGTATAATGCCTACCTGATTAACCCCCCCCCCCCAAATAAAAATAAAAAAAAGAGCACCAAAGCTAGAGGTCAGCTTAAATTCTCATAAATATAGGCAATCCATGCAACCCGTGATAATAAAACATACCTCTTTTCCCATCTATTTGCACTGAAAAGGAGATGGATCGTGCGATCATCCAAGTGTGACTTGTTCGAAAGATATGCAGATATCATTTGTCCAACACTAGTACTCCTATCAGGAAATCTCCATAATTCAGTCGAATGCCCTAGTCCCTCCAAGTAAGACAGTAATCTACTAGATTGTGAAGTCTTTCCGCTACGATCCAATCCTTCTAAAACTATCAAGGCACCTCTTGACTCACTGCTGCTAGCCCTCAGGTTGCAATGACTACTGGATTCCATTCTTATTGAGCTAACACAACACTTGTTGGGATGGTCAAGGCCAAAACTCAATAACCTCCTTGCTGTTAAAGCCCTCAAATTTCTAAATGCAATGTATGTAAAAATAGGTTAGATAATAGCATATTGACAGTAAAGGAGAAGTTTCAAATCCCAAACAATCGCAGTTGCTCTTATAACTTAAAAAAGGATAGGAAAAAAGAAGCAAAAAATAGGTGAGAAAATATATACATACAAAGCCTTGGTAAAAGAGCAGGCATGTATCATGTCCCTCCAAACTTAATAGCCTATACAGTCAACAAAGCAAATAAAAAAAACGTTGGGTTTAAACCCAAATCACTAACTAAATAAAGGCAATCAATCTCAAATCACGTTGTATTCCTCCTTCAACGCCTAAAATAGCTTTCCATCATTTTAGATCTAAAAGCACCTGATTTTAGTTTAGTTTAGTTGCCCGTGCTTGTGGAGTTGAGCCTAGCCTGCAAATGAAAAGGAAGCAAAGCAAATCCAGAAATTACAAGTAATAAATTGTTTTAAAATGAATAAAAACCTAATTAGAGTGAGAGATCGAACAAAATTGACATGAAATTAAAGGAAAAGGAGATCGAAAGACATACCGTAAAAGTGAGTTTTGATTTTCCAAAAGCTTCGATGAGCTATGGAGTTCCGGATTCAAATTGGGAATTTTTTTAACATCAGAAGCAAGAAACGGCGCTGAGAAAGAGAACGAGACGTGCCTGAAGTGAGAATCAATATCACCTGCAAAAATAAAAACTAAAAATCCACAAAACAATCACGGGGTATTTTATCTTCTTCGCGATTCTCTACTATCTCAGTCTCTCTTTTTTTGTTGCAGCTGCAGGTGTGAGCGGCGTTGGATGGCTGTCGTGGTGTAGGTTTTGGTGTCGGCTGGTGGTGTCAATTGCGCGGAAGAGGCTGCTGTGGAGGTTGTTATGGAGGAGATCCGTGGTCTCTGTTTTATGGAGAGAGAAAAAAGTGTCGGTCTTGAGGCAGAGACCAAGGAAAGGAAAGTGGCGGCTCTGGTCAGCGGAGGTCGGTTTTGCAGGTGGTGGCTGGTTTTGGGTTGTTGTGGCTGATGGTGTTCGGGTCACAGTAGCTCACGATTGAGAGGAGATGGCGAGAGGAAGATGGAGATTGTATGGTCAAGGGCTGGTGAAGGTGGCGACTGACGGTTAAGGGAGAGAAGGAGGCTGGTGTTGCTGTTGTGGCGGGAGCAAGAAGACTGCGGGGTGATTTTGATTTTTTAGTCTAAAAAAAAAGCGTTTTGCTCTGCTTCATTTTTTTTTAGGGGGGGTGTTTGTATTTTGAATTTAGCAGCGAGAGATCAGGTGGTATGTACTAGATTCAAGGCTGTGATTTGCCGTGGATTGTGCTGATTTTCTTTTGGCAGTGTAAAAAAAAAATTATGACTTGATATCATAAAAAAAAAACTAAAAAATAATAGTTGTCAATCCTTGAAATAAAAATATAAAATAATAAAATTAATAAAAACAATATTGAAAAACAAAACATCAGTAAAATCAAGTGAGGTTGTCAAAACCTGCAAGTAAAACCAATCAGACAATCATTATTTAATAGGTGGTCCGTGTTATGTTGCGAATTTATAATTTTTTTATCTCAAAAAAATATCAAGACAGTGTATATTTAAAAAAAAATTCAAGATTATGATCATTGACTTGAGATCCAAAAATATTAAAAAGCAATGAAAAAAAGATCGAGCCAAACCTGGTGAACCTGTTGAATCCATGACTCGAGACATGATACCAATATAACTCAATAGAAAAAAAAAAATAAATAAACAAAGAATATTAATTTTCAAAAAAAAAATTCCTTCAAGTATTACCTCAAATTAAATATCAGGGATGCAATCAACAAATTTAATTTAATAAAAAAACTAAAATAAGGCCAACTATATTTTTCATCGGAGAAAAAATATCAAAACAATACCAACCTTATAAATCCGGATTAAACTCTCAAATCCGCAATCCATTAAATTCTTGACCCGAGCTCAACGCCTAAAAAATTAAATGTGGGATGATGAAATCAATTAATTCAATTCAATTCAAAAACAAAATTTCTTTAGAAAATCTAAATTTAAAAAAGACAAAAAAAAAATAAAAGCAAAGTGGCCTACGCTATTTTAAAATTGATTATAAAAATCTTATAAAAAGCGAATAAAAAAAATAATATGATGAAAAATGATGGGAAAAAAAGCTTTAAAAAAATAAAAAATAAAAACCACGAAACCCGCATCCATGTCAACTTCATAAATTGGAGTCAATTTTTTAAACCTGTAAATCATTAAATTTTAGACTCAGACTCAACTAAGAAGTTTAATACCCCATCTAATTAAATGTTGAAAGATGAAATGAAAAAAATCAATCTAAAAAAATCTTGCAATGTCAAAAAAATAGAATAATAACAAAAGTTAGATTTGACAGGGAAAAAACAAAAGAATGATGAAATTGCCAAAAAAAACCAATTGCAAAAACCATCTAAAAAATAGCAATAAAAAGACATGAACCAAATTTGATAGTGAAAATATCTATTGGGGTGAAATTAAAAAAAAATCTTAATTTAATAAAGTATTTTTAATAAAAAAAATTGCAATAAAGAGAACAACGGTGAAAATGGAAAAACCCCTTAATTCCATAAATTATTTAAAAATTTAAAAATTGTAATGAAGAGAATAAGGATGAAATCTTTAGTATAACAAACCTTAAGAGTTGATTTGATTTTCTTAAGACCAACACGAAAATCAAGTAGGGGAGAAGGAAAAAGAAAAAAAAACAAAAGGCTACACATATCACTCCAGTCACCATCAAGCTAGACGTGTCGCTTATTCGTAGAGGAGATGCTAAGATGTTTGATCATCCTGCACCCGAGATAAGCCCGCATAAAGAAAGGTGAAAAAAATAGCAACGCTTAAGGGTTAGTAATTTAATGGCAAGAGATAAAATCGAATAAAATATCAATTTAAAAAAAAACTCAAGTTAACTCATTCTAACTCGACTACCTTACGACTAAGATATGAGATGAAAATAACCCCACAAAAAAAATAAACAAATCATAAAGCTTGTAGCTCAATAAGTCAATGTCAAATGCAAAAAAATAAAATAAAAATCTAAAAAGAGTTTTAAAAAAATATCTAACTCAAACCAAGTAAATTTTTAAAACTGGTGAACTGGATCATAAGAATGAGACAACCTTGTAAAAGGCATAAATAATTACAAAGCAAAATCCTCTATTATAAAAAAAATTAAAAAAAAACAACGAGGACCAAATCTTGCACAAAAAATAATTGAAAGAAACCAATCAGGGATTAAATTGAAAACAAAATAAATGAAGAAAATGATAGAAAAAGAGTAATGAAAAAAATGAGGATCAAAATTTGAAAAAAATAAATTAAAATTCTAAAGGATAAAATCAAAAAATTAAAATAAATACAAAGGATAAAAAAATCAAAAAAATAAGGGTCAGATTTGATACAAAAAAAAGCACATTAAATTAAATGCAAAGAGAGATAAAATTGAAAAAATAAACTTCAATAAGCATTAAAATCAAAGCAAATAGAAATCAAAATAATGAGGACCAAAACAAATATAAAATGGAGGACACAACTAAATTTTTAAAGGTCTGGCATGAAAACCAAGGTTTAGGAAAGAGAAATGAAAGGCAGGAGAAAAACTCATCTTCACTGAACCGTCGCTCTTCTTGGCAAACACAGCACCCTAATAGCTACACCATATCCTTGCGCATCGGATGAGACGGAGATCGGGTTTTTTTGCCCACCATAATTGTCCTCATGTGCCTTTAGAATAACACAGAGGACTCTAACGCGCTGACGCGTGCATGGCACGTGTTAGCGTATTTTACTGATTTATTAATATTTTAATAAGACGAATTACAAAAAAAAAATCCAAGGGCATACCATTATTACAAAAAAAACCATGACGCAAAGACAAAAATGTCCTCCAAGATCATTCTTTAAATTTGAAAAGTCAAAGGTTAACTATAATTTTACTGTATAAAAAGAATGCAAAGACAAATAAAACCATCTCTGCAAGGTCATTTTTCTAAGCATTCAAGGGTAGAAGCATTATTTTCCTATGCAAATAAAAAAAAGACAAAAAAAACCTTTTTTTTTTCAAGATTTCAAGGGTAAAATAATATTTTTGCTGTGTATTTTCAAAGTTAAACGACAAAATTATCTCTGATCAATCCACAAATGACATTTAAATCCCTTTGAAAAGATGATTTTACCATCAATGTTAAGGCAATTGTTAAGAGCAATAAAGGATAAAAATCATCATTACACTACTTGAATCCATATTGATTTTCCTCATATGCTACAGGAAAAGACTAAACTGAGCCTTTTTTTTTCCGTAATGATCTCTAGTCTCCTCTTTGCAAATATATATATATATATATATATATATATATATATATATTCTCATTCCTCATTCCAGGTAGTGTTAAGTTTGGTATATATGGAACCAAAAGTGAGAATGTCTAATAGTGATAACATGTCCATTTTGTACTCTTGTGCATGGATATAAAACCCAGCCCGACAGGTTGACCCAGGATCTAGGTGATCCAAGGCCTTGGTCAAGTTTTAAATAGTTTGAACTTGGGCTTGTAATTAGTCTAGTAAAACCCGAATGGCCCGCTAAGTCAACCCTAAACTTGAGTTACTCAATGTAATATAGGTAAAACCTAATCTCTTTTTTATATATTTTTAAATTAAATAAAAAATATAAAGTTAATTTGTGAATACTTGATCTCATATATATATTTTTTTATAATCTAAATCCCCATAAAATGTTTCTTAACTTTTCCACATGGAATAATTATATTTACATGGAATGTTTATTAACATTTTCATATGTGATATATGTATATATATAATGTTTCTTAACTTTTCAATGTGTGATAGCTATATATAGCATACATACTTGAATATGCATTTTCTTATTGATTTTTGTCCAGCAAAAATAGGTTTAGATAATGGATAACCTCTAATTGAAACCAAGATGGGTATAGAATTGCATATTTTTTGAGATACACATTAAAAATGTAAACCTTTTGGGTAAAAAATCATAAATTGACTAGTTTTATGTAAAACAAAAAAATTTGTAACTCTCGATCGGGTTACTAGAAAATTCTAAAAATTTATGTGGAGCCTTCTAATATAATGCCTTAACTTGAGTTAAAATTTCAGAATTTTTGGAGAAATTTGATGAAAAATCATAATTTGACTAGTTTTATGTTATTGAATGTAATTTTCAATCTGACCATCAGATTGAGATGGAATTTTACAAGGGACCTTAAAATATATTGAATAAAATCTTTTTAAAATTTTAGGATGAATGAAGCTCGGTAGTGCTAGGAAAAAAATAAGAACCGTCAAATAGAAGCAAAAGAACTCATTAAGGGTAAAATAGTTATTGCCATTACAAAATAAAATAAATCAACTCTCCTTTCCTTTTGTATGCTGCCAACTGTGTAGAAGCAGAATGGAAAAAGAAAGAAAAGAAAAAAAATGAGAGAGAAAAGTAAGGAAAAAAATTACAAAAATTGAGAGAATAACCTTGTAAACTTACAAAGTTCAACTTATAAAACACTAATCTAAGGAAGAATCAAGTGAAGGAAAGAGGAATTGAGAAAGGGAATTTGGCTAACTTTGGGAGAGAAGAGAAATTGGAAGAAAGTCAATTGGTAAGCATGAGAAGTTTGGATTTAATGTTTAATTTAGATGTTTTTAAGCTTACTTGGTTAAGTTAGGAAGTAATTTCATGGAATTTTACTTTAATTTCCCTTAGATCCTTGATTCTTGAACTTAGGGTTCTTATAAGAATATAGGGGAATTAGGAGGGGAAGGAAAAAATGATGAAGTTGAAGTGGAATAGCATGAAAACAAGTTGAAATAACAAGTAAATGAAGAAAACATTGGGGGAGGAAAAGGAACATGACATTTGGCTAAATGAAGGAAAAGTAGAGGAATGAGTTTTGATGTTAATGTTTAGAAAATTATGTTTAATCATGATATTTGAAATATGTAAGAAAGACTAAATGAAGAAATAACATTAAAGTTGAGAAAAATAAGTAAATTCAATTTAAAAGAGAATTGAACTAATTAAAAGAAAGCATGAAGATAAGATGTTTAGATTTTGTTTGAAAATAGTTCTTACATATGTTTAGATAAAATAAATAATATGATGTGAAGGCATAAAAAATAAAAGGATTATTTGATGGAGAAATTATGAACATAAAGCAAGAAAATAAGTAACTTGATTGAAATATATTGTTGTATGTGAAATAATGATGTTATGTTTGATAATAAATTTTTATTAGAATGAATTACACATAAAAAAATATTGATGGACTTATGATATAATGATATTTGATTGATTCAGGAGTTGTTTCTAGAGCTGGTTATCAAACAGGAGGAGCTAGGTCATCAAGAGCAGAAGATAGGTGATTCGTCACCTTATTTTGTAATTATTAGTTTTTCCTACATATCTATGTTGTTTATTTAATTGATGTTAAAAGAATTAAGCAAATGAATAAATTGAGTGATTATTACAAATGAGAATTATTGGTAATTTATGTGAAATTACCGGGATTATTATTTGGCTAACAAAAAAGGTTAGCCGGATGCTAGGTAATTCATATGGAATTACCAGATTGATTTTGGTAACCAAAATAGGTTAGCCAGATTTCTTGGGTAATTAAGAGAATTACCGGGTTTATTGGTTAACAAAGAGGTTAACCAGATATGGGGTAATTTGTATGAAATTACCAGATTGATTGGCTAACAAAAAAAGGTTAGCCGGATGATAGGTAATTCGGATGAAATTACTAGATTTATTGGCAGCCGAGGAAGGAAAACCAAATTTGTGAGTAATTATATGAAAGTGTTAGAATTATGTGGTAATCGAGATGAGTTAGTTGGATATTTGAGTTTTGAAAAGATTATGTAAATTAATTGATTGAAGTTAGAAGTACTAAATTTCAAAGGTTAAGATTAAAACAATTAATATTTGACTAAGATATTGAGTAAATTGATTAATGTAGTTATTGTTGAAACAGATACACCGCGAGGTGATGCAGATCGTTTGATGTAGGATTTTTATGTTTATGAATTATCATTTTGGAATGTAATATTATTTCTTTATTTTCTTTGAAAACCTTTGTGTTATAAAAATCAAGTAGAAGATGTGTAGTATGTAATGGATGTATTACCTTTGTGTTGTAAAAATCAAGTAGAAGATGTGTATTATGTAGTGGATATATATATATATATGTTAGTATGACTAAATCATTTTCAAAATGATAAGATAAGTTTATAATATAAAGTAGTAGAACACATTAAATGTTTTAAGACAATATGACTCTTAATCTTAATTATTGTATTCATTTAGTCTAAATGCATATATGTAGTTAGTTAGCATTTATTACTTTTTAGTGATGAAATTGTTTATTTTTCAAATTGTTTTAGTAATACTTTTATGCTGACTTATTAATTGATATTATAAGATTTGAATATATTGATAAGTATAAGTATCGAGAGATTATTTGATGAAAGGGACATGATCCAGGATAATTGGATCAAGATGAAAGTTGTAATAACATATAATAGAAGTGTTGTCGATAACTTGATACCAACAAAAATAGAGGAAACATTGCTGAAATATTCAAAAAAAAAATCTATAATCTTAGAAGTTATTCAATACTTGGTATTATTAAAGAAATGTTTGAGATTTCATGACATTATGATCTAAGAATATTACAAATAAAGTCCCGGCTAGCCCGGAGAGACAAAGAAAATATAATGCTAACCGATTAACCCCACCCCACCCCACCCCACCTAAATATAAAAAAAAAACAAAGCACCAGAACGAGCAAGTTAATGACAACAGAGAAGAAGGAGCATAAAAGCTAATGTTTACACCATTTAGGAAGCAACAATGGTGAACTCGAAAGGAATCAAAGACGACTCCATGCTAATAGCAAGACTAACATGTAATGAGATAGAATTATTACTTATGAAAAGGGAAAATATTATTTACTATAAAGAATAAAATGTTCCATCATTCTTTTTTATTTGTTCTTCTTTATTCTTTACTATAAAAAATATTATTTACTTATGAAAATGGTGAACGAGCAAGTTTTGATTTTCATGCTTTCTATTACCTTAGTTCCACCATTCTCTTTTTATTTATTTTATTACCTTAGTTCCACCATTCTCTTTTTATTTATTTAATTGGATCATCTCATATTTTTATTTATTTATTATTTTTTATTAAATAATTGATTTATTTAATGTAATTAATGCTCATTTTATTTTGTTTTGTTCAATTTATATTTTTAAAATTTTACTCTAGCAACCCATGCGAATTCTTCTAATGTTGTTATCTAGACTTTTGTTGTTGGGGTTAAATCATCTCAATAAATTCTTTTTACAAGGAACAATGTTCACAATAAATTACGGTGGGTTTACAATAATTTTTTTTATTTTTTTCCGGGTATAATATTGGTGTTTTATTTTTTTAGTTAATTGTTGTGAAATATTTTTTTTATAATTCATCTACTATTATTCTTATAGTTAAAATTAAATTATTAAATTAATTATTTTTATTAGATCCAATGGAATTAATAACTCAAATATCATATTTTTATTTATTTATTTGAAAAAGTTATTATTATCTAAATATCCGTTTTGCGTGCTTTAAAATATTTTAACCGGCAACCGGCTGCTATGAAGCGCAGGTCATCGATGTAGTTTATATCTAGAAGCTTCCAAAGAAAAGTTAATATACAAGAATGCCCGTTATACGCAGCTCTTTCCATCCAATAGATCACTTCTACTGCTAACATAGTCCACGTCATACATTACTATCCAATCACATTTAACTCCTGAATCCTTAATGTACTTCGCACGTGACACTATCACCGCCACTCATTATTAATTTGCTAGTTTTGCCCAAAGAAAAGACAACCTAAACTAGATAGTAATTAATATTCCATCCCAACCACCGGTTTTAGATCCCACGGGTGAGATATAAGCACATTAAAACCGTCCAATTATAAAAACAGAAAATCCAACGGCCGCTATATGTCCAAATGACCCAATTTATAAGTAGGCAGTATCAAGCAGACTCTTCCAAACTCTACTTCTCTCTCTAAAATAAAAAATTGAAAAAAAAGATGTTCTCTCTCTCTAGGTTTTTTTCAGAGCGTTGTCTCTTCGACTCGTGATCTAGTTTCAACCGTTGATTTCAGTTAGTCAGAGTCACTCTTCTAGTTGCTTCGATTTGGCTAGATTTGGGGTTTCGTTAATATAGGGTTCTGTTTTTATGATTAGTTTCTGTAAATCTTTCGTTAATTAGTATATATCGTCAGCTTGTAGTGGAGTTTGTGTCGGTGAATCGTTTCGCATTCATTGAGCAGCGAAGAGATAGCAACTGGTAAATGTCTTTTTAGTGTTATTAGGGTTTTGTTTCTCTAATTTTATATGATTGGTATTGCAATTAGGATTTAAGGTTTTTTTTAATTCCTATATATTTTTTTGTAATTTTGAACGGATAAATTTGAAATTTACTGAAATCCTTATTGAATTGAACTCTAAGCAGCTCTAATTTTGCGGTTTAATTTTAAGTAAGTTTAAATGTTATTTATGGTTAATTTTACCCATGTTTTTGTTGCTGGGAGTAATGGGGAAATCGAAAGGGAAGCAAAAATCTTTTTCTTGATTCATTGTTTTTCAAGACATGAATATTTCAACCCAATAAAGTAATGCAATTTAGAAAATTGTTTTGCAGTTAAATTGTGTAATTGTCGAGAAGTACAAGTAGATAATGACAATATTTAAAATTCTCGGGGGATAATTTTGTTCCGATGATTTATTTATGCAGAGTTGGGTAATTAAACCAACCCACGAACAAAAGAAGTACTGGATTTTAGTTATTGGCTAAGATGATGGCAAAGAAAGGTAAATTCAGTGGAAGGTATCATAGAAGTAGATTTCACACAGCAGGTGAAATTGAGGGTTCTGCTAGTTCAGGAAGGATTGACACGGAGATTACAGTATCTGAGGGTTCTAGTGCTCCTGGGCGGAAATTTAGCAAGTTAAATTCCAACAAAGAGGACACTTTTGGTGTCCCTGTGCAGATATTTTCTCCATCGCGCCTGTCACCATCTGAAAGGAAGGATTTAGAACAAAGGTTGAGATGGGAACTTGAACAAGTAAGGAATCTCCAAAAGAGAGTTGATTTACAGATAACAAATGGTGTTACACTGTCATCTTCCAGTGACATTCTTAGTTGTAGCAATGGAACAAATAGGCCTCGGATAGAAACTTTTAGGAAGTCTTCGGTTATGACTTCTGGGCCTGGGAAGAAAGTGAATCTGACAGGACAGTCACGTGTATGGAATAGGGGTAATTCAGGAAGGTTTAAGTCTGCAAAACAAGTTTCAAGACAGACAACACCAATCACTCCAAATATAATATTGATGAAACAGTGTGAGACGCTGTTAAAACGGTTGATGTCTCATCAATACGGTTGGGTCTTCAACAGCCCAGTTGATATTGTGAAGTTGAACATCCCGGATTATTACACTGTTATTAAGAATCCAATGGATTTGGGAACCATAAAGAGCAAGATATCTTCTGGTGCTTACTCAAGCCCTTTGGAGTTTATGGCTGATGTGAGGCTTACTTTCAAAAATGCTATGGTGTACAATCCACAAGGGTCTGATGCCTACATTATGGCAGATACTCTTAATAAATTTTTTGAAATGAGATGGAAAGCTATTGAGAAGAAATTACCAAGGGCTGGTGGTGAAGTTTTGCAGGAAAATTCAGGTCCTCTCGAAGACTTTGAAACTGCTGAAACATCTCCTGCAAAAAAGAGAAAAGTAACCTCTTTCCAACATGACATTATGCCAGAGCCTGGAAAGCGGGGAATGACAGATGAAGAGAGGCTCAATTTAGGTAGAGAATTGGAGTCTTTGTTGGGAGAAATGCCTGTAAATATTATTGATTTCTTGAGGGAACATTGTTCAAGTGGGAGGAATGGTGGAGAGGAGGAAATTGAGATAGATATTGATGAACTCAGTGATGACACCTTGTTCACATTGCGGAAGCTCCTAGATGACTATTTGCAAGAGAAACGAAAGAATCAAACCAGAGGGGAACCTTGTGAAATAGAGGTATCTTACTCTTGGCTTACTGGTTAACCAGAACTCTCCTGCCTTTTTTGTGAATGACAGCAATTGTCTATTTTTGTCACAGCTATTGAATGAATCTGGGCCAAGCAATTCATCCATGCAACAGAAAAAAGGTTATTTTCTATTACACTTTGTCACAGTTGATGATAATCTGCTTTCAGGCTTGCACATTGGAACCTTTTGTTCACTTGATTCTGGTGGGCTGTGTGTTTAGGGAATGACCTGGGTGATGAGGAAATTGACATTGGTGGCAACGGGCCTCCTGTCTCAAGCTATCAACCTGTGGAGATAGAAAAGGAAAAGGATACAGGCCATAAGAGCAGCAAAATCAGCTCAGATAGCTCTAGTGGTAAAAAAAAGTTTGCCCTTCTATGTTTTTTTTTGTTTGTGCTTCAAAATTTTTGTTTTATATCCAAAATCTTGTCCAAGAATCCCCACAAAGGTGAAAGAATATGCACGATTGATGTGTATTTGGAAGAGAACATGTTAATGAGTACTCGTTTAGAGTTCTAATTTCTTGCTCACTAAATGCTTCCTAATAGATTTATGTTCTTACTGATGTTTTTGAATACTGGGGAGCAAACCTGTGAAGTTGAAACTTTTAAGTGAAGAGGGATGGAAACAATGAAACTAACTTGGAGTAAGGGTGACGGAAATTGCAATTTTCAAACTTCTTTATTTCATAGATATGCTTCAGTGAGATTTATGGTTCTTTATCTTTTTTTTCCTGTCAGATCATGTACTTGAATTAGTTCCTAGCTTTGTTGTTAGAATCATCTTTCAAGGTCTGGGTACCTGGATTTACCCCCCTGGGAGTTTCCCATCATCCATTATCCATCATCATTTACATGTGTATGAGTGATTTAAGGACAGGAATTCACCTATGGTATTGATTGAAAAAATGTGATTCTGACGGTCCACTGTGGTAATGGAAAATTTCGGTTAGGAGACGGCTTTCCTTAATACACTGACAAGCAGTGATGTCATATCAGAAACTTAATGCAACAGTAGTGCAAGAAAATTAATGTTTTCTTGCTCACAAAAGTCTACTCATGTAATGAATCATTTCGACTTCCAAAGAGAATTTTTGTTTAAATTAAAGGGGAATATAATTTGTCTTACAAAAGAATACAGGTCATACTTGTCTATTTAGTCATGTGAAAGAGCTTTGTAATTTGTTCTTCAATTCTTTTCAGATTCAGATTCTGGCAGTTCTTCTCAAAGTGAATCAGATATTGCAAAAGTTTCAAGTCCAACAAATGCATCAAGGGTGAATTGCTTGTTTGAATATTTTGAATATTCTAAATTCTATCTTTGTTAAACATTCATGATTTGGATAGAGCAGTCTGTCTTGTTTTATTTGCTGTTTGGAAAATGTTATTTAATTTCCCTTTTAACTTTAGGTTTCTGAAACCTTGGTTTGTGGAGCTCGAATAGGCAACAGAACAAATGCTGGTGCTCAGCTCGAGAGGAATCGTGAGTATTTGTTACTAAATCATGCTTTCTTGCATGTTCCAAAATGCGGGTAGAAATAACACTTAAATGTTTAATAGTTCTTGTTGACAAGCCTTAAAGAGAAAAGCTGAGCCCTGGAATATATCATGCATATCCTTGCTTTAGGCTGCCACATCATTATTATTGTTTGATAGTCCTTAGGTGAGAGGTAATTTATCATACATGTTTAGCCTTCATTCTTGTTCTGATGCAAGCTCTTTTAGGGGAAACGAAATTGAACTCCACTATTAGGTGTAGTTTCTATTTGGATTGTTCTGAAATTGGAAGCTGATGCAAATTCTATTTGAGCTCAGGTATACCTGATTTGTGTTTTAAAATGTTAAAAAGCTGCAATTGTACTGAACTGCGCATCTGATATTCTCAATTTTCGTCGAGAGAAAAATAACAAGGTTGGGCTACATGTCTATAATATCTTTCTGAGCTCATTGAAGGCATCTTGCATGCCCTCAAATTTTTACGTTGTTTTTCCTGGTCTAGTGCTGCAAATTTTCTTACCTGTTTTTATCCCTAAAGTTTTCTAATTGGGGTCCTGTACAGAATCTGTCAGTGGTTTGGATCAGCTCGAACAGACTTCCCAGGAAAAGCTGAGTTCTGCTGAGTCTGATTGCCAGCAAGATGGTAAGTTTAAGAGGATGGAAGGACTTTTCGTTTTCTTTTATGTTTTGGGGATCTTATCACTAATCAATTCATAAACATCTAAATTCTTAGGGGAAAGTGCTCCAAGTGATAGCCAGGTCTCTCTTGAGAAGCGTATTAGGCATGCTTTGATCAAGAACCGTTTTGCCGATACCATATTAAAAGCTAAAGAGAAGTCACTTTCACAGGTCTGGCACAAGTTTTTCCTACCTTCAAAGTTGACCTTTTTGTTCATGTGCAGTGTAATAATATTTTTTGGATTTTATCTCATTTTATTTTATCTTGCTGGAATCAGGGTGACAAGGGGGATCCTCAGAAATTGCAGCGGGAGAGGGAGGAACTTGAACTGCATAAAAAGAAAGGTTCTGTTCTGAATTGCCTTTGAACGTTTCACATCATGTCTGTGGTTCTGTGTGAATTCTCTTGGTTGCATGTTTGGGTGAACATGTGGTGTGCACTATATCAATGTGTATTTTAATTTATTAGCATCTCCAAGCTGATGTATTCTTGGCTGGCCAGAAAAAGCGAGGTTGCTTGCTGAAGCACAAGCTGCCGAAGATGCTCAAAGGCAAGCCGAGGCAGCAGCTGCGGCTGAGGCTAGACGGAAGAGGGAGCTTGAAAGAGAGGCAGCGCGACAGGCGTTGCTGAAGGTAAAAGCATGAAGTTCATGCTGCAGAACTGTAGCTTCTTCATCATTCTGTGTTCTGTATTTTATTGGAGTATGTTTGTTGTGCAGATGGAAAAGACTGTTGAAATTAATGAGAACTCTCAGTTTCTTGAAGACCTGGAAATGCTCAGGGTTGTCCCTGCTGAGCATGTACCAATCTCTGTAGATGAGACGAGCCCAGATCCCTCACAAGATGGCTTGGGTGGGTTCAAGCTTGGGGCGTGTAACCCCTTAGAACAACTTGGTTTGTTCATGAAAGATGATGAAGAGGAGGAAGAGGGTGAACCGTTAAATGTTTTAAATCCTTTAAATGAAGTAGAAGAGGGAGAGATTGACTGAACTGTGATTCTTTGTTTGTCATGTTGAATCAAGAAGCAATGTTTTGACCTCTTATCGGGGAAAAATCACCGCCTAAGCAATTCTGAATGGCTGTCAGGCCATTTGGGTCCTTTCCTTTACGGGCTCTTGGATATAGCGAACAGGACCATGGACAGCCTGGATGTATAAATATTCTACTCATGCACGACATGGGATTTTACCCTGACACATGAGCTTGTGTGTAGGCCATGGAAAGATTGATCTGGTGCACTGCGTCTGCCCAAGAGCATAAAGACCTTTGTTGCCAAGCAGCAGAGAGTTGTGTTGAGACTCGGTTTTATCTAAGAGAGAGCTGAGTTTGGAACTACGTGAACCCAATATGGTATCTAATGATTACAGGCTATAAGATACTTTCTTTGGGTGACCTTGGAATTTGGTGGGAAGTCTGTTTTCTCTATTTAGTATTGTTGTTGGAATTTTGTGGTTGAAGGTGATGGGATCGCATTTGGTAGATTGTGTTTTGATGCTAATGGTGGTGTAATTGATCTTATTATCAGTTCTATTGCTTTTGGGTTGGTGTGCAATTGATATAGGTGGAGTGGATTATAGGTTATGCGAACCACAAAGTTATGTCCTTTAGGTTTTTGACCGAAGTCTAATAGAGAGGCTGGTTGATCCGGAGGATAATGCGCTGGGATTCTGATGCCTTCAATGTGATAATGTGAGTGTTCTGTGTAATGTCTGTGGACAGGGAGGGGGATTGCAATTGTATGGTGATGCTTGTAAGCTTGCTTCTTCCATGTGCTAGAGTGGCCAGAATGTCTACTGACAATTTGGAGCAACAGTATGGAATTTCTGGTTCCTCTGGATTCTTGGCCTGGTTATGTAGAAAGCCTATGCTGAGCATTTTTGGAATCTGGTTTCTTTAAGTCTTGGAGGGCTGTTAGTATGTTGTTTTATTCCAGTGTCTTCTGCTGAACGATCACTTGTATCATATTTGCTGCGAGTTCGGTCTTCTTTTTAAAAAATTGGGAAAATGAGAAAAAATAAAATAAAAATATCTTCAACTGTCTCTCTGGGAAAAGAAAAAAAACGAAAGGATTTGTGCTCAAAATAATCAAGAGATTCTTGAAATTAAAATTATTTGCGATTCTTCAAATCATATATAGATTATCAGAGATTTGTACTGTTTCGGAGTTTAGTGGATTTTGATTTTAGATGTTTTTTAAAACTGTTTGATTAAAAAAGTATATTAAATTCATGTTTTTTTCTTTTATGATTTTGATGTTTTTATATTAAAAAATATATTCGATACATTATAAAACTCTTAAACGAAAAGTAAAAGCATTTGCAACATAATACTGAAAACATGCGAAAACTCTTATTTATTACTCTCCGTTCTCATTCGATTTTAATTAACCTATATTTATTACCAGATGAGATTTTATTCTCTCTCCAC
>Ga0325404_1000861_pt1 | contig 31189 bp, 20 predicted proteins | sample PopdelMetagenome_18_FD_205664 | JGI IMG/M metagenome (GOLD analysis project Ga0325404, IMG submission 205664) | Populus deltoides microbial communities from Bellville, Georgia, United States - Xylem-Control-R1 | ecosystem: Host-associated > Plants > Phyllosphere > Stem > Wood/Secondary xylem...
CAACTCTTGCCTCAAACAGTAAATATATGTGTAGAAGCACCATCAAGTAAAAAAATAGAGAGAATATCACCTCAAGTTTGTATATTGTCTAGACGATGTTCATTTGAAGCCTCTCCATGTGTTATGTCTACAACGTGTTGAAGCATATTTCTCTAAAGAAATGATTGGTTTCCATGAGTGCATCTCATATCCCCTTTGGCAAAAAATCCCAGTTAGTTAATGAAAGGAGTGTTTACATAAATACATGATAGTCATGGCTCTTCATTCCATACAATCTTCAATCCTTCAAATTCAACAACCTTGATATGTTTGAGGCATGTTCATAAGGAAAACAAAAACTTTTAACTCGTTGGTGTACAAGTAACTATGTATTCTTATCTAAGGTGAAGCTGGCTTTAAGCTTTGCTACCCGTGACCCAACATAAACCAACTTCATATTTTAATGGTAACAAAACAAAGTTAGATCCATTTTAGACTTGATACTGTCCTTTGTCTTCCCCTTCATGTCTATAACCATGTTGAAAATATTTCAAAACATGTTATTTTCTATACGTTTGATATTACGGTTATGGCAGAGAATATTGGTTTTCCAATAAGAAAGCTCCCAGAAAATACTTTGCTTTACTGAATTATAGGTCAAACCAAAACAAAAAAAATTCCATTTACCGGATTGAAAATGAAACGCAATGTCATTGTACTCCGACACCACGTCATACAATTCTTCATTCAAAAGAAGTAGTGGAAAACAATGAATTAACTATGAGAGATGATGTCTTTTAATTTGATGGGTTAGTTGATCCATATCGAGTTGTTTTGTCTAATGACTTAGATGAAAATTTAAATTTTCATATCGTCGATAATATTTTTTTTATGTTAATGCTAAGGAGTTGAATGATATTTTGAGCTCTAGTAGACATACACAAGTCAATGAAGATGATGATAGCAATGAAATCAACGTAAAAGATTGTGATGAAAATGAGGACGAGTCAATTGATAAAGAAGAAGACAATTCTGATTAATTTGTACAACATAAATGCGTAATGCCATAAACTATAATGTAATAATTATGGATGAAATTTTCTTCTCAATGTAATGACAATGATGTTAATTTATCATTGAATGACAAGGAAATATTTATTTTATTATTGTGATATGAATTGATGTTATTGTGTTGTGCATGCAGTTGTGAATTTAAATCTTTATAAGATGGATGGATAAGGAATACAAATACAATTTTACCTTAAGTATTGTTTTATATCGATGGAAATATCAAAGGAATATGTTTGTTGGTATATTCCAGTGATGATGGGCACTATTCCCCTTCTCCCTGATATTGTTCATAGTGTTCATTACACACGGGTATACAAACAAAATATGTAAGTCAGTATATTTTAGTGATGATAGGAACTATTCACTTCTCAATACGCCAATAATTAATGCTTTTTTTACTATTTACTCCTTAATAAAATTACCAATAGAATGAGAATTCCAGCGTGCTAGTAATTACTGCTTGAACGACCCATCTAAATGAAAAATATGAATGATGCAGTGGTGATTATGAAATACTTCATTGATTGGTAATGGAGACGAGATCATAGATGAGTGGGTACACGTACACCCCCTAATTTGCCTCACCATTCCGGCAACAACCAATTTTATCCTCCTCTTCTAGCGCCATCTCTATTTTCAATTTATTGTATGTAAACATATAAATGTTAAAATTTTAATAAATATTTGATTTTTATATTATTTTAATTGATTTTAGTTATTTTTCTACTTTTGATCAATATTTTCTTTTTGATGTAATCATATTATTCGATAGTTTCACCTATATTTAACTAGTGTTTTGCCTATATTTTATATATAAAATGCCTTGATATTCTTTGTTTTATGTTTTGAAGACATTTTTGGATGAAAGATGCAAAAAGGAGTAAATTGGAGGTAATTTACAGATTTGACCTTCAATCAATGTTTTGTGCAGAGCGTGAGCTCTAGGGTGTCGAAATGAAGTGATTCCAGTGGCATTAAAAAGCTAACATCCATACCTTTCTGTACATCTGAGGCAAGAAAATAAAATAAGGCAAGCTAACATCCATAATTTCAAAGTCAAATCTCACAATCTGCTAGTGTTGACGTTCGGCCATTCTGACTTGAATATCTGGATCTACAAAAGTGCAATTGATGCAAACTCAATGTTTTTGGATTCTGGACTCAAATACCTATCAACACTCCAAATTTCAGCCACAAACGATGTCATATGAGGGAGATTTAATTTTTCAAAGATGACAACTGAATTCTGCAAGCAAATAGGTTTCGTGAAGAAACGAGTCCAAATTACGTTCTGAAGCCTCTAAATTGACATCCAAGTTTTTATTTCAGCAATTTAGCTCCTCTAAGTCAAAGCTTGAAGATTTCATGTAAGGCTATTTCTTATTTTTTAGGAAAATAGTTATTAAAGTACTTAAATGTAAACTATTTACTTAAAGGAGGACTATTTTGTAAAATAGAGACTAGGGTTTCATAGGATATAAAAAGAATGAGGGAAGAGAATGAGGGCAGCCAGTCAAGAAGAGAAAAACGCCCCCTTCCTCTAAGAAACCCAAAATCATGCATTCCTCTTTCTTTTTGATTAGTTGTTCAACAACATGCAAGACTAAACTCTTTTTCTTGATTGCAAGGACACGAAAACCTTCAGATTTCAAGAACTGTGAGATTTATTTTACCTTTTCTTTTCGGTTTATATGATGAATATGTTTGTTCTTCTATGCTTATTTTTCCTATGATTATTTATTTTAATTGCTAGAGCGGACTCTAAGTTATTATTGTAAATAATCTATTGCTAAGTTTGATATCAAAACTAGAGTTGTGGTATATGAACTTATGAAGCAACTGAGTTTAATAATTGTGGTGGATCTACGTTATTAATCTTAGGGAGAACATTCAATCAAATCAAACATAGACTACGAACAGTTATGTTTTCTTGATTAGTCAACATATCTAGTTCTTAAGGCTGCTAGTGAATTAAATTACTAGTGCTGACATTATGGTTGTTTGATGGTTAAGGTTAGTTATACGGCGGATCCGTTAACTAACCAATGTTAAGAGAGATAAATATTCAGAATATAAATTGATTTTTCGTTTTCATGATCAGTTTTGATTTCTGCAGGTGGATGTATGCTTCCGACCAAGGTTTGTTCTCTTGATAATTTTATGATTTTATTTAATTTCGCTTGATAATTTTCTATTTTCTTTTGCTTTAGCCTAGATAACGTCCAAAACCTCCTTAAATTGCATATCATCTAGCATAAAAATCTGACTTGAACCTTCCTCGTGGGATTGACCCCTTGCTTGCTCTATGCTATCTTATGTGTTGTGTTTCATCACAACACTTTTAAATATTACTAATAGGGGTTATCGATAGAACAAGTCCATCGGCATATTCCAAAGAGTTGGAAAATAATTACTGCAGACTCATCGATAAAATTACATATGGTATTCTGTTAGTGATATGTTATATTTACTATGGATATATCAACGGATAAATAAAAACATCGATGGAATTACATATGGTTTTCCTATTGGTGATATGTTAAATTCATTCATGGATATGTATATGGAATAAAGCAAGTAATTTTTTTTCATGTTTTTCCTGTTTATAAATCCACCAATAAATTTATTACCAACAGACTCCCTGATAGACCAGAAATTACAAACGAGAATTTTTCTGACAAACTGCTTCTATTTATGAGCCTATTGATAAATACATACTGATGGACTATGAGTGTAAGCACCGACACAAATTTCCATCAGTAAAACTGTTAAGTCTAGTAATGATAATCCTACAAATATGTACTGACACGATCAAAGAGTTGATGTCTTATCCCAAGTGCAGGAGTTTCAAAGTAATAAATAACCCGGCAAGACCGGAGTTGATCTATAGGGAGGTCAACTATATAAATTATAAATAACGTATATAATTTAACAAAGAGTTAAAGAGATCTTTGAGATATGAGATTAATGTGAGGATTAAACAATGATAAAAACAGTTGTCAAGGTTAGAGAATCCACAAATGGTATTAGAAATAAGTATAGTATAAACTCTTTTTATTACTCAACTGGAAACCACACACAAAGAAGGTTCCAATCGGATGATTTATCCTTAATAGTTCATTATAAATTTTTATTATGATCATATTAATTATCTTATTTTAGTAACACCATATTTTTAAATATTGTCAGGAATTCATAATGCTAACTTATGTTAACAACAAATCAAGTTCCTCTCATAACAACGATGTCGACCAAAGACCATGAAGGATAAAACATTTATTGTACCAAGTGTTATACAACATAAATCTAGATTAATCATTTAACAAGCAAGGTATTAAGAATTAGAAAGATAAAAAGATAGGGCATATTAATAACAAACTTTCTTCGATATAAACATTGAAGTCCATGTTGAGTTTATATTATACATATTCTAACACCATTAGTGAAACTTTTTCACCTAGACATAATTAACTTGGCTAGACATAATGAAGAAGAAGAACATAAATAAACAAGATCAGAACATAATTATGATATAAGATATCTAAGAGTAGTAAAAGAAATGAAAAACATAAACAAGAGATTAATGAAAATAAAACATGAAATAAAACTTGAACATTACAAAGAGAAAAAGTAAGAAAATGATCTTGATCTGAAAATCAAGATGATTTAATGTATGGAAAATGCCTCTTTTTATAGGTTAAAAAGAAATATTCATTTGGTAATTAATTATTGATTAGTGGCCAACTATTGACTTGGTAGATAACCCTCAAGTTTTTGTTTAGACGAAATGTCATTGTTAACATCAGAATTTGAACAAGTGTTTTTCATGAAAGTTGTGGGAATTTATCTTAGATTTCCATCATAAGAACAATGAGCTCATTTGGACTTCTAGAACTCGAGATATAGACTGAACAGTGTCTGAGCTGCAAGACAGATTCAGACTTCTTTTTGGTTTCTAAGATTTGAACTTGAAAACAGTAGATTTGAATCTTGGACTCTTCATGAATGTTTTAGGCCTATGTCTTAACTTTTCATCAAGATAAACCTAAATCCATGCTCTACAGCTCCAATTATGACGTAAATACCGAATAGTGTTCCAGTTTGAATTGAACCAACATCTCTTCTCTTAGCCCTTTCTTTGTCCTTTCACTTTCAATTGTTAATCACATCAATCAATCGTTTAAATTGTGAGATATATCTGCATTTAAAATGAGCATTTATCATAAATTAAAGATATCTTATATTATCAGTCTTGTTATTATAAAACATGCTTAAGTTAGGGAATTTAATGATACTTTAAGTGCAATATGATGATATAAAACCTTAATGAAAATGCACTTTTAATTTCTAATCATGTACCTTACCTCTGCGTTAATGAACTGTAGCTTCACTAATATTCATATTTCTTCACTCTTAATAAATCTCTCTTTTTTAAGAACTAGAATAAATAAATAAAAAATAAACCCCCAACAAATAGATATGCGGGCTCTACTATCATGAATTAATCAGTATTAGAATTAACCTAGATAATTGCCTACGATGTGCTGTAGGTTAGATCAATTTTTTTTAACTTAAAAAAATCATCCAACATTGATAACATGTTTTTTAATAAAAAAAAATAGTTATAAACCATAAATGTTGTGCACCCTCGTCGCGGGGGCGCGATGTCATAACGTCCCTTTCTGGACTAGGGTTTGGAAGGTCTTTTTATTTGGTTGGGGAGTCGTCACTTAGTATTATAACTATTAGGAACCCTAATTGGTTTTTTCAGAGATTTTAAGAAAGAGACTGGTTGTGTGAAGAAAAGGTATAAGCACCCTTAATACGCTTTACCTGAGGTAAGCTACATTGTTTTTTTTTAATTTGCTATGGTATGGTTATGTCTATTTCAACCATTCTACTATGACAAGTTTGCTATGATGAACAAATCCTGATTTTTTAGGTTAAGAACTCAGTTTGGAAGATAAAATTTCCTCAATTATTGTTTGAGGTTTCTTTCGGGGTAAAACTTGAATTTTTGCTACGACGTCATTCCAAATAATATTTTACAAAAAACTCCTTGTAGATTTTATTCTTATATTAAAAGTGAATGAGTTGTATTATTTACAATAATACTTTGAATATTAACCTCATACAGGTTTTTTATCCTTTTATTAAAATGAGTAATAAAATTATTATCACTAATAATATTTTGGATATTAACCCATTTAGGTTTTTTATACTTATATTATAAAATAAATAATATTTATTATTTCTAATAATATTTTGGATATCAACCCCTTTTAGATTTTTTTTATCTTTATATTAAAAGTTAATAATATTTATTATCCCTAATGATATTTTAGATATTAACCCCTTTTAGGTTTTTTATCCTTATATTAAAAGTGAATAATATTTTCTTTAAATATAGGCTAAAATCCATGCAATATTTTTTTAAAACATGAACAAATATTTTAATTTTTCTTTTAAAAAAGATTCTCAAATAATTTTAGGATTTTTGGCCATATGCAAGAAAAAAATAAATATATGTTTATTATTTTTCCTATTTTTTTAGGCTTGTTAGGTAAAAACCTATTGTTTGTAATAAAACTACCCAAAATAGACCTAAGGGATGTTTTTCAAACACATCCTTAAACCAAAAGACCCTTTAGCAAAACAAAATGGCAAACCAAATAGGGTATAAACCCTTTGACCTAAATGTTTTTGACTGGGTAGACCCGACCGAGTTTACCCGACCAAGTTGACCTAAAATTTTGGATTCGACCATAAACAACCTAAAAATCTTGGTTTGACATGAAAACAACCCAAAAATAAAACCAAAGTAAAAAAACAGACTAAAAAAAAAACACAATCTAAAAAATTCTTGAACAAAATAGATCAAACAAAAAAAAAAAATAATGTCATCACAACATGCTAGAAAATAATGCAAGGATCAATAATTTAGCATCCAATCACTTCCATTTTCACTTAAATATCATGGTTTTTATTAAAATGGGTTTCAGCTTAGAACCAAAACCCTAGGATTAAAAGCCATTGAAATTGTGTTATTGATGCAAATAAACACTTGATTATTGGTTTATCAAGCATAAGGATGAGTTTCAGTTAAATCAATGGAACCAAACAAGTCAAAATCTTGTAGCTAAGACAATTTCTTGGGAATAACATGAAGAACAGATAAAGAACATTCAACTTGAACCCAACAACATGGCTCTCAAACCAGACTAAATATGAACAAACCAAAGGCATGTACATGTTGGAAATCATGTAAGGATCAATAATCTAGCATTGATTTTCTTCGATTATCAATAAATCATCACATTTTAGCCAAATAGATTTCAGTTCAAAATCAAAAATCTAGGATAAAAATCCATTTAAACATGTTATTGATGTGAATAGACACTAGATTATTGGTTAATCATGCATAAAAAAGGTGTGTGTGTGAAAATAAATGGACTAAAATTGGTTCAATTCTAGGGGTTAGGACAATGTTCTTTCTAAAAATACAAAAAAACATTGCCCAATACCTAGAAATGCCTAGAAATAGCAACCGTTGCCAAGCCCATAAATGAGCAATTTTGACTTCTAAAACATATTTGAATTTAAAAAAATAACAAAAAATATCAAAACATCAAAATCAAGTAAGAGATTTCAAATCCAAAAAACATAAACTTAAAACAAATCATACGTTTCCATAATATGGACTCAAAATTGGTTTTTTGAACCCAATTTGTACATGGACAAACCTAGCAAATCCAAGGTAAAACATCCTTACTTTAACATGCATAGCTTAAGTTAAACAAAAACAAAAATAACTTTCTCTTTTTTCTTTTCTCTTTCCAGATCTAAAAAAAAAAATACTGAAGTAAAATTAATATAATTCTCTTCAACTATTCTCTTTTCAGTTCTTTTCTTCTATCTGGCAGATCCCAAGTGAGGTGAGGAGAGAATTAAAAGAGTAGAGAGGAAAATGTCAAGAATACAAAAGCTAGAAAAGGGAGTTATTATGAAAAGGGAATTTGGAATTATTATGAAAATCCATGTTATATAAAGTAACGAGGAAGAAGGTTAGACGTAGGGACCACAAAAGTATAGCCTTCTCCACAAAAGTATAGCCTACTCTTTAACGTCCCTAATATTTTGATTACGAAGGAAGTAAGGAAGCAGCTGATTCAAGTGAGCTTTATTCTATTTCTAATATTATAAATAGGCATGCCAAATATGGAACAAAGACACACAAGCCAATCTTCTCTACTTCTTCCCCATAACCCAAAGAATCCATTGCTGATCAAAATGGCATCAGGCCTTCCTCTCGGGCTCCCTGCCCAGGGTTTTAATGCGAGCCGGCAACTGATCAAGAGTGACCGCGGCAGCATGCTAACAATGTCTGATGACAATGTGATGATGAAACAAATTGTAGGAACTCATGCTCCTGATGGCCGAGAGGTTGATGTCAAACCTCTTCTCCTCCTTGTTGAAGACATCCTCAAACGTGCCACCCTGCAAATCGACTCCTCTCTGAAGGTATACTACTAAAACTCATCCTTGGAAATTAATCTGCAAATCAACTTAACTCTATTATTTTTTGTTCTTTTTATGTTCCTGATCACTTCTGATAACGCAGACTTCCCAGGCCCATGCTGAAATGGAGGACAAGACATACCATGTCAATTTTGTTTCAATGCTCGATGCACTGTCGTATACTATAGATAGAATTTCCAGCGAGGTTATACAATGTCTTTCAATTCTAATATATGATATATAGGCATTGACCTAAAGAATCGATGACAATTTTTAAATTTCGCGTTTTTAATTGCGATGCAGATTGCCTACAAGGCACTGGGTGGGACAGATGCCCACGCAACAACTGTCTCACTTTTCAACATGCTAACAAGCTATTCCTGGGATGCCAAGCTTGTGCTCACCTTGTCAGCTTTTGCTTTGAATTATGGAGAATTCTGGCTGCTTGCCCAGATTTCCTCATCAAACCAACTTGCCAAATCCATGGCAATCCTCAGGCAATTGCCTAGCATCATGGAACACTCAGGGCCCTTGAAGCCTCGCTTCGATGCCATTAACAATCTGATCAAGGTCATGATGGACGTGGCTAGGTGCGTGGTTGAGTTCAAGGATCTACCGCCAGCTTACATTTCTAATGAAGTACCAGCATTGTCCACAGCCATGGCCCATATCCCTACTGCTGTCTACTGGACCATGAGGAGTGTTGTGGCTTGTGCGGCTCAGATTACTAGCCTCACTACCATGGGACATGAGTATGCTTTTCTAGTCCACCATCATTATACTACATCATGCATGTATTCCTTGTAATTTTCTCCCTCACTTATTCCAGGTTTTCTATAGCAACCACTGACGCATGGGAGCTATCCACCTTGGCTCACAAACTCAGCAACATACTTGACCATCTCAGGAAGCAATTGGATACTTGCTACCAATACATAGGTCTGCACCTCAGCAACTTTTTTATTATGCTATCATGTGTTGGATAGGTAATAAGAAAACAGGAAATTAATGTACGAAGATAGATCGAGAAAGCTTATAAAACCAATGGTGTTTGATGCAGATGAAAAGAGGAATGTCGAATCCTTTCAAATGCTAAAGAATCTCTTTGAAATGATCCACATTGACAACATGAAGGTCCTAAAGGCCCTGATTTATGCCAAGGATGATATCCAGCCACTTATAGATGGCTCTTCCAAGAAAAGAGTTCGCTCTTCTACCATTTCTTCTATTTATGTTATCAATCTAATGTAAAACATTTCTCATACTTCCTTTTGAATTTAACAGGTCCATCTTGATGTGCTAAGAAGGAAAAATGTGCTTTTGCTCATTTCTGGCCTCGACATGTCAACCGATGAGCTTTCAATTCTCGAGCAGATATACAATGAATCCAGGCATCACGGAGCTAGGCTCGATAGTCAGTATGAGGTGGTCTGGGTCCCAATTGTTGACCGTTCAGTCCAGTGGAGTGATCCAATGAAGGGGAAATTTGAAAGCATGCAGTCTTCAATGCCATGGTTCACAGTGTACCACCCTTCACTGATTGAGAAGGCAGTCATGAGGTTCATCAAGGAGGTGTGGCACTTCCGGAACAAGCCTATTCTTGTGGTGCTTGACCCTCAAGGCAAGGTGGTTTGCCCAAATGCACTCCACATGATGTGGATTTGGGGAAGCAGTGCTTTCCCTTTCACTAGCTTGAGAGAGGAATCTCTCTGGAAGGATGAGACATGGAGGCTTGAGCTTCTAGTTGATGGCATTGACCCAGTGATTCTTAATTGGGTAAATTCATTATAGAATCAATCCAAATATACTTACATTATACGTGTGTGTGTGTAATCTTGTTGACTTTTGATTCAATATTTTTTTGATCATCAGATCAACGAAGGAAAGTACATTTTCTTGTACGGAGGAGACGACGATGAATGGATGAGGAAGTTCACAAGCAGCGCACGTGCTGTGGCGCAGGCAGCCCGCATTCCCCTGGAGATGGTTTATGTGGGGAAGAGCAGCAAAAGGGAGAAAATCCGGCGAGTCATAGCGACAATCACAGTGGAGAAGCTCAGTTACGTCTGGCAAGACCTTACCATGATGTGGTTCTTTTGGACCAGGCTAGAGAGCATGCTGTACTCCAAGATTCAGTTAGGCAAGCTTGATGACCATGATCCTATGATGCAAGAAATCAAGAAGTTGCTTAGCTACGGCAGAGAAGGTGAATGGGCTGTGCTTAGCAATGCGTCTAATGTTGTGGTCAACGGTCACAAGACCACAGTTTTGCAAACATTGCTTGAGTATGACTTGTGGAAGGAACAAGTGCCTGTCAAGGGCTTTGATATGGCCTTCCAAGATCACCACTTCCAGCTCCGCGGCATTGCTCGTCCTTGCTGCCGCTTCGATTTCCCAATGACTACGGGTAGGATCCCTGAGACCATGAAATGCCCAGAGTGCAACCGCACCATGGAGAAATTCTCCACTTTCCTTTGCTGCCATGATGAGGTCATACCAGATGAGCTCTCCAAGTAAATGATCAGCTGCCACGCTTCCGTGGAGCTCATACTGCCACTAAATAATATTGTTGAGTGCGCTCTTTTTTTTCTTTTCGATTTTAAAGCGTTGTGAGGCTATGGCGCACAGTATTTTGACCTTGCATTTGATATTCCATACCATAAAATAAATTTGAGTATATTCTATGTTTTGGAGACTTTCCTGGGTTTTTTTTTTCTTATGGCACACATACATTTTGTATAGCTTCCTAGCTAGCCTTCACCTAAAAGAATCAACAGCAGTGTGAACCTTAAGAAAATTATAAAAAGATTAAAAGCAAAAATAATTTTTCAAAGTTCTATTTGCACCCAAAAAAATTGTTAAAGGAAAAAAATATTTTCTCAAAAAAAAAAAAAATATATATATATATATATATATATAATGTAACGGTGAAGGCTAGGAAAAATAGTCTACCTAATTTGTGTTTATTTTTTTCATTTGGATCACAGTTCTTTCCGCATAATTAAAAACTCAAAATCATCACTCTCTTGTTGAAATATTACATATTTTCAAAAGAAAATGCCTTAAATCTTACTTCGAGATATATCTTTTTGTGCTAATATTAGTTTCTTTATTTTTTTATATTTCTTTTATAAACTAATGGTAAAAGTCTAATGAGAAATCACATCAAATATATTATAGAACTTCCAAGTTCCTAATGAAATTAAAAAATAATATAGAGACCTAAATAATGAAAAAAAACTTGAAGAGTGTAATGTCGAATTAATGGATAAAACTTATACACTACCAGAAAATTGCCATTTACAAACGTAATCACTGTTGGAATTTTTTTGGTTGTATTGTAAGACCTAAATTTTAGGTCAAACCCAAGCTCAAGTCAGCCCAAACTCAACCTAAGTTAACCTAGGTATATAAGAAAAAGTTGCAATAGAATTATTGTTCTCTCTTCTAAGTCTTGTTGTCGTCGTGACCCTCTCCTCATCAAATCAAAGATTTCAGTTTTTGATCTTAAGTTTTTTGTTTCAAAAAAGTGAAAGTAGCAAGTAAGTGATTCTTTCTCGTGTTACTTTTAATTATGATTTGTTTATGGAATGATTAAAAGAGAGAGAGATTAGGGTTTATAAGCATTAGAAATTTATGTTGTTAAGATTGATTTATGATTATTAAGGGTTTAATGTTAGGTGATTAATTAGTATGTTGTTAGAAATAAGGATTTATGAGTTGATTTGTTTAAATTAATTTTTATGGGTTCATAAATTCATTTTTACCTTGCTGAAAAATCTGGAAAAAATGGTCTTGAGGTTGAAGATGACAAAATTTTATTTTGGTCCTTGATTAATGAAAATTTCAGTTTGGTCCCTAAACTTTGGAAAAATTACAATTTGACCCCTAAATGTATTTTGAGATTCTGGACAATGTTATTATGAGGTTAATGATGATAAATCTCAGTTTGACAATTGATTTGGAATATTTTTAGTTTGGTCCCTCAATTTTGGGAATTTACATTTTAGTCCCTAAACTTTATAAAAATTATAGTTCGGTCCCTGGTTCATTCTAGACAGACTTAAGGATGGTTTATGGGTGAAATTTCAGTATGGTTATGCATTTACAGTTTGGTCCAGTTTTGGTAAAATTACATTTTGGTTCCTGTTTTGGATAATTGTTGTTTTAGTCCCTAAAGCTAGGAGACTAAACCTGGTTTTCTTTTATGCATTGGAATGTTTTTAATTGTGTTGCTTTTGAGTATATTTTGTATATTTATTGTATGTTCTCCTAACGATCCTCAGTAGGTTTTTCGGGTCTTTCATCTGATATTCCTTTTAGTTCTATATGTTTTGAGTGAGTGGGATAATCTTTAATATGCATATATTATAAATAAATATGCATGTTGATTATACAATGAGTACAACTAGTTAATTTCTTGACTATTTATATATGTTGCTTTATTTTCCGAGTACTCATTTATTCTTGAATTTGCACTCGCAATCTGTCGAACTAAATTCTATTTGATATGATATACGTTTCTTTGATGATTCTGTAAATATCTATTATGCCTTGATATAGGACATGTCAGTAACTCCATGTTAACAGAGAGTAGTTAGCCTATGTGCACATAGTATTATGTATACCTAGCTGGTGAGAGAGGCATCAGCCTGTGGCGATTGATCATCCCCCAGTGGTCACCTTCGGGTGTCATCTGGTCACTTTCGGGTGTCATATGATCTCTGACATGTATTCCACTACGTTATGATAATATGTTTAGTATGTATGTGTGTGTGTGTGTATCAAGATAAATCGACTTGCAACTATTAATATTAATATCTAAAATGTATATTAAATATTATTCCCTCACTAACTTGGTTAAACCCACCCCTCATTCTTAATATTATTTCAGGTTCTTAGTTTCTGTTAGCAGGTGGACTTTGTTGAGTGTTCCTACTTCTTCAGTTTTGGTCGGTATGCCTTGCTTATTTTACGATGCTTTCCTTTTAGTTTTGATTCGATATCTTAGACGCTCCACTATTACCTTGTTTTAATTAAGTTTGGATTTTGACAATGTAATGAGTATTATGAATTATTGTTTTCATTTTAATTACTGATGATGAATTTTAAACTATCTTTCGGTTGCATTAGTTTTAAATAATATAATATTTCTGAAGATTATGAAATGCTGTGTATTTTTGAATAAATTGTTCTTTTGATATGTCCGTTTTGAGGCTTAGTGTAGGTGGGGTGTCCTTCCGACACCGCTCTTGCATTGCCGGTCATGGACCCGGGATTCGGGTCGTGATATGTATATTGCGGTGAACTTTATTTATATGATTTTTCATCCTTGTATTCATCGATGAACACCGACAGAAAAAATCTCTTGGTCTATACTAATGGAATTGCAATGAGAAAATAAAGCATAAACTAGATAACGTGTAACTTTTACAGATGGCGTCACCCATGGAATTAACCCCATGGTATAGTATGTTCATAAATATGCCGACAAAAAAATTCTCTCAGTATATATCGAGGAAATTATGGAGGAAATTACATTGGGATTCAAAAAGATCAAATCGTACTGCTTGTATTTGTACCAACAAAATGACCGACAAAATAATTTTATAGGTCATTTTGTCAATAATATTTAGTTTGTGACCTCACAGTCGACCCTCCTCTCCCCCTCCTCCATTTCTTCTTCTTTCTTATGCATTTTTTTTTGCAACAAATAGCTACCCCCTCTTTCCAAATCTCAACAAAAATGCAACCTCTCACAACAAATCTAGTCACCACAGCACTCAAGTTTGTCAACATTTGTGTTTTGATTCAAATTTTGTTGAGAATTCTCCACTTTAAGTAAGCAAATCTACTCTTTTTTTTATTTGAACTCAATTTTAAAATGTCAATTGTTTTTGCATAGTTTTGTAGTATATGTATTTTTTTGGGTATTTATTTATTTATTTTATATTTTTTTTCATTTAAATTTGTTGTATGGGTTTATGATTTGTATATATTAGGATTTGTTTTAGATTTTATAAAATTATATTTGTTCGTAAATTGATGAAACTTATGTATAGTTTTTTACTTCGGTTTTTTGTGATAAAACAAATCATGGCTTATTTAACAAGTCCATTTTATATTTTTTCAATTTTATTGCCAAGTTGAAATTTTTGGTAAATGTGTGGAAATTTTAATTTACATTGATAATTGATAATAAGTTAAGAGTACTATTAAAATAAATTAAATAAATTAAAGCTAAACCAATATTTTTTCAAATTTATTTAGTTAACGTAGTTAAATAATACATGTTGTTATCATTATTTTATATAAGTTTGATATAAGTAATGGATGTTTATTTATGGATGTATCGAGATTCACCCAAGGGTTACGGAGGAATACAGTGTTGTTTGGATGAGAAGAAAAGGTGGTTGGCTTGCTTGGATGGGGGAGAAGAAAGGCTGGCGGCATTCCTAGTGTTGCAGGAAAGATGGTGCGCAGTCGTCGCTGGTGCTAGTGTTGCCGGAGGTGGAGAAAAAAAGGGGAGAGTGATACTACCGTAAGAGAAGAAAAATCTGGGGATAAATGACTTTTTTCCAACTTTGCACACTGATTTATTGATGTTCAGGCCATGAAATCCAAATCTATTTATAGGGGATGAAAGAGGGTAATATTATCTTCATTAAAGAAAGATTTCGACCTTTGATTCGGTTGGAAAGGATCTCAATCGTTGGTTCAAAGTAGACACCATGAATTGTTAAATTTGACAGTTAAAAGCTACCTGAGTAAGCCACTTTAGGCTGGTGTTGCGACCGCTATGGTTTCAATTGGCCTGAGCAGACCTACTTAGTTGTAGAGAAATGTCAGGTGACCATTTTGGTTCAAATGTTGTCAAATTTGGTGGAGATGTGAAGCATTAAATGCCCTTGAAAAGTAGCCACCCGGACAGCTTTTTGTGCCAAAAAAGAAGAAGATAATAAATAGTAACCAAACGACGCATCGAGTGGTTGTTTTTTAAATTATTCAAAACGACGTTGTTTTTGGTTTTGTAGTGTTTTAATTTAGGGTTTTGATCAAAGTTCAATTTAATCCTTCAACTTTCAATTTATTTTAATTGCACCTATAATTGACCCTAAACTTTTCGTTTGAAATTTTGCCTTTGCTGAATTTCAAAATAACTCTCTAATTTCAACGCCTTTTTTCAGTTTTTTCCTTGGTCTTATATTTATGAAAATTGACCATAAATTGACTATTAAACTTCTAATTTTCTTCAATTTCACCTCTGATTTCAATCAAATTGATCCCCATAATTTGGCGCCTTTTGCAAAATAGTCATTGACTGAGAATTTCTCTAATTTAACTCTTAATTGAACCCAAAACCTTGATTTTCTTGTAATTTTGCCCCTGATTTCAATCAATTGACTTGGTAAAAATTATATTTGGTCTCTTAGAATTTCAATCTTCTTAATTAAGCCCATATTAAGCTCCTAAACTTATTTTTTCACCTAATTAAATTCTTTAATTAAACCCAAATTAATTCTTAAACATAATAAAACTTTAATTCGACCCATGATTAAATTAAATTGACCTTTTAAAATTTTAATTATGTCCTTGGACTTAATTTTTATTTGGATTCGTCCAATAATCATTTTATTTTACCTTGAATTTGCATTGTTTCTTTAGTCTTGGGTATAATGGGATACAATTAGGCCTCAAATTTCCTTCAAAATTGCAGCTTGATTTTTCTATATGTTTGAAATCCTCCTGGACATGCTTTCTCCACGTCGTCAGCCTTTATTTTATTTTTATTTTTTATTTTTGAAGAAAAAAATGAATTTGGAAAATAATCCAAAAATGGGTTATGACACCAATAATCAAGCCAAACATGCCTAAGGAAAGACACCAATGATTTTCTTCAATTTAAATCATAATTAGCATGCTTTTGATGGGTAAACCCAAATCAAACCACCACACTTTCCATATATTTCATTCTTGCTAAAAACAAAAGTTTCAGCAAGGTTAAAGTTTCTTCCAACTCAGCCAAAACTAATCAAATCCAAATGGTGAACTTAGCCATCATTGTGTCATGCAACACATACCAAAGAATCAAAGCATTTTAACGAATAGATCTCCCTCGATCGAAACTATATGTTCCTCATGATACAATGATAGAAATGATGGTAAGGTTAAGTTCTTGTTCTAACAAAGTGCATGGAGTTATAGATGATAATAGTAATTGATAAGTAATCAAAAATGCATTGTTATTAAGGTTTTATATCATCATATTGCACTTGAAGTATCATTAAATCCTCTAACTTAAGCATATTTTGTAATGTAAATCCTAGAAAAAAAAAGATGTCGTAAATTGCAAACTAAATAAATGAGGAATAAAAGTAAAGAAATTTATGCATAGATTTAAATAAAAACGAGAATTCAGAAATTTTTGGACATAAATTTCTAGATGAAATATTTTGAGACATATAAATTAACCTGGAAATGTTGAGGGTTGGATTAAATTTAAGAAAATAACCTAAACTAAAAGTTGTGGGGTGAAATTATAAGAAATGAAAAAAGGTATAACTTAATTATAAGAAGAAAAAGATGCAAGAGAAAAATAATAAACTTAAAGAAAATGGGGCCTAAATGCAAATAAAAAAAATTATAGAGCATAAATACTCCTCTTCTCACCAAAAATCTGCAACAACCGTAAGGAAAGAAAAGAGGGAGTTTTTGTATCCATTCTTGCAAATCAAAAGAGAAACATCAAAATTTCAAGAACCCATAGATTAAGGGTTTGTAGATGGAATAAACACTTGTGGGCAAGGGATAAACAAGAAAATTAAACAAGAAGAGAACAAAGAGGGTCGGTGATTAGTACTTAAAAGTACATTTTTATCAAGGTTTTATATCATCATTTTGCACTTGAAGTATCAATAACTCCTTAACTACAACATGTTTTATAATAACAAGTCTGATATTATAAGATACCTTTAATTTAGGTAAATGTTTATCTTAAATGCAGGCCTATCATATAAATCAAAGGATTGATTGATGAGTTTAACTACTGAAATTGAGAAGACAAAGAGAGGGCAAAGCTTAAAAAAAGAGATATTGGTTCAGTCCAAACTGGAACACCATTCGGTTATTGGAATATAACTGGAGCTATAGAACTGGGATTTAGGTGTGGTTTATATGTATGGAAAGCTAAGACATGGGCCTAAAACTTTGATGAAGAGTCCAAGATTTAAAAGTGTCATTTTTGAGTTCAAGTGGTAGCAACAACGGACAAGTCGAAAATTGTCTTGCAGCCTAGACACTGTTTATTTTTCAGCCCATATCTCGAGTTCTAGAAGTCCAAATGCGCTGATTCTAATATTTTTGGAAAGCTGAGACAATTTCCCAGAACTTTTATGAAGACTATCTGTTCACATTCTGATGTTAGCAATGACGTTTTGTTCAGACAAGAAGATAAGGATTGTCACTAAGTCAAGATGTGGCCACCCACTCAACAATTAGTCATCAAATCAATAGTTACTAATTTTGGCCTATAAAAGGAGGCATTTGCCTTGTATTTAGGCATCTTGGTTGTTCAGATCAAGATCTTGCTCTTGCTCTTTTTCTTTGTATTTTGTAATGTTCAAGTTTTATTCCATGCTATATTTTCCTTAATCTCTTGCTTATGCTTTTTATTTCCTTTACTATACTTCTATAATTATGTTCTTATCTTGTTTATCTATATTTTTCTTATTCATAATGTTCAACTAAGTTTATTATGTTAAGGTGAAAAAGTTACACTAATGGTGTAAGAATAAGTACAGTGTAAACTCAACATAGATTTTAATGTTTGATACTAACATGTTTTGTATTTGTTATCTTACTCACTTTTAATACCTTAATTGTTAAATGGTTAATCTAGATTTGTGTTGAACAACTCTTGGTACAATAAATACTTGGCACTTTCATAGCCCAACTGTATGGTATAACTGACACCTGAGCTATGAAAGGAACTTGATTTGTTGTTAATATAAGTTACCACCATGAATAGCTGATAATATTTACAAGTATTGGCATTACTTGAATAAGATAATTAATGTAATCATGTTAACAATTTATAATCCGATTGGAACCTCTTTTGTGGTGGTTTTCTAGTCAAGTAATAAAAAGAGTTTATACTATATTTGTTTGAAATACCATTAGTGGATCCTCTAACCTTGACAATTATTTTATCTTTGTTTAAATCCTTACATCAATATCACATCTTAAAAGTTCTCTTCAACTCCTTTTCTATTATTATCTATTTCTTTATTTGTAGTTTATACAATTACCCTCCCTGTGGTTCGACCCCGGTCTTGTCGGGTTATTTTTTACTTCGACACTCCTACACTTGGGATAAGACATCAACTCTTTGATCGTGTCAAGTTTTTGACGCCGTTTCCGGGGAGGTAAATTCTTGTATAAATTATAATATTTATTTTATTGTCTTTTCTTTTCTTTCCTTTTATCTAACTTTCGTTTCTTCTGTTTTGTTTTCTTTCTTTTTTTTTCCTTCCATTTTATTCTCTTCCTACACGTGCATGAGAGTTTGGTCATGTACATTAAATGGTAGACTTTGTAGGGTATCCTCATCATTTTCAGAAAATATGGTCGAAGAAGATAACCAGTCACTTCATAATGAGAATAATGAGAATAATCGTGTTAGAACACTTAGAGACTATATGAATCCAACAAAAACAAGTGCACCTTCATGTATAGTTTTCCCTCCTGATGCATCTCACTTTAATTTTAAGCCAGACATTATTCAACTTTTACCTTCTTTTCATGACTTAGATCTAGAAAATCCATACTTGCATTTGAGAGAATTTGGAGAAGTTTGTAACACTTATAATGACTCAAATTATAGCATGAACACCATTAGATTAAATATTTTTCCTTTTTTATTAAAAGATAAAGCTAAAACATGGTTATAAAATTTGAGACCAGGATCCATTCGTGCTTGGGATGAAATGCAACAACAATTTTTAAAGAAGTTTTTGCCGTCTCACATAACAAACTCTTTCAAAAGACAAATCACCACTTTCACTCAAAAACCAGGAGAAACATTTTACCAATATTGGGATAAGTGTCGAGACTTGCTTAATACTTACCCTCATCATGGTTTTGAAACATGGAGATTAGTTTCACATTTTTATGAAGGGTTAACACTTAAAGATAGCCAAATGGTGGAATTGATGTGCAATGGAACTTTTGAAGATAAAGACCCTGATGAAGCAATGGAGTACCTAGACTTGTTAGCTGAAAATACTCGTAAACATACAACCCTGGTTGGAGAAATCATCCAAATTTCAGTTGGAAGAGTGATAACAATAATGCATAAACTTCATAGCCACCGTTTCAAACACACTATAATTTTCAAAATTCTCATGGATATACACCTCTTTATGCTCCATCTCCTAGAAGAAATCTTGAGGAAACATTGCATGCATTCATTGAAAAGCAGGAGATAATCAACACTCAAAATTCTCAAACCATGGTAGATCTAAAAGATGCTCTTGTAAAATTCACATCTACTCTTAGTTTTCAAGAGAAAGGTAAGTTTCCATCTCAACCACAGCAAAATCCCAAAGGGCAATACAATTCAAGTGCAAGTAGCTCCAGAAGCCAACACATGGATCAAGTCAAATCAATCATTACTCTCCGCAATGGTAAGGTTATTGAAAAACCCATTCTTGAACCTTGTGAGAAAGAAGATGAGTTAGTCTTTGAGGGTAAGGGAGGGGTTGAACCTGAACATTGCAAAGAAAATACTGATTCCCCACCAACACTTTCATTTTCTCATGTCATGACCAAACAAAGAAAAGTCAATCACAACTCTGAAATCTTTGAAACTTTCAAATAGGTTAAGATCAATATACCTTTGTTGGATACTATTAAACATGTACCTTCTTATGCTAATTTTTTTAAAGATCTGTGCACTGTGAAGAGAAAACTGAATGTGAAAAAGAAAGCCTTTTTAGCCGAACAAGTAAGTGCCAACGCTTTGAAATATAAAAACCCTAGTTGTCCTATAATTTCATGCTTTATTGGAGAACATAAAATTGAAAGAGCTTTACTTGATGTTAGAGCTAGTGTGAATTTACTTCCATATTTGGTTTTTCAAAGTCTCAATCTAGGTGAGTTAAAACCAACTTCTGTAACTTTTTTACTTGTCGATAGATCTGTAAAAGTGCATAGAGGAATAATTAAGGATGTGTTAGTACAAGTTGATAAATTCATTTACCCTGTAGATTTTGTTGTCTTGGATACACAACCTCTTGAAACATGTAATCCAATTCCTTTCATTTTAGGATGTTTGTTTCTTGCAACTTCTAATGCATTGATTAATTGTAGGCATGGATAGATAACGCTATCATTTGGAAAAATGACATTGGAAATGAATATTTTCAACATTTGCAAGCAACGTGGAGATGATAATGATTTACAGGAAGTAGATCTTATTGAAGAATTAGTTTATGATCAATTTTAATTACCTTGAGTAAAACTGAGTTTGATAAATCTGAAGAATTGCAAATGATTTATTCTTAGGAAGAAATCAAGGACAAGAAAGGCATTGATAATGTTGTTGCAAATCATTTGTCAAAATTGACAATAGATCCGACATCTGACATCCTACCAATCGATGATTACTTTCCTGGTGAATCCTTACTTTCTCTTAGTCCAATGCCTTGGTTTGCTAATGTTGTCAATTTTTTTGCTTTAGGATATTTGTTAGCTCATTGGAGTGCCCAAGACAAAAGAAAGTTTTTGAATGAAGTGAATTTTTATTGGGATGACCTTTACTTATTCAATTATTGCCCTTATCAAATATTTTGAAGATGCATTCCCGACAATGAGGTAAGTAGTGTCATTAAATTTTGTCATTCTAAGGCATATGGGGGTCATTTCTCATCAAAAAAGACAACTGCAAAAATCTTACAATGTGGATTTTATTAGCCTACCATGTTCAAGGACATGCATGCATTCTGCAAAACTTCTGAAAATTATCAAAAAGTTGATAATGGTAAAAAAGTTTTGCCTTATAATTCTCAACTTCATTTCTTTCTTGGAAAGCTAAGATCAAGATGGAGCGGTCCATTTATTGTGAAACATAGGTATCCTTATGGGGCCTTTGATATTAAGAATCCAAAAAATAGCAATGTTTTTAAGGTAAATAGACATCGTTTGAAAGCTTACTTTGATAATTTTCCTAGTGAAAATGAATCCATTGGTTTGAATGATCATGTATATAAAGGTTGATTATTTTGTTTTCTCACATTGTTTTTGAGTTTCTTTTTGGTGTGACTCTTATTTTGCTAGTCTTTCTCCAACCCCAGTCAAATGGCAGATAACGGTACTCTGTGACTCTTAAGTCGGTTCTTTCAGTTTCCCATGATAACTGATATATATGTATATATTTATTCAATTCCTTGTTCCTTCTCTTTTCTTTACATCTCTTTTCCACTTCTCATCTAAAAAATGGACACCACTCTAAAAAAATTAAAAAGTATCTTTCTGTTTTGCCTCTAAATGTGATTGCAAAACTTTACCGTGCTAGGTGTGAAAGATTGTTGTTAATGAACCATGGAATTCCTGAAGATATTCGTTGGATGATTGAAGCAAAGGTTTGATTATCAGGTGAGTCTTCAAATTATTTTATTTCATACATGTCTAGGACAGGTAAAAGCACTTTTGCAAAGAAACCTCGTGCAAAACGACTGAAAATCTGTCACCGATGTGCCAGATGGACTTGTAATGCACAATGTCGTTCTTTAGGAATGGTATCTGTAAACCGTGAAGATAAAATACAATTCATTAAGGATGGCCTGAGTAAGGGGTCTTTAGATAATCTTCTATTGACTCTTGAGACACATCCTAGTAGAGATGTGCATCGTGCAATTCATGATTTATGACCCCATTTTCATAAAAAACATGATCGACTCAATCTTGGGAATCTGACTAAAAAAGACCATGTTTGTCAGTTTTTAAGAAAATTGGTTGGGAAGCGTATCCCCGACCCATATAGGGCGTTTAAGCCGTTATTGGATGTAAAACTAAGGGAAGATGTGAGCCACAATCACAACTACCTGTACATACACATGTTTTGACTAAAAATAAAGATAGAGAGAGAGACTCTAGCTGGCCTACATATAGGTGGTATGATTGCATTTTCAATTTCTTATCTATAAAATCTTCTCTTCTTTCCCTTCATTTCTACTCAACCCATACATTCAATAGATATAGAAGTGTGTAGAAATGGCAGATTCCTCAAGTCATCAAATAAGAAATATTTGTGTTCTTGGTGGATCCAGTCTTGGGAAAGAAAAGGAGTTTTTAGAATCAGCAAATCATCTTGGTCAGGTACTAGCTGAGAGAAAAATTCATTTAGTGTATAGAGGAGGCAACCTTGGGTTAATGGGGGTGTGTCAATAGCTGTATTTTTAGAAGGCAGTCAAGTTTTGAAGGTCATCCCAAAAGCTTTAGCAAAAGGAGACATCATTGGAAAAACTATTGGAGAGGAACTACAGGTCTCCACAATGTTTGATCAAATGAATGCAATGTTTAACCATGCTGACGCCTTCATTGCCTTACCAGATGGTCTAGGCACATTGGAAGAGATCTTTCATATTTCTTCTTAAGCCCAACTGCACATTCACCATAAACCTATAGGTTTGTTAAATGTTAATGATTTTGATGATAATTTGTTGTCTTTTCTTGATCAAGCTGTGGAACATAAATTTCTAACATCTTCGGCACGACAAATCATAATCTTTGCTGCTACTGCTGAACAACTGATTGATCAATTGCAATCTTTTATCCCTGTAATTGATTCCTCAATGAGTCGAATAGATTGGTAAAAAAAGGAAAGTCGTAAAAAGCTGAGATTGGATTTGAGCCTTAGTTTGTAAAAACTTGTGTCTTTTGGTTTTATTAATAGCATAATATTTTTCTGTTTTGTTATCTCTTATATTTGTTTAAATGTATTTCAGGCTTGTCAGTAGTCGCTGCTTCAGGTGATGTCTTCTATACTCTACCTTTCTACTTTAGAACATTGAGGACAATGTCTTGTTTTAGTTAGGGGGAGAGGGTAGTAGTTGATATTAAAAAAAAACTAACTTTCTAATTTTTTTTGCTATTATTAAAACCATTTTAAAAAAAAACCACAAGCATCATGATTAGTACTTAAAAGTGCATTTTAATCAAGGTTTTATATCATCATTTTGCACTTAAAATATCAATAACTCCTTAACTAAAGCATGTTTTATAATAACATATGTAATAATATAAGATACCTTTAATTTATGATAAATGTTCATCTTAAATGCAGGCCTATCACATAAATGAAAGAATGGATTGATGAGTTGAAGTACTGAAATTGAAAGGACAAAGAGATGGCCAAACTTAGAAAAGAGATGTTGGTGGAGTCCAAACTGGAACATTGTTCGGTAATCGGATCATATCTGGAGCTGTAGATCTCGGATTTAGTTCTACTTTATATGGATGGAAAGGTAAGACATAGGCCTACAACTTTCATGGGAGCCCATATTTAACAAAGCCGTTTTCAAGTCCAAATTGTAGCAACAACGAAGAAGTCCGAATATGTCCTGTAGCCCAGACACTGTTCAGTGTTCAGCCTATATCTCGAGTTCTAGAAGTCCAAATGATCTCAAATTTTTACCCTGGAAAGATAAGACAATTCCCTAGAACTATCATGATTGAAGTCTGTTCAAATTATAACGTTATCAATGATGTTTTTGGCAGACAAGAAGATAAGAATTGTCACCAAGTCAAGATGTGGCCACCCATTCATCAATTAGTCAACAAATCAATAATTTTGAATTTTGGCCTATAAAAGAAGGCATTTGCCATGTATTTAGGCATCTTGGTGTTCAGATCAAGATCATGCTCTTGCTTTCTCTCTTTATCTTTTGTAATGTTTAAGTTTTGCTTTCATTAATATCTAGTTTATGCCTTTCATTTCTTTTTCTTTACTTAGTTAACTTCTTTCTCATTTATGTTCTTATCTTGTTTATTTATGTTTCTTTCTTTCATTATCTTTAACTAAGTTAATTATGTCAAAGTAAAAAGGATACACTAATGGTGTAAGAATAAGTATAATATAAACTTAACATGGACCTTAATGTTGGATACTAACATGCTTTATATTTGTTATCTTGTTCACTTTTAATACTTTGCTTGTTAAATGGTTAATCTAGATTTATGTTGTATAACACTTGGTACAACAAATACTTGGCACTTTCATAACCTATACTGTATGGTATAATCGACACCTGAGCTATGAAAGGAACTTAATTTGTTGTTAACATAAGTTATAATCATGAATGCCTGAAAACATTTACAAATATTAGCATTATTCGAATAACATAACTAATGTAATCATGTTAACAATTTATAATCTAATTGGAACCTCTTTGTGTATAGTTTCCAATTGAATACTAAGAGTTTATACTATACTTGTTTGAAATACCATTAGTGGATCCTCTAACCTTGACATTTGTTTTTATCATTGTTTAATTCTTATATTGATCTTCCATCTCAAAGTTCTCATCAACTTCTTCTTCTTCTTCTTCTTCATTATTATTATTACTACTACTATTATTGTTGTTGTTATTGTGTTGTTGTTAACTATAATTTATACAATTAACCTCCCTATGGTTCGACCCCGGTCTTGCCGAGTTATTTATTACTTCGACACTCCTACACTTGGGAAAAAACATCAATCTTTTGGTCGTGTCACATCACAATTAAATACAAGAATCGCAATAAAAGGTAACCAATCGTCACATATATTCTAAAATTTACAAGAAAGCTTAAAGCAACTAAAAAAAAATCATAACCGGAGAGAAATAAAACTGAATTTAGTGACAGTGTTCATCCCCATAGACCTATTTTAGTGACAGTGTTCATACCCACAAAACCCCTTTCTTTGACAAAACTAAAACCGACTTTAACTCCCCCATGCAGACAGCAAGAAAGAAAGAAAGAAAAAAAAAAGCATGCTCTACTCATGTATATAGGAAAAACAAAACCATGGCCGGCTAATCTCTTAAGAAGCAGAAAAAAAATAACGAACAGAAAAGGGAGCTGATGATGAAGAAACAACAGCTCCCCTCCCACGGTTCCTTATGAACCAATGGAAGAAAAAAAAAGAAAAAAAAAAGAAGAAACAAGTTTTTTAAAACGTTAGGAACAACAAAAGACAAGCATTCATTGTAGTCTAAAATTGAAAATGAATGTGCAGAGCAAAGACAAAACAGGTACAATAGATTTATAGGCAGCAAAGGAGGAGAAAGTTAAGACTTACCTGCTGGTCTCACTGTTTTCTTTTCTGCAGAAGATGAAATAAAACCAAGCAAACGTTGCTGTCAAGGTTTAGCATCAAACCTCCCTCTCTGTCTTGTCTTTTTCTCTCCTCTTTCCTCATAATAACACCATAATGCAAGAAAGAAAACTCCCTCTATTTACTGCATTTTTTACTTTGTCACTCTTGCGTTTTTCTTGTCTTTCTCTTTACTGTTTTTTTCTTTCTTTCTCTCCGATTTTTTTTCTTTTTCTTGCCCCCTTTTCTGCTGCCCCCGTTAGGTCATTAGAAGGGCTTATATATAATCTAAATATGTCTCTATTTAGGAAGGATTCAATGCATTAATCCTATGACTCAAATCCCTACTGATTTGCAGTAAAAAAACGTAAAAAGAAAACTGCAATATTCTGATTTTGTGTTGGTGCTTTACGTCTGATGTCTTTCCAGTTTTAGAGGAGGGTGTGGCTTTTTCCTTTCCTTCCATAGGGCTAGCTACTCCCTTTGAAATGAGGTAACAAAAACGTGGTCTTTAGCTCCAAAAATCAGGCGTGATGATAAAGGAAAAACAACAGGAATTTGCAGAGAAAAAAGGAAAGAAATCAGATGGAGGGTGCAGCTGCAAAGTCTTGTTTTCCTTATTCGTTGTGGTAAAAATCCTATCATTTATGATGATCCAGCCCCCCTCTCCAGCTTTCAATATCCTTCTTCAAATCAATCCCTCATTTTAGCACTTTTTGATTCAGTCCTTGGTCCAAAAAAAATCCTTGGAATCAGTCCCGCGAAATTGGGCAAAAAGAATCCTTCTTGTTGCAGGAATACCTAGTTTCACTCTAGATATTCAAACGGGAATATCTTGAGCTTCTGATATCGAAATCAAGCGATTCAAAAGCCTAAATTTATCTACGTGTCTAGGACTACAACTTTGATGAAGGAGTTGAAGGGAGATAAAATCGTTTTAAAGAACAGAATCTGGCACTAATCTGGTTGATAAAAAAGGGTCTCCTGATCTGATTTAGAAACTGACAATGCCGAGAATCCTGATATGACTGAGAGTATGACCTAAGAACAAATCATCATAATTTGTGATGGAAATAGAGTTTTCAGTGCAAAAATCGAGTCGTGATCCTTCTCGCGGCAGGAATCCCTGCTTTCACACTAGATATTCAAACGGGAATATCTTGAGCTTATGATATCGAAATCAAGTGATTCAAAAGCCCAAATTTATCTATGTGTCTAGGACTACAAATTTGATGAAGGAGTTGAATTGAGATAAAATCATTTTAAAGAACAGAATCTGACAGTAATCTCGTTGGTCAAAAAGGTTCTTGATTTGACAATACCGGGCATCCAAATCTGACTAAGAGTCTGCCCTAAGATCAGTGATTCCTAGGACCCAATAAAGGTGTAGGTCAATTCTTCAACATGTCATGAGTGACAAAATATAGCTAGGATGGTCAGATATCGTACGAAACCAAGTTAGAATCAGAGCCTAATTTGGAATAAAAAATTGCAATAGCAGCAGAATCAATTTTTTTTTAGTGCAAAATTTAAGAGATTTATCCAACCTTAAAAGCAAGATAACGAAGGAACGAATTTAGCATTATGAAGACCCCTAGTCAGTCTAAGAAAACCTGATGATTTATCCTAGGTATACTTATGTTGATGCAAAAGTATGCCAATTGGACAATGTTGGGCCTTAAGACCAAGAAAATACTGCAGCAGACCAAGATCTTTCATATGAAAAGAAGATTTAAGTCGTTGCTAAAGTTGCTCAATCAACTGGGAATCGGATCCTGTAATCACAATAGCATCAACATACACAAGAAGTAGAACAATCCCAATATCAGTCTTGTGAAAAAAAAAGAGTAGTCATACTGGCTCTGTGTAAAGGTGAAATCTAAAAGAGTAGTACGAAATTTCTCAAACCATGCCCATGGTGCTTGCTTCAAACCATATAGATATCACTTTAAGTGACAAACCTCAGTAGAAGAGGAAAAAAACAAACTAGGAGGAGGAGTCATGTAAATCTCTTCCTGCAGATCACCATGTAGAAAAGCATTCTTCACATCCATCTGACAAAGCGACCATCCTTTTGAGACAGCAATGGTCATAACAATATGGACAATAGTCATTTTGGCCACAGGAGCAAATGTTTCCTCATTATCTAGGTCATATTGTTGTCGGTTTTCGAGTGCCACTAGTCAAGCTTTATATCGGTCAAGAAATCCATCAGCACCCATCTTAATGGTGTATACCCATTTGCATTCAACAGGTTTTACCCTAGAGGGACAAGGAATGATGTCTTAAGTATTGTTGTTACTCAATTTTGGACCCCACGTGCTGGAGACGGTGTATACCTCTTTTGAACAGAGTGTAGGAGTTTAGCTCATATTCGCCAAAAGATTGACAAAGGCACAGAAAGAAATATTTTGAAACCTTGTTTGAGTTGTTTTCTGCTCTTTTTATCCTTCCCTTTTACTACCGAAATCATCAAGTTTTCTTAGGTTGATCAGGAGTCTTCATAATGCTAAATTCATTCTTTTTTATCTGGTCTTTAAGGTTGAATAAATCCCTCAGAATTTGCACTAAAAAATAGTTCTACTGCTGTTGCAATTTTTTTTGGTTCCAACTTAGGCTCTGATTCTGACTGAGTTTCGTACGATATCTGACCATCCTAGGTATATCCTGTCACTCATTACATATTGAAAAATTGTCGTACACCTTTATTAGGTCCTAGGGATCATTGTTCTTAGAGCAGTTTCTCATTTAGATTTGGATGCTCAGTATTGTCAGATCAAGAACCTTTTTGACCAACTAGATTACTACCAGTTTCTGTTCTGTAAAAAGATTTTATCTCACTTCAACTCCTTCATTAAAGTTGTAGTCCTAGACGCGTAGATGAATTTGGGCTTTCGAATCACTTGATTTCGATATCAGAGGCCTAAGATGTTCCCGTTTGAATATCTAACGTGAAGGCAGAGAATTCTACTGCGAGAAGGATATTGACCCGAGTCTGCACTAAAGAAACTCTATTTTTCGCCTACTTTTTGTGATTTTCATTCTTAGTTCATACTCTCAGTCATATCAGAATTCTCGGCATTCGTCAGTTTTTTAGTTAGACCCGGAGATTCCTTTTGACCAACTAGATTACTGCCAGTTTCTGTTCTGTAAAAAGATTTTATCTCACTTCAACTCCTTCATCAAAGTTGCAGTCCTAGACGCGTAGATGAATTTGGGCTTTTGAATCACTTGATTTCGATATCAGAGGCCTAAGATGTTCCCATTTGAATATCTAACATGAAGGCAGAGAATTCTGCCGCGAGAAGGATATTGACCCGAGTCTGCACTAAAGAAACTCTATTTTTGGCCTAGTTTTGTGATGTTTGTTCTTAGTTCATACTCTCGGTCATATCAGGATTCTCGGCATTCGTCAGTTTTTGAGTTAGACCCAGAGATCCCTTTTGACCAACTAGATTACTGCCAGTTTCTGTTCTGTAAAAAGATTTTATCTCACTTCAACTCCTTCATCAAAGTTGTAGTCCTAGACGCGTAGATGAATTTGGGCTTTTGAATCACTTGATTTCGATATCAGAGGCCTAAGATGTTCCCGTTTGAATATCTAACGTGAAGGTAGAGAATTCTACTGCGAGAAGGATATTGACCCGAGTCTGCACTAAAGAAACTCTATTTTTGGCCTACTTTTTGTGATTTTCATTCTTAGTTCATACTCTCAGTCATATCAGGATTCTCGACATTTGTCAGTTTTTTAGTTAGACCCGGAGATTCCTTTTGACCAACTAGATTACTGCCAGTTTCTGTTCTGTAAAAAGATTTTATCTCACTTCGACTTCTGCATTAAAGTTGTAGTCCTAGACGCGTAGATGAATTTGGGCTTTTGAATCACTTGATTTCGATATCAGAGGCCTAAGATGTTCCCGTTTGAATATCTAACGTGAAGGCAGAGAATTCTACTGCGAGAAGGATATTGACCCGAGTCTGCACTAAAGAAACTCTATTTTTCGCCTACTTTTTGTGATTTTCATTCTTAGTTCATACTCTCAGTCATATCAGAATTCTCGGCATTCGTCAGTTTTTTAGTTAGACCCGGAGATTCCTTTTGACCAACTAGATTACTGCCAGTTTCTGTTCTGTAAAAAGATTTTATCTCACTTCAACTCCTTCATTAAAGTTGTAGTCCTAGACGCGTAGATGAATTTGGGCTTTCGAATCACTTGATTTCGATATCAGAGGCCTAAGATGTTCCCGTTTGAATATCTAACGTGAAGGCAGAGAATTCTACTGCGAGAAGGATATTGACCCGAGTCTGCACTAAAGAAACTCTATTTTTCGCCTACTTTTTGTGATTTTCATTCTTAGTTTATACTTTCAGTCATATCAGGATTCTCGGCATTCGTCAGTTTTTTAGTTAGACCCGGAGATTCCTTTTGACCAACTAGATTACTGCCAGTTTCTGTTCTGTAAAAAGATTTTATCTCACTTCAACTCCTTCATCAAAGTTGTAGTCCTAGACGCGTAGATGAATTTGGGCTTTTGAATGACTTGATTTCGATATCAGAGGCCTAAGATGTTCCCATTTGAATATCTAACGTAAAGGCAGAGAATTCTGCCGCGAGAAGGATATTGACCCGAGTCTGCACTAAAGAAACTCTATTTTTGGCCTAGTTTTGTGATGTTTGTTCTTAGTTCATACTCTCGGTCATATCAGGATTCTCGGCATTCGTCAGTTTTTGAGTTAGACCCAGAGATCCCTTTTGACCAACTAGATTACTGCTAGTTTCTGTTCTGTAAAAAGATTTTATCTCACTTCAACTCCTTCATCAAAGTTGTAGTCCTAGACGCGTAGATTAATTTGGGCTTTTGAATCACTTGATTTCGATATCAGAGGCCTAAGATGTTCCCGTTTGAATATCTAACGTGAAGGCAGAGAATTCTACTGCGAGAAGGATATTGACCCGAGTCTGCACTAAAGAAACCTATTTTTGGCCTACTTTTTGTGATTTTCATTCTTAGTTCATACTCTCAGTCATATCAGGATTCTCGGCATTCGTCAGTTTTTTAGTTAGACCCGGAGATTCCTTTTGACCAACTAGATTACTGCCAGTTTCTGTTCTGTAAAAAGATTTTATCTCACTTCAACTCCTTCATCAAAGTTGTAGTCCTAGACGCGTAGATGAATTTGGGCTTTTGAATCACTTGATTTCGATATCAGAGGCCTAAGATGTTCCTGTTTGAATATCTAACGTGAAGGCAGAGAATTCTACT
>Ga0325404_1000863_pt1 | contig 31148 bp, 8 predicted proteins | sample PopdelMetagenome_18_FD_205664 | JGI IMG/M metagenome (GOLD analysis project Ga0325404, IMG submission 205664) | Populus deltoides microbial communities from Bellville, Georgia, United States - Xylem-Control-R1 | ecosystem: Host-associated > Plants > Phyllosphere > Stem > Wood/Secondary xylem...
AATTTGATTTTTTAATTATAAAGGGATATCTTAATTATAAATATTTATGGTGTTTACTTTATAATAAATTAGCAATTTTAATTAGCGTGTTAATTATTGAACATGGTTATGATTAATAAATAAATTAATTCTGTTACTTGATATTTTTATTTCAAGTTAGATTTTAAATTAAGTTTTGATGTAATTTAATTAATCCGATGAACTAATATATATTATCAGGTAAACTCATCAAAATCCAATACAATTTATTTAATTAATTAATTGTACTAGAACAGGTTTAACAACTTGTTAATTCAACACACCGCTATTTCCAGGCAGAAAAAAGTTGAAGATTTTATTTTTATCTTTTATCTTGCTGTGTCTGGCATTACTCATTGGTGATTTCTTGCTAAATCAATGAGAGAATTAATACCTTTATATCATTAAAGAAAGGCTTTTTTTTTCCTTAAAAAAAATTAAAATTCCCACTCAGTACTGACATACCTATTAATTATATCGTTTCATAAAGTCTTATTAAAAAAAATAAAAGAAAATATTATAGTTTTCTATAAAAATTTCAAAAATATAGAAAACATGTTCATGAAAATGAAAGTTTTTTTATTTTATTTTTTTTATAGGTAATGCTAGTTCTCAAAACTCAATTTCTCCAATTTTTTAGAAAACACAAAAACACTAAGAAGTTGTTTTAATTTCAAATTATACATAATATAAGAAAACAAAGATCTTACTTGATTTATCTAATCTTTACATCCTTTTCTTTGATAATTTAAATGTAATTCAAGATCTTCTGTAATAAAATAATTTCTAAGAATTAATACACAGGAGTAATATTTTACGAGAAAATGACAGAGTTTTACTCAGAAATTTTAATAATCACAGTTTATTTAATCATCATATAAACGGGGAGTTACCCCCCTTCATCTCATGTAGTCTAAAATTCAACGGGTTTATAAGAAAACTAATGACTTGAAGTTATTTTAGAGAAATCCTGAACCCTAATGTGGCCGGTGCAGTAATGCAACAGATAAATTGAACTTTCAAAATTCTAGGTGTAGGAAAGAATGGTCAACACATGACGATGATCCTATGATCACAGCTTGTTGTGAAATCTTGAATGCGTGGGGACATCTCGCTCCCTAAGAAACCTGTTAGCTCCCAACGAATAGAAAATACTGCCTACTCATCTTATGGGCTGCTAAGACCTCCTCCTGGATAAGCTTCGTTTCAGTGAATTAACCCACAGGTAGATTTAGACAGTACTGTGGCTCTCTCTTTCCTTTACCAGAGCAGGGAATAGATGGTTTGAAGGCGCTCGATGATCATCAAATAACTAAAACATCAAGTCATTTCATTTGTAATTAATTGGTGTCTTCAATAATTGTTTGGAAAAACGTCACAAGTTTCCGTTTGATGCTCAATATATCAATGGATTTTGAACCATATATATATATATATACACACACTTCGTTCGCTTTTAGTTACATGATTTTACTTTAAAAAACTAGGGAGTTCTCTAGGATATTTTGGATATGAATATAATGTGAAACCAAGGCAACACACATTAAAGTTTATATCAACATGTTCAAAACTCTTACCTATAGTATACTTTATTACGTGATATAGGAGACTTTAGTAAGTTTATGTCATTGTAAAAGACAAATCAAATGGTTTTTACATGATTACTCAGCCATTATATCAACCTAAACCAATAGAAGTTTCACATTGAGAACTCATTGATATGTTTAGGACCTAATTGAGATGAAAAATAATTTTGGGACCTAATTGATATACATTACACTTATAGGTTGGCAACTGTACGTATTTACGGTTTTATCAATTTGTTTTCTTAAGAATCTGATGCGGGATGTATATAATTCGTGAAGAGGTCTAAATGCGTTAAACAACATTTCTGAAGAAAATAAACATAATTTTTAATACAATAGTTGAATTAGTCTGACAGTTTGCCAGAGCATTCTACAAGCCCTATCCCCTATACAAAAATAGCCTACTAACATCATCTGATATTGAAAGCATGCATAGAATTCATTTCCTAGTTAGGTTTCAAAATTTAATTTGATTTAGTTTTAATTAGCTTAAGTCAGTTTAGCCACAGTTTAAATAGTTTTATAGTTAATTTTCAAAATAGATTATTGAGTTTAAGATTGATTATTCAAAAAATTAATTCAGAATTTTTCAGTTCAGAGTTTATTTCTCTATAATCTAAGTTGTGAAAATCTTAGGGCTTCAAAAACCCTAGTTTCTTTCACTAAACAACGTGTCAATTGATATCAACATAAATTGACCTATTCGATGGATGAAGACATTAATAATATTATCGCATCTCGTGATAAAGAAGTGGAGGTCATCTAGAGCACTATATATATAAAGGTTTAAAAAGCATCACATAGAACCATATCATAAGAATTTGATCGGTTGGGTCAATTGCTAGATGGAGATGCAAATAAGGTTGACCTATTCCTATAAACTCATACTAGTATCATGCTTATATGGAGTTGTAATGTACCAAAGACTTGACTCGCAATCAACTTTTTGTAGACATGCTTCTAATCCTAATGAAAATCATTTCTTTGATGATGATTTTTTTAAAAAATAATAATTTATTAAATGGTTATTAAAGTTGAAAGTTTATTTTTTATTGAAAAAGATAAAAAGGAAGGATCTCCGAGATGAAAATATATTTATTATATTAAAGATTGGTGGCATGATGTTTTAGAAGATAGAGTTTATACTAGTTTGCATGTAGTTCCTGTTAGAAAATAATATAAATCATATCCTGGAACCTCACCTAAAAGCTTAAGCTTTTGGGTTGAGATGGTTCTTTGACATGGTATTAAAGTCTTAATGACCAAGTGGTCTCAAGTTCGAATCTCACAATCCCCATTTATTTGATAAAAATTAAGCACAAAGGTAATGTGGACTTGTGCAAGTTTCAAGCCCAAAGGGCTTTTACTTGAGGGGGTGTGTTAGAGAATAATATAAATCATATCCTGGAACGTCCTCACCTAAAAGCTTAAGTTTTTGGGTTGAAATTGTTTTTTTGACAGTTTCATCACGATAAACTATGAAAAAACTATTAATTTTAAAGTTTTGTATAAAATAATTATGAAGAAATTTTATATTAGATATATAAATGAGGCGATAAATGCTCAAGTCAATGATAAAAAAAGAGTTGGAAAAATATTTCATTTCTAAGTTGCCAATATAAAGTAGATGTGAAATCTGAGAGAGAATTTGAAGTCATTAAACAGATTAAACCAACTATTTCAAAGTCATAACAAGCAGGAGATTGAAGTTGATATATATATATATATCAAGGAGGACGAAAGAAAAGTATTCTCTTCCTAAAGTCGCATGCAGGAAAGGTTGGTCAAGAGGAATCACTACAAAGTTTAGGTTGCTCTCAACATGCTTGGATTCCCCGAGCAACAAAAATAAATCCTATCATTGAAACTTAAATTATAACAAAGAATCTTGTAAAATATCACTCAATGTTGGGACACCGCGATGGTAAGTTCTTCATGTTTCTCATTATGAATAAAACTACAGATCATAAAGAGTACATTGCTAGAAAGTCGGATATTAATCTATAATTAAAGCTATAATTAAGCTATCTACAATGCTATATTTGAAATAACCATTTTTTTTTTGGAATGAAAAAAAATTAATTTCTAATCACGAACTTGAAAATGAGTTTTTTCTGAGTGATGATCCTAATGTCAGACGCATATTTGACAAGTTGAAGCTCAAGAATAAGTCTGAACATGTCAAACAACCTTTCTGATAAAAAAACAAACTTAACTTTTTATATGACTATAAATCTTAGCTAAAACTTTTTTTGCAAAGCGTTCTACAGGCCCTGTTCCTCATGAAAGTTTGCTTGCTAGAAATTAAAATCATTCAAGATGATGCGAGAAGAACGCCTTCAGGACGAGGTCCATTAATTCAAATCTCTAGTTTAATGTAGTTGACAATTCAATGCATGGACCCCTTGCTAATGAAGCTGGATTACCTTGGAGATGAAGGCAGACGCCTTTCTCTGTTGTCTCAGATAGTTTATATATATAGCCCCACGTTTGCTTCTATGGTACACATGTGGTATTTTAATTAGATTTATTTTTGCTTATAAATTAGAGAGATCAATACAGATTTGAAGATAGGCGATGATTAAGAAGTTGGTATTCGCTTCTTCATCAACATGAGATATTTCTTGGCTATTACTCTAACTGATATTGTCCTGTCAATGGTGTTACTAAAGGCACAAATGCTGGCTTCAAATGGGAAAGAGTAAAATAGGAATAAAAAGCAGTATCCTTCAAGAACATTCTCATGGCCAAGAGTGGCTGGTCTTTAGAGAAAATATCAACAAATATAGCTGTATTTTATTTGCACTAGCATTTGAAACATTTTAAGAATAAAACCAGCGTTGTGAAAGCAAATATCTAGCTGAAATAATGACGAGAGGATATGATATATATATATATATATATATATATATATATATATATATATATATATATATATACACACACACACACTTTGGGCACAGGAGGTGGCTGTTGTAAAGACAGCGAGGGAGCAGCTGGTTTCAACGCAACTCTATGGGTAAGCCAAGATGTACGTAGGCAAAGAAAATAAAATATCCATACAGGCATCCACGAGGCAGATAAACAAGGGACCATGGAAACAAGTGTTCCACACTTAACCTTGGCCATCCATGTCCTCTCCTCAGATTACACGAAAGGACCTCACTCTTGTGTTGTTCAACACATGTACACTTCCAGCAAACATTTGACATAAACGCTCAGGATCAATAACATCCTGAATAAGTTGTCGGACCTATAAATGAAAAAAGAAGAAGTTATATCACATAAACGCTCAGATTCGACGTTTACTTGTGGATCTGCAGGTCGTTCAAGGTTGCAGATTATTATGTAATTTAAATACCTGTCAGTATGTATGGGAAATCCGTGCAGCGTGAATTTGGGATTTTCTATACCAAAAATATTATTTTTAAATGAAGGAATTTGTGCTTGGATGGTGGCTCAAGATCAACCTCTTTTTATATTCCCTAAGGAGGTTCTCCACCGTGGAAATACTCCTTAGTGGAGCTTTAGCTGGTGGTGCCCAAGAAACCACGAGTTTCACTTGGTGGGCTGCGAATGCCTGACTTATCAATCTATCCAGTAAATTTCTGGGAGCTCATGCTGGATTAATCGCTTTCTGGGCCAGGCTCTCATGCTGGCCTTGGGCTCGCAACAGCTTTGCTTCTTCAAGCTGCCAGTATTTGAAGTATGATACTAGTGATTTTCCTGATATAAGTCTGGGATTCAAAGGGTTTTTCACCTGAAGGTGAAGCAAATAAAAAAGGGAGAAAGATAGTAAATGGAAACTAGATACCTGAATTTGTACAAATTCTATTCTGGTCGAATAAGAAAAGAAGCAGAACGAAAGTATACAAATTGATGGAAAACAACAGGTTCTCTAAATAACTTCAAGGATTTCATATGATCATTCTTCAAAAAAAGAAGTATTAAATAAATCCCAACAGGATCAATCAGGACTTCAAAAAGCTCTCAATGCAGGCAATTGTTATCTGAGAAGTAATTGAAACCACAGGGTTTGAAATATTCGAAAAACAAAAAAGCTCCATGGCCAAATCAGTTGATAATTTAGAATAATGTGCGGATCAACAAATAATGTTTTTCCTGCCAAGCCAATACAAAGTTGAGTATTGCTCTCCGGCTCCAGCACTGCAAGTTTAAACTCATTAAAACTTAGAATGATTTTCACTTTAATTGGGTTCAAAATATATTAAAATAATTTTTTTTATTTTTTTAAAATTATTTTTGATATCAACACATTAAAAAAATTTAAAAATATTAAAAAAATTTATTTAAAAAAATCAAAATTTTTAAGAACATAATTTATATTGTTTTCCTAACACTCCATGAGAAAACCTAAAACCCTTACCACCATGGAGCAAAATATCAGTTGGGGAGAAAGAAGGTATCCTGGTATTGAAAACTGCTTCCCATGGGTGTTGCACTGTACACTTTTTGATGTTTTTTTCTAAAACATATACATGCAACAAAAATAATAAATTTAATATTTATTTTTAAAATTTCAAGAATCTTGTTAGATATATCTAGAGTTATTTAGATTTTACATAAAAATTATTTAATGATTAAATATTTTTTTTTTACTTTAAATAATTACTTTAAAACTAAATTATCGTAAATCATAAGCTGTTCAAGAGTTCAATTTTTAACAGTAATTCATATGAATTATTAATGAAAAATCTTTTAAACTTTTTTTTTTTAAAAAATAACTATACCTATACCTTTAAATGCTAATCATTAATATATGTATTAGAACTAAAACATATACATTACCCAATCTTTTAGAACTAAAATATTGATCTCTCACCGAAATTAGCATAAAATCATTAGAGTCCAATTAGGAAGGAAGAAAGCTAGTAGTCGAAAGCCATGATCAAATTGGAAACTCATGCCCAAGATCGAGTAAATGGAATTTGGACCCTTAACTCTAGGTCCAAATTTACTTGTCCAATCACATAGATAAAGTAAAAAAAATAAAATAAAAAATCATAATAAGTCCACAAAATAAAGACATGGCTTGGAGCCCATATCGACCTGACATGCCATTAAAAATAATGGCACCATTGCCAATTTTTAAATGACTATTATTTTTAAATCATGGATCATTCATTTTCTTGCTTTTTTTTATTTTATTTTTATTTTTTTTTCTCCATGAAGAAGAAAGTCACATTTTTCACTAAATTGTTTAATAAAAAACAAACATCGCTGTCATGGACTCGTACATATATTGCCTTTCTTTATGTATTCATATTAATCAAGCTAGAAAATCTCTAATTAAAAATGTGTTCACACGTGCAATTTGATTAATACAATGTGTGTTGCGATGAGCGTGGAACTGTCTTCTTCATATCATGCTAAAGACAAAATTAATCTAATTTGATTAACGCAATGTATGGTGTGATTAGTGTGGAATCATCCTCTATGATATCAAGCTGAAGACAGACATAATTAATCTAATTTGGTTTTCTTAATTGGAGTCAAATTAGGGCATAATCCTAGCTAGTCAAATATATTAATGTGCCTAGCCAAGCCAGAACTCTCTCTGTAATGCCTAGCTTGATGCACCAAAGCCGCCAGCAATATTAATGTGCCTCACATGTAAGACTAGGAACCAGTCGGTTCACATGGACGTAAGTCCATCCAATTAGAGGGCTGAACATAGTCTTATTTTAGTCGTTTGAGTGTTTCTTTGGCAGCCTGTGATGTGAAGCTTAAGGATGGTGAAAGGTTTAATTATAACTTGATATTTTTTTCTGCCCCGTGACGCTCGGAAAATTAGACCCAGTTTATTTTTATATTTTAAAAATATTTTTTTAAAAAATTGATATTTTTATTTTTTCTTTACTTGAAATTAATAGTTTTTTAGTGTTTTCAGATTATTTTGACGTGCTAATGTCAAAAATATTTTTTAAAAAATAAAAAAAACATTATTTTGGTGTATTTTCGAGCGAAAAACACTTTGAAAAGTAACCGCTACCACACTTTCAAACACGTCCGACTAATATTTAGAGAAGACTAGTTTATTGTCCGTGATATGCAGTATGCCGTGATCATATTAAATATAAAAAAATATGCAAATAATAAAAAATTATTTAATATTATTATTAAATTCAATTCAGATGTTAATTTTGAAATCTCCTGATGCACTCCTTGTGTAGCCTGAGTTTAAAATTAATATGCGTGAGATTTTCCTTGACATGACCCAGTTGACTTAATGAGTTAAAAAATAACCCAGGTGATCGGTATAAATACATAGTTTAACTTTTAAAAAAATTTCAAGATGACGTTTTTATATTGAGATAGCGACATATTGGATTGACTCGGGCTTTACAACTGAACTTGCTAAACCCGCAACACAACCATGGTCTCTAATAGGTTTAACTACTTGTTTTAAAAGAAAAGAAAAACTATTTTTTACTTAATGATATGATAACAAAAATAGACATGTAAAATTAAGTACCAATCAAATATTGAGATATTGTTTTGAGACTGTGATAACTTTATAGAAACTAAACTAATATAAATTATAAAGACCAATTAAAAATCAATTAAATATTAAAAGATAAAAAAGGAATGAAAAACAAAAGGCCAAAAAGGATTCAATTGGAAGATGAAATTTTAAAAGGAAAAGAAAAAAAAGGGCCCGACCCAGTAGGTCAACCTTAAAATCTCTTGACCTAACTCCTTACCTAGCTGGGTTTAAAATTAACATGCATAGGAGTTGTCCTAATGTGACTCAGTCGACTTGGTAAATCTAAAGATAACCTAAATAGTCGGTAAAAAAAAGTGGTTTGACTTTAAAAAAAATTCAAGATGATATTTGTTTTTAATATTGAGACAATAATATATTGGATCGACTTGACTTTGCGACTTAACTAGGCAAACCCATAATCCTGATCATGAACTCCATTGAATTCAACACTTTTTTTTCAATTTTTTTACTTAATAATATGATAACAAAAATAGACATTCACACACCAATCAAATATTAGGATTTTATTTAAGACTGCGATAACCTTATAGAAAACAAACTGAAATAAATTATGAAAACCAATTCAAAATCAACATAATATTAAAATATGAAATTAAAAAAATAAATTTAAAAGAGATTTAATTGGGCCTTTTCTTTCTTTTTCCTTTTTCTTTTATTTAATTGGACCTTTTCTTCCCTTTTCCTTTTTCTTTTTGATCATTTGTCAAATTTCTACTTTGATTTTCTTTTGATTTGACAAATAGATTTTTGATACATGACATCTAACATAACAAGATTTGATTGAATGAATGATAAAAACCTTAATAATATTTATAATAGCAAGATAGAATCTAAAAAAAAAATTATATAAGGGTAAAATCCATAAAAAGTTAAGAATACAAGGACAAAACATGTCATGCATGTAACATTCCTATTTCTGAGATCAAACAACACAATTAATTGTAACATTCTTATTTTTGTGATCAAACAACATAATTATACTACCAAATTTGTGGGTAATTTTTTTTTCATTATTTAAGGTTTACTGAAATTTCTTCCGAAATTTCAGCAGAGTCTCCCTTATACTATAAGGTCCCAAGTTATTGATTATCATCCCGTGCACATCTTATGCTCACATCTCAATCATATTGCAATTACAACGAGTCCAACTCAACAATATATTCAAGAACATAAATATGACATTTTATCTATTCAATTTCTTTCACATTTAACAAACATAATTTAACAAATAAGAGAAGCATACAAACATTTGAATTCCAAATACAAAATAATATAATCCAGTATTCCAAACACAAAATTACAAGGATGCAAAAGAAAACTATGAACAAAATAAATACCTAGGTAATACTTACATTCCTAATTCATGCAAAAGAAAACTAATGGATATAAATACCTGACGTGAGTGGGAAGGATCTGCAATTTATAATTTTCAGAATAAATAAAATAAGAATACAATAAAATAGAAAAGGAAAATTTACACAATACACACACACACACACACACACACACACTAAACCATGTACTATGGCTCTTTGAATTATTAATTCGTCTTCTATAATTATGTCCCTATTTATTCTTCCAGAGATCACCCATTATTTTTATTTTCATAAACATCCCAAATTTCATCAGGAGCATATCATCGTGCCACTTCTTTCTAATCCAGGAAGATCATTGCCGATACTAATGACTCATATTAGTATCTTTAGTCGCTCATTCCGGGATCGACTAATCAAGTTCATGGAAATGCCGACATCAACATAACCCGTTGATGTCATTAATTATTTCCGAACCGAAATACTTAATCAGTGTTTCATATTTCCTTGGGATATCCTCAGGTATGCCAATGTCAAGAATTCTTGACATCATTAGCTTTCACCTTAGGAAAGCTAATCAAGTTCCATGATTTTGCCAATACCGACGTCAACCGCCAATATCATTAACTATTCTTAACCCGAATAGTTAATCTAGTCCAATATTTCTCCTACTCTGTATTGGTCATGCCGATATTAGTCATCCTAGCTAACATCATTAACCTCCTGTATTTGGGATCGACTAATCAAATCTAAGGTAGGGAAAACAAATTCTATTCTTAACGTGGCTAAATTTCATCGTTTTGTCAACTTAGTCGAATCTGCCAGCAGGGGTGGTAGCTTGACCTCCCCTAAGATATTTACCTATATTTGGAGCTCTAGAACTCTAAATTAAGTGAGTTTAGACTTGTTGGAAAGCTAACATCTTAGACTACAACTTCTATATGGGTGATACTCCAAATTATGTTATCTATGTCAATTCCTGGGAGCAAGTTAATTAACATAACAACCCAGATTTTTCCCGGTTTAGGTGTTCAGCATATAAACTATCATTTTTCATGCTTTTCTTTTCCTTTCTTCATCCACTATTACTCATAAAATTTCATCATTTTCTCACGTTAGCAATCACACTTAAGGACATTGTTCATTTAGGGATTTGGCTTCATAAAAATATATGTAAAAAGGTTGTTCATATGTTTTCAAGTATCAATATATCATAATTTTGTGAAATTCAACATTGTCTCTCAACATGCATGCTTAATTAGTATCAACATATTTCTCCTCCCTCTTTGTTCATATTTGGCCGAAGTTCTGTAGACCTTCCCTTAGTTTCTTTTTCCTCTAGTTGGGTCAAGAATATCACCTAGCCTTTCTCTACCTCTCCCTCACACTTATCCTTACCTTAACTTACCTAAATATTTCCTCAAGAACTTAATCTAGGGCTATTATTTTCTTGCATGCAAATTACCTAAAATGTTTGAAATTGCTCTAGAAAGGTCTTAGGTTTTTCCTAGTTGTGTTTTCTGCTTCTTGGAACCCCTTCTCCCTCAAATGTTTCAATTGTTCTTCTTCTCGTCCCTTGCTGCCGCCAACTGCTTCTTGGCTTTCTTCTTCTCTTGTCTTATCTTTTAATGTCTAAATCTTCCCTCACCCTTCTAGTTTCCTCTCATATGGTGGATTGCATGTGGTTCTCCTTATTTGTTCTTGAGAGAAAATGAAGAGGCAGTGAGTGGTTCTTATTCTTATTTTTTTCTTTCTTTTCTGCCATTAACTCTCCTTCTTTAAGGGCTGGCGGTTTTCCTCTCTCTCTCTCTCTCTCTCTCTCTCTCTCTCTCTCTCCCCTTCTTTTTCTTTTGTTTCTATCTCTAATTTATTCATGCCTTTTAAGTCTGGTTGTCCCCTTTTTGTTTCTTCCACTTTAGGCCCCCAATTCTCTCTTTTCTTTTTGAGTGGGTTGTCGACTCTCTTCTTCTTCTTTATTTAATTGCACTATTATTATTATACTCACCATAATGATTTTTTTTTATATGTGTGTTTCTCAGGGTTTTACAATGCACATCCTTTAGTATCCTTGAATTTGAGTTTATCTTTCTACTAATTTCCAGGTTTGCACTACACTGTGGGTTAAATAAAAAAAATTGAATATAACAAAAAAAAAAGGTCATAGAGAGCTATTTGACATTTTTATTAAATTTAATCTAGTGGATCAACCTTGAAATATTCTAATTTTACTCACCTAGCCTGAATTTAAAATTAAATTATGTGGGAATTGTCTCGACATGACCAAGTTGACTTGGCCAGTTCAAAGGCATCCCAGTCAACTAGTTAAAAAAACATATAATGGTGAAATTGATATTTTTTTTATATTGATATAAAAAAAACCTCATAACCAAAATTTTTGTCTAGCCTGTATTTAAAACTAAATCGTATGGGAGTTAATCTTACGTGACCCAATCTACTTGGCCAATTAAAAGGCAACCTGGCTGATTGGTATAAAAAGTCTAAGGATGACATTTTGAAAAAGAAAGATGATATTGATAGAAAAAAAACTTCTCAACCTGACTCTTTTTTTTAGCCCAGGTTTAAAGTTAAAATGTATGAGAGTTGTCTTGACACAATCCGGTTAACTTAGTTAATCCAAAGGCAACTCTAACGACTATTAAAAAAAGTTTCATGATGAAATTGAGAAAAAAAAAGGGATGATATTGAAATTAAAAAAAAAGAAAATGGAAAAAAAATAAGGGCTTGAATTAAAAAGAAAAAAAGAAGCTTCACTGTTCATATGAAAAGTGAACCTTTATAATGATTTCCAAGTCTTCTAGTATGGAAGTAATATAATTATGCATTTATAGCATTAATTTTCTACAAGCATAGAATACATACTGGAAACCCAATCTGCATCTCTAGCATGTTGTTTGGAAAACATGAAATCATTTTTTTTTCTTTTTTACCAGTTCTCTTAGTGATAATACATAATTTTATATTCAACAAATAACCTAAATGGATGAAATTTCAGCCTAAAACTCCAACTCAAACCCGATGTTGACCTAGTTTGTCCAATCCTACTTGGCATGTTCGTATGCATTTTTTAGGTTCCTTTAAACAACACACATAAAAATTTCATGCACTCCTTAACATGTCCTAGCCATATGGTGGCTATCTCCATCAATCCTCATCTGAGTCTCTCTCACATGCTCCCTGATAAAAAATACCTAGACGCGAGATGAGATTAACTTCTAAAAATAAACACTAGTCCCATCAGGTAGGAGACTCTTTACTTTATCATAGAGTGTTACACACTCATCTCTTCGAAGACTATAAGTGAAGTTTAATTTGGATAACTACGATGGCCTTATAGACCCTAATAAGCACATACAAAATATTAGAAGTATCCTAGAACTCATAACATAAAAGTGTGATGTTATGTGTAAAATTCTCTCATGTAACTATTCATGGATGTACTAAGGTATGATATCATAACCTTAAACATGACTTCATTTTTGGCCTTTATAATCTTTACGTTAAGCTTATCTCTCATTTAAGCACTAGTATTTTAGATAAAAAAAAAAAAGCATGACTAAGCTCTTTGCATCACCTAATAAGAAGATGAAAATACGAAAGCTTATCTTTAGAGATTTAACTAGGAAATGTTAAAGGTGGAAAATCTAATCAAACTGATTTCTACTATGACCCTGATCGGTGGAGTCCACAACTACTTAATATAGGAATGCTTTTATACACTTCTTAGTAGGACTCTCCTCAATGTAAAATAGGAAATGAATAATCATATTTGAAAAAAACAAAACAAAAAAACAAGTGTCACTAGAAAGAGACATCCTCATTTACAGTAATAATAATAAAAAAAACAAATCCTATACAATGCCATTAGCCTTAAACCAAAGCATTAAAGAGGAACAAGGGGCATATTCATGATTGCCTAACATTTCTCGAGCTCCCAACCACGTCTCTCACCACCATATAACCATTAAAAGAAAAGACTTTGTGCAATACGTATCTCCCATGAAAAGTGGTTTAAATATAAGAAATCCTAACAAGTTATGTACCTTTTACCATGACACTAAGAAATGTCATTCCTTAAAAAAATAAAAATGTTATCCACTAAGAGGTGATAAAACCCAATCTCCCTTACAGAAAAAGTCTTAAGGTAACAAAGGCCATAAAAGTAATATTTTGCATGTAAGTATAGTTGCTAATATTTTTCATGCAAATAAAGGCAATATTTATACAATAAGTGTTTCCTTCTTTTTTTTTTTTCTCTTGATAAAGTCTTCCAAACATGACTAGTTAAAAGACTTGGGGGGAAATGATAATATATAATTTTTTAAAAAAATATAATTTTTAGTCATTTGGCAACATGAACAGCTGAAATTTAAGCTCATAACACCAGTTGAGACCTGGTGTTGAGTTAATTTGTCTAATCCTTCTCAATATGTATTTTTATGCATTTCTTGGATACCCATGAGATGATCACACAAACTTTTCATTCATATGATTTTTCTATGTACACAAGTTTTTTTTTATACAGAGTAGGCACCCTTTCTTATGTCAATGACATTACCCATCACCAACGTTTTTACTAATGACTCATATGGAAAAAAAATCATGGCATGACACCCAACTAATGAGCAAACATGGCTAGGTCATGGTTTTTTCCTATACAAAAAGTATGGATGAGACTCATAAAGAACCATTTTTTCCACAACCATGGTTAAGTGCTAATCTTTCTACAAATGATATGATCTCTTTGTCCATTGAAAACTTTCAAGGTTTAGGTGTATAAATACACCTAATCACTAGGCAAGCAAGTTAAAAAAGAGCTAGGGCCATTCTAGCTATAAAATTCATTCACAACCATAAAATTCAGCCTCAATTTATTAAAAGCCAACCAAAGCTACACCATTTAAAGTAAGTACAAACTAGGTTAAGCTATATAGTTTTTAGGCCAACACACATAGATACATATTCCTTAACCTTTAATTTTATTTTCTCTTCCTGTATTTTTTTCCCTCTTTATAAATCCACTGATTTATGCAGTGAAGAGTGTCTTATTCCTTAAAAGACTTGCTTTTTCTAAGAAAATTGTACAGTCACCAGTCAAGCCTATCAATCAGCAGCTAGCTGAGTCATACCATTCATCAACCTAACCATGAAAAACCTAATTTTTGTGTGAAGTTTTTTCATGACTTAATCACTTGGATTTGTAAAAAAATAGAAATTGGATTTTGAGTGGTAGGATTTGTGATAAATTTGGATTCCTTATAGAGAATAAGAATACAATTTTAACCTTTATAGTGTATGGATATACATATCAATAATATTTTAAGTCTTTTCTTGGATTGATCAAAATTGCTATAGTTTTCTTAGACTATATGGAATGTATTTTCTTTAGCCTCTATTTTATTTGGAGCACACCTAAGGTTTTTAAACACATTTATAGTTTTTTAAATCAAAAAATAAAATTGCATCCAAATAATGAGAAAGTTTTTTTGAAATGTTAAGAAAGTATAGGCTCAAGTTAAATCCATCAAAACACATATTTATGGTAAAGTCAAGAAAATTAGTTGGATTTATTATGAGAAGTAAAGATATCGAAGATGATCCCAATAAAGTTAAAGCAATTCAAACCATGCTAGATTCTAGAATAGAGAAAAAAGTCAGATGCTTTTAGGGCATTTGAATTACATAGCCTGTTTCATTTTTTAATTGACTATAATATATAAACTAAACTTTTATTTATTTTTTTAACAAAAATCCAAGGGTATGGAATGAAGATTGTCAAAAGGTTTTCAATAAAATAAAATAATATTTCTAAAGTCCACTTCTCCTAGTTCTGATTATATAAGGAGGATCATTGATCTTACCGTAACAAAAGTTGTTATGGGTTATATCCTGGGTCAATAAGATTATTCTCGAAGAAAATAACAAGATATTTATTACTTGAGCAAGAAATTTATTAATTACGAATCTCGATATACTTACCTAAAAAATATTTATTGTGGCTTAGTATGGAGTGCCTGGAGACTCGGCAATATATGTTTTATATTTCAACTTGGTTGATATCCAAAATGAACGCAATTGAATATATATATATATAAGAAGCCCTATTTATCCAAGATGATTGCATAATGGTAAGTCATGCTAGTAAAATACGGCATAATGTACATGACTAGAAAGTTAGTGAAGGGCAACACTATAACGGATCACTTGATAGATAATGCAGTTAATGATTATGAGAATTTATAGTTATAATCCCCAAATAAAGACATTATGGTGATTGAAATTGAAGAAGAGTTAGAAACAAATATGTGGAATCTGTACATTGATAGGATAGTAAATTTATTTACCAATGGTGTGGGTATTGTGCTCATTTCACAACCTAAGAAATATTATTTAATGGCAATCCAATTATAGTTAGAATACACTGACTATATAATGGAATATGAAGCATGTATCCATGGGCTCGAGACCACTTTGGAAAGGAAAGATAAGAAGCTTGATGTGCATGGAAATTCCTTATTAATAATCTATTAAGTGAAATGAGAGTGAAAAATAAAAGATGAGAAGTTAAAGCCATACTAGGAGTACCTTATCAAGCTACCATACTAATTTGAAGAAATTAAATTCACTCATCTTAGTAGAGATAAGAATTGGTTTGCTAACGCACTTTCTATTTTAGCATTAATAGTTCAAATTAGTTATGATAAAAAAAGTATAGCGTATCTGTATCAAGATAAATAATGACCTTGTTTACTGTTGTTTGGTCAAAGAGGAAATAGACAAAAAGCCATGGTACAACTATGTCAAATTGTTCAATATAAGCCATGAATATTTACTTGGTATAAGTGAACAAAAAAACCTTGAAGAGATTGACAATGAACTATTTCTTAGAAAAAGAAGTAATGAAACTCTATTAAGATGCTTAGATGAAAGAGAAGTGAAAAAGCCTTTGGAATAAGTACATGAAGGGGTATGTGATACATATACCAATTAGCACGTGATGACATGTAAGATGCAAAAAAGTGGATATTACTGAACCATAATAGATCAAATTTGCATTGGGTATGTGCAGAAATGTCATAAAGGCTAAGTTCTTACTGATAAGATAAATGTACAACTAATTTCTCTCTACAATATGATAACACTTTAGCCATTTGCAATATGAGGAATGGATTTGATTCGACCGCTAAACTCGAGAGCAAGTAACATGCATCAGTTTATCTAGGTAGAAATTGACCATTTTACAAAATGGATTGAAATGACTTCCTATGTTCATGTTACTCAGGAAGTGGTAATATATTTTATGAGAAAGACATTTATGTTGACATGGCTTGTTAAAGGTGATAATGACTAACAATACTTAGAATTTTAGTGAAAAGATAATTCAGGATTTGTGCCAACAATGAAAAACTAAACATCTTAATTCTTTACCTTATTAACAAAAAATAAATAGATTAATAGAGGTAGAAAATTAGAACATAAATAAAATTACGTAAAAATAGTAATTAGCTATAAGAACTAGCATGAAATACTTTTGTATACATTGCATGGTATTCAAACTATTATAAAAACATTTACCAAAGCAACTTCTTATTCTTTAATGTATGGAATGGAGGTGGTGATACCTCTTAGAGTGAAAATATATTCTTTAAGGGTTTTAAAGGAAAAAAAAGTTAGGAAAGTTAAAATGGGCTAAGATCTGGTATGAATAATTGAACTTGATCAGTGAGAAGAGGTTAATTGTTATGTATCAAAGATAGTTATATTAAAAACGAGCTGTTAAGACTTATAATAAGAAAGTATGATCATGAGAGTTGCATTAAGGAGATTTGGTGCTGAAAAGATTGTCAATTACATGAAAGGATCGAAATAACAAGGCACCTAACTATATAGGGGTCCTTATATAGTTAGGAAAACATTTTTAGAAGGATGTCTCCTTATATCATAAATAGATTAAAGAGAATTGTCAAAGCCTATATGTTGTAAAACAATATTATGCATAAAGTTATACTTTATTCACCTAGTGTAATAAAAAGTGTGTATTTTTCATAATTTGTCCATTTTTCTTTCTTTTCATAGCCACCATTATTACATTGATCATTCCTTATGTTGCATCCATATTTTTAAAAATAAACCATATTCTTTGTTCCACTACATGACTAATATTGATATTCATTGTATAAACTTAACAAGCAAGAAGAAGAAGAAGAAGAAGAAGAAGAAGAAGAAGAAATAAAGGGATGAGTTTTATCTTAGAATTTAACAGACAACAAAATACCTCAGAAAAATAAAATTATGAGAATGAAGAAAAGATAAATGCCTTACAAATAAGGACATCCAAGAGAAGTATGACAAGGCTTTAAAAAACTCAAATATGTGAAGGAACAAAATTAAGATGGGTTAATAGATGAAAACTAAATCACAAACGGTAACCTTGAGGGAAAAAATATGTAAATAATTAAAATTAAAATGGGTTAATAGATGGAAACTAAATCGTAAAAGGTAACCTTAAGGGCAATCCTTAGGGGAAATATAGCTTCAAACATAAAAATCATTGATTGACGACAATTTAAGCTTTAAAAGGGCTCAGAACTAGAATGCTTATTCAAAAATTAAATGCTAGCAAATAGTTAAGCCTAATATCATGATCAATTGTAATTTAAAGTAAGGGTTTAAAGAAATATGGGAAAGTTCATAAACCTTTCATTAATGACTTTTTCCTAATTCATATTGAGATTGTTACTATTTGATTTGACTTTCTACAAATTCATGATGAAGGTAGTCACCTCTAGAAGAAACCATTTATTTTGTTTGTTTGAGGGTAGTCGCCTCTCTATGAGACTATTTGATTTTTTTATTTGTTATAAAAGTAGTCGTCTCTTGATGTGAATATTTGATATGTTTATATGATTTGTTATAAAGGTAGCTTTCTCTTAACAAGACTATTTGATTTGTTTACTTTGTTGAGGGTGATCACCTCTCAATAAAACTACTTATTTTGTTTATTTAAGGATAGTCAACTTAATGAGAAAATTTAATGTGTTTATTTATTCATTTATTTTGTTTTGTTTAAGAGTAGTTGTATCTCCACAATACTATTTAACATGTTTGTTTGTTATGAGAGTAGTCGTCTCTCGATGAAAATCCTCTCATAACAAAGAAACAAATCAAATAGCCTCTCAACGAGACTATTTGATTTGTTTATTTGTTATGAGAGTAGTGGTCTCTTGATAAGACTATTTAATGTGTTTATCTGATTTTTTATTAGGGTAGTCGCCTCTCGATGAGAATATCTTACTTTTTTTATTTTTTAAAAGAACTCTTTCCCGATGTTATTGTAAAGAAAAAACAACTATCATAATTAATTTTTACCCCATATTAAAAAAGATTCAAAAAATAGAAAAATAAATAAATAAGAATTAGAATGCACAATAAAAACAAATAAAGAAATATGGACTAAAATAAATAAAAAGTGTTTGAGTCCCTCTATAAAACAACTTTGAGATAAAAAGATAATGAAATAGATTGATAAAGGGATAAGGAAAAAAAACAAGTGATAAAAGTTAGAAGGATCAAAATAGATGGAAAGATAAGTAAAGAATGAAATATAAATAGATTGGGCAGTCAAGAGAAAACTTTCATGGAAGAATACACTTAGTGACACCTAAAAAAGAAAAATCATGAGAGAAATGAGATATAAAAGTAGAATATATAAACTAAAAAAGAGAGAGAAAGTCCATCTAAAAAAAAGAAAAAGATAAAAAAAAAAAACTAGCAACGTATACTCACCATCTTCATCTTTCTCCTCTCACAAGTCGGCTTCACCTTCTTCTTTCTCTTACTAATTAGCTTCACCAGCCTCTCTCACTTATCTGACAATCCTAAAGTCTGCCTTGGATGTTCCTTTTTTTTTTTTGTAAAAGATTTTAATGAGACCTTTCATGTTACAGACAAAAGTAATAGCTATATTAATGGAAAAGGATCTAAGATTTTAGGTTTTTCTCAACTCTTGTGACTTGTTAGAATAACCTCTTGATAGGCATCACTACACATGGTTTTATGGTACTTCAATGAGTAGAATTGACCGAGCCTTTGCCCTTTAGATTTATTTCTTAATTTTCTAATTATGCTCTTGACTTGCTACCCTAGAGAATTATCAGACTATTACCAGTTAGTTTTTGGATCAACTCCACAGAAATGGGGTTGGAGACCTTTCTACTTCATTAATTGCTGGGCTTCTCACCTAGAATTTATGAATAATCTTAATTCTTGTTGGTAGAATGTGGCTTTATATTTCATGAAAGATTTCAGCTAGTTAGAAAACTTAGCTACTTGGCTAAAAGATTTCAAATTTGGAACTATATGGTATTTGGTAATCTAGACAGTAGATTTTTGGAGTTACAAAGTTAGATAAATAAACTAGAAACAAAAAAGAAGAGTGGGTTTTTGTCAACAACAAAACAATCTCTTTCATGTAATCTAATTTTTGAATATTGCGTGGTAACAAAAAAATGTAGAAGTTATTTGAAGATAAAAGTTTAGATAAAATTGGTGTAAGTTAGGAGACAAATACTAAATTCTTCCATTTAGTAGCCAATTTTAGAAGAGTTCATAATTCTATCACAAGTATCAGATATGGGGACACCATTCATACTTTTTCCCAATATATAAAACAGGCTACCATCTCATTCTTCACTAATCTTTTCTCTAAGCCTTACACCTAAAAAGCTAAATTGAGAGAGTTGGGATTCAATACTATTTCTTCTTAAATGTCAATCTGGTTGGAACATGATGTATCTCTCGAAAAAGTTAGACAAAAAATTATATATTGTTATGAATCTAAGGCACCAAGTCCAAATGGTTTCACTTTCACCTTCAATAAAAAAGCTTGGCATTTAATCAAGAATGAAATTCTTAACATGGTGAACAAAATTTTCAGACTCGGTAAACTCCTAAAAGGTGTTAACATCTCCTATTTAGCCTAGTTACCAAAAACAAAGTCACTAAATGGTTTCTCTAACTATAGACCAATTAGCTTAGTGCATGGCCTATATAAGATTATTGCCAAGTTATTGTCTATCAGGTTGAAGTTAGTTATACCATAATGATTAGCATAAACCAAAAAGCTTTTATAGCAGAAAGACGAATCCTAGATGGCTTTATAATTACTAATGAAATGGTTTACGAGGTCAAGAAAAAAGGAAGACATGGTTTCATTCTAAAGGTAGATTTTCACAAAGCCTTTGATTCCATCTAATGGGAGTATCTAAATGAAGTTATGGGTTACATGGGGTTTGGAAAAAAATGAAGGGCCATCATCTAAGAATGAATATTGAATATGGTAATGATAAATTCCTCAGTCATCTACAATATACATATAACACTTTTGTTTTTATACCTAATTATTGAAATTCACTTATCCATGCTAATAGGATTTTGAGATGATTTGAACTGGCATTAGGATTACAAGTTAATTTCTACAAAAGTTATCTTGTAGGAATTAACCTGGATGATGAATTTATGGCTAGTAAGGTAGGATCAATCTTTTATAGATGAGATTCCCTTCCAATCAAATACTTATAACTCTTTTTGGGAGCTAATCTAAAAAGATTATCTACTTGAAAACTAGTGATCTCTCGTATACGCTCAAGATTGGGTATGTGGATATAAAGGTTGCTAAGTATGGTTGGCCGTATCTATTTTCTCAAAACAGTTTTAAACTCCTCACCTTTATACTACATGTCCATTTTTGTTATGCCAAAAAGTGTTGTTCAAGCTATTATATTTATTCAAAGAAGATTTTTATGGGCTGGAACTTTTAATACTAAAAAGATATGTAAAGTATCTTGGAATTTAATGGTGCGAGAAAAGAATAGAGGATGGTTAAGAGTGGGATCGTTAATAGGAAAAACAAAGCTTTGTTAATTAATTTGCTTTGAAGTCTTGGTGATCAAAGCTTAGAAGGTTGGCAAGATGTAATATCCAAGAAGTATAAACCCACTTTCGGTAATGGCTTCCCATTTTTTAATCTCCTATTATCTAATACCTAGCAAGGAATTTACTTTATCATCAATATTGTAGGTCCAATTTTAGTATTTATCAAAGAAAGTATTCGTTTCAAATTAGGTAACATAAAGGATGTTTGTTTTTGGTTTGACCACTAGTTAGAATATGGCATCCTCAAGTATCTTTTCCCTTAGCTACATGATCTTTTTTCCAAACTAGCAAGTAAAATTAAAGAAACATGATTCTGGAACAACGAGTCTTGGTCTTGAAATCTTTCTTAGAAAAGACATCGAAGACTTTCGGAGATGGATCAACATCAATTGCTTATATCAAAACTGAATAAATTTTGTTGAAATAGCACTATAAAGACATTAAACTTTAGGAAATCAAGAGAAGTGGGAAATACAGTGTCAAATTGTGCAATACCCTTTATGGATAGAATTAGTTATCCTAGAATACCCTTTTTTTTTACTCTTCTATGGAAAGGCACAACCTCTCCAAACATTGAAGTTTTTATATGGTTGTTATTACATGGTAGAATATATACCAAGGATTTTCTTAAAAGAAAGAATTTAATTGACACCCAGTTAATTGGCTGCTCTTTTATGATTCTAATAGAGAAATAATTGATCATCTTTTCCTCCACTATTTTGAAACATGAAAGATTTGGAATCGTTTCATGCTTTGGATAGGTTTGCAATTGTGTATTCCAAGCTCATTAGGATTTCTACTTATATAATTGAGCATCCTTATAAAAGGAAAGTTCAAAGAAAAACCTTTTTCTTTTTGGCTCAAAGCATTTTGTAGGGTATTTGGATGATAAGAAATCAAATGGTTTTTCATGAAGAGCTTCCAAATTGGAATTTAGTTTTTGAGCTAATCTTGTACCACCTTTTTTTATGATTAAAGTATGCGGATAAGAACTTCACTTATACAGGCTTAGACTTATTTAGAGGTATAGAAGGGTTGCTGAATTTGACAAACTAGCCATGCTTTATCCCTGTTTGTATCATCTCCTTTAGATATCGTGTTTTCCTTTTTCTTATCTATTTTTTTTTAAACTTTGTACATATCTCTTTTTATACTCTTTCATGCTAGCTTGTCATTTTATGGCACTAGTCTTACTATACACATGGGCGCGTGCGCGCGCACGCACACACACTACCACATTTAATAGTTTTACCGAATGAATTTTCTGTCAGTATTTACACTACCATTCCGTCGGCAAGAATTTTACCAACAAATTCATGGATAGAAACTGTCCGTCGGTAATTTCATTTATGTCGGTAAAAAAAAAACACCGATGGTTTTACAGACAGAATGCATGTAAAAAAAAATTACCCGCTTTAATACACCGACGAAATTACGATGATTTGTAATGGCATTTATTGTAATTTTATTCCAAGCCTTTGTAAAATATCAACAAACTTATTATGTCGATGATGTAACAGTGTTGTAATGGCATATGAAGTAAATTGTTTCAAACTCTTTGGAATATACCGACGGATTGTGTCTGTCGGTATATCTGTCTTTAATAATTAAAAAATATATTTTTTAAAAAAATCTTTTGAACAAAAAAATAAAATTGTATAAAATAAATTTGAATAATATAAAATCCAAATATTCATTACAAATTTATATGTTTAAATAAAATTAAATTAGAATAATGGCAGCGCTGGAGGAGTAGGAGGAGGTTGGTTGTTCTTGGGGCCATACGGCCAAAAAGGGGGTGCACACGTACCACCCATCTGTGATCTCATGTCCATGACCATTTGATAAAGTTGTTCATAATCCGCCAACAGTCGCTCATATTTTTTGGTGAGATGAGTTGTATGTTGTTGTAAGGCCACAAAGTCTTAAGACTGGGTGCTCGATACCGATTACGAGCTCCCAACAATTGAGACATTACGGTCCATTCATGAGTGCTCGGCCGTAGTGTTTGAGAGTTCATACACCTAATTTTTATCGGGTCCATCAGATGATCCTACCTTTATCCACAAATCCATATTAAAATCCGAGTGGATCGAAGGATCATCCTCGTATCTCTCCCTCAATCGACTGTTATATGTCTTATGGAAATAAAAACTAAAATCATCAAATTCAATTCAAGAAAAAAATGGTTGAATGAACATACCACAAAGTGTTTAGCATGGTTGTCGATAAACTATTGCATCCCTTTTTGGTGGTCTTCACTCCGCACGTGCGTCTCCACAAAAAGCTTCATTAGGCTCGACTCACGTCCAAGAGCTTTTAGCCTGTAAGAAAAAAATATTGTAAGTTAAATATATTTATAAATAACAACAAATTAATTAAAGATAGATGTGATTAAAATTAATCTTACCATCCGTTTTGCATGCAAAATAAAAAAAATGGAGCCATCGGTGTGCGTGGTAACCGAGCCATGAATTTGCTAGCTTCAGTTCCTCGTATCAGACTGTGAGTGTTGTGTGAAACACTCGGACATTACATGTTGAATATATTCCACCCATGTATCCTCAGGGATGTATAATGGCCTGAAATCCTTCCAAACCGCCATGTCATTCCATCCTAGCAGAGTGTTTTCTCTGGCATATTTTTTAGCTTTTTTTTTCGTCTTATACCAAAAATCATGAAACCTAAATGATACAAATGTATTCTATATGAGTTAATAGCAAATTAAATTTTAATATTGAAAATAAAAAATAATTATTTTATTGTTTTCGTTGTTACCTAGTTGCAACGTGATTCTCCCAAACCCTCCTCGCGACATTGTTATTTTCTCTATCCTATTCAAATTTACCCCATTGCATTAACAATTTATGAAAAATAAATCAATAATCTAAATTAAGTAAATGAATTTACATAAAAAATAGTTAGAATTTTAAGTTAACATTAACCTTAAATCTTGTAAACCATGCATCGACATGAGGTTTCCAATCAGGATGTTTGGAAACCTGACTCCATTGAAACAATAGAATTTTCATCGATGATTTAAATGCCGATGTTTTACTCGAACGACCTCAATGTTTGTGAACCCTTTATGTAGAAAATGCATCGTTACAACATCTGGATGAAAAAACTTTTTATTTTTACACCTCTTGCCTGAACACCTAATACCACCTCCACTAATATTTCTTGGAATAAAGGTTGTGTAATTTATAAAACCCTGAACCCTATTACAATAATCTATCCTCTACAATCCTTGGGGTGAATCTCGATACATCCATGACTTTTATCAAACCTATATATATCAAATAATGATGATAACAATATGTATTAATTAACAACGTTAAGTAAACAATCAACCTACTTTCATACTTCTCTTAATTCAATATCAATTATCTACATACATACAAATTAATTTACGAAAATTACAACTCGACAATAAAATTGACAAAATATAAAACGAACCCATTAAACAAGTCATTTATATCATCACAACACACCTAAGTTGGTAATTCGACATAAGTTTCAACAATTTACAAATAAATACAATTTTACAAAATCTAAAACAAACCATAACATGTACAAAATCATGTATCTATACAACAAGTCTGTTTAAGAAAAAAAATAACAAAACAAGTAAACACCGAAACAAAATACATATACCATAAAAATATGCAATAAAAAATTGACATTTCAAAATTGTGTTCAAATTTAAAAAAAATGATAGATTTACTTATTTAAAATGAAAAATTCATAATAAAAGTGTTGTTACGACTATAAAGGTTGAGGAAGGATGAGTCGTTTTGAGATGAGATGGAATGTTGGGGGGAAGAGGGGGTTTATTTGTTAGTTGCAGATTAAGAGGGGGGGTGGTAAGGGAGGAGAGGATCAACGATTAGGTTATATATTAACTATTACCGATTAAAATACTGACGGAATGTTTCTGTCTATCAATCTGTTGGTAATTTTATTTGTATGAGTAACACGTCACTATATGGTTTTCGCTGTTTGAATTAATATGTAATTCCATCGGTAAAAGCATTCACAAAAAATTACATATCATTGTATTTTTTGGCTTTTTTAAATTTCTTTTATTTCTACTGGGATTCCCTCGATATTTACCGACGAAATATTTATGTCGGTAAATATTAATGGATTTGGCGATGAAATCAATTCGGTCAGTAAATATCACCACCAAACACCAATGGATTTTTTCCAATAAATGCAAGACAAAACTTTAATTATGTTTCAAGAATAGAAAGCACTCACCTAGAAACTCAAGATTTATCAACCCACAAGCCAAAATCAGTTTTTTTTCCCCGTCTATTACTCTTCTCTAGGGTTTTTACTACAATTATTTCTTTATACCCTTTTCTTTTGTTGTTTATCAATTATTTTGACCCTCAACAACTAACATTTCTAATAGTAAAAAAAAAAAAAAATTGTAAAACACCATTTAGACGTTGTTACTCAATTGATATCATTATTTTTTCTCTTTTAAAAAGTTTAAAGCTTAAACCTCTCTTTTTTTAATAAAGAAAAAGAAGAAGAGGAGAGCAGCCAATTCAAAAAAAGTATAATGTATTTTCTCTTCACTGTGTAAACGTAAACATACACGAGATGGCCAATTAATATTAATAACGTCAAGAAATCCAAGAGTTGAAGCCCAATATTGTTCTTTACTTGAAGATTGACAAGCAGAATGACATGAACAATGAAATCTGTATATCTCAAAGTGGTCAACATATAAAAATAATTAGAGTCAAATAATGAACAAGATGGGTGACAAAGAAAAGCATGGAGGAGATGAAGCAAAGAGACAATCAGGGGACGGACTGCCGGTTCTATAACAAATGTAGGACCCAAAAGAGGTGAATTTCTATAACAAAACAAGTATATGTAAGAATCATTCCAGCTGGAGCTACAGAGACTGAAACTTATCAGAATAAATCAAATTAGGGAGAATTAATAGGCAGGGCATTGAAATATAGGGTGGTGGTGGTGGGTGTTCAAGATCCTGTCCACCGTCCCCAAAGATTCGGATGTTGAGATTTCTTGTGAGAAGACAGCTAGCTAGCAATATATTCTAAAATCCCCAGCGCCGCAGTCAATGTTCGAGGTGTCGCGCATGCGAGTCACGGCAAAAGACCATATAGCATTCTCAATCGTGACTAAAAGTCTATTCAGAAGTGTTTAACTTTTTTTAAAAAAATAAAAAAATTATTTAAAAATATATTACAATAATTTTTGTAATTTTTTTATTTAATATTAACATATCAAGATAATCTGAAAATACAAAAAAATTAATTTGAATTAAAAAAAAATTAAAAATTTTAATTTTTTTTTTTGAAACCACATAAAAACAAACAAATTGTAAGAACACCACTATATTTAGTTGTGACCAGTGCATGTATGAGACTTGGGATTTTGCCAACTCTTTATGCATATCTCCACTGTATTTAGTTGTGACTAGTGCATGAAGGTTAATTAAAATGGGAACTTTGCCGATTATATAAATATAGACACACCCACAAATCCTATTAATCATTAATATTAATGATATAAAGTATGTATGCTGATAATCAATCCTTTTAGGAATAGGATTAGCCTGCTGTTATAGAATTTAATCGGGTTCAATCAATTTAATTAATAAAAAAAAAAACTTATCTTGATCATCCTATAATTTAGCCGTTAATTTTTATATTTACATAATTATTTGAGTCACTTCCATGGAGTTTACCTGTAAGCTTTGTTTGATGCATTTGGACCCAACAACTTGCAGTTATAACGTGATTGTTAGCGTAAAAATTAAATATTGGATATAATAGATTCTCCTTTCGAATGGTCTAAGAAAAACACTGCAGAACTACTTATCATTTAAGTCTCTCACAACCTTAATTAATTTAATTTATACGTGCAACATATAAAAAATATGCCAACAAGGAGTAAAACACAAGCTAATATATTTATTTTCTCAATAACTCTTAATTTTATATTTATTTTATAAAAGCAAAAAATAACACACAAACTCTAGTTCTGGACAAAAAGTTAAGTTCTTAAATTTCCCGTAAAAATTTAAAGAAATATATATAATTTCTTAATCATGAATTTACTGATAGTATATATAGGCTAGAATCAGTTCCTAACATAATGGCTACTAAATTTGATTCTGTTCTTAGTTATGAAGGATATAAATAATAAGTACATGATCATCTAAAATAAAAAATAAACATAACATATAACAAATTTAATAACAAAACATATAGGAAATATAATAATTACATGATCTTATATATTATCTCTTAATGCTATAGTATCTACTCTATTAATTTTCAGTATTTGCAATATCCGCAAGAATCTCCTGTAATCTTCAAGATTTCCCAAGCATAAAATCAACTTAAAGATGAAACCCAGCGCGCATCACACATTCCAGAATCAAGAGTTTTAGTAAAGTTGTTCTAGTCGATATAGATAGGTTCACAACACCAAAGAATTTTCTAGCAAGAACATGATAAATTTGACATGGACCTCACCTAACTACGTCGCAGAAATAGAAATCCCTTCACGTTGTAATACAAATGCACGAGTGTCTCCTGCTGGGTGCGAAGATTGCAGTAGCTTGCATATTTTGCATGTGGTCTCCACGGCACACGGAAAGGAAAAAAGAAGCCCAGTGGTAGCAGCGAGGTCTCTGTTGGCCCTACCATTTACAATTCTACACGTAATCTTCCACATGCATGATAACATATGATATATCTTCCCTTTTTTCTTTCTTATGGATATAATATATCAGACAAACAAGGGAATAGGGAGTGTTTTCTGTATTTTATTCACCAAAATAAACAGAAAAAAATTCTCTCTGTGTCTTCAAACATCACATTATAGCTTACAATGCCAATGCTTCATCGAAAGCTTCTCATGCATGGCTATGGAACCAGCTAGAACTATTGGATCAAGAGCCCAGCCGTAGCATTATTAGAAACTTTTCTTGGAAAATAATATGAGAATTGTTTTTGAAACTGACACAGTTACCAAAAAAAAAAAGTCTTAGGGGAATGATATATTTCAAAAAAGTTTTGAAGAAATACCATAGTTAGAAGAGAATTGTTATTCTAGATTGTGTTCCTTTTCTATTTATAAATTGCGATCCTGAATCACAATTTTAATAAAAATTATGATTTAGAATCATGGTTACGATATGTATATTAATTAATAGCCTTCTGTTCTCCATGGTTGTCGCTTCTACTAAAACAAAAAACTCTAAGAACCATAACAAAATCAATCTTAAATCACTCAAAACAATCTTCAATTCTCCACTAAAACACTAGAATCATCTTCCCCTTATCATCATGAATCTTTTTACGTTTTGTTTTTGCAAACCACACCGACCAAGCTTCTGCTAATAGCCTCCTCGCCACCAAAATTGATTGAAATACCACCTAGACATCAAAAAATCGAGGTACAATAGTTGTATTGTCTCTTAGTTTTATAGGTTTTATTATTGAATTGATAGTTTTGAGTTTTGATTTATAAATATTTGTGTTGTGTTTGATAATTAGGTTTTTTTTTTTATGTTGAGATGATTTTGAGTATTGAATGTTGTAATTATGTGTTTTTAATACAATTGATGTTATTCATGGAATCAATTAGATTTGAATTAGAGAAATTAGAGTTTAAATGGATTATTAGGTTACTTGTCATATTTAATAATATTTCTTGAATTGAGATAAATTTTTGTTTTAATTGATGTAATTAGATAGACTTTTAATGAATTGATGTTATTAATAAAGTTATGGTTGAAATAATAGAAACTAGAGTTTGCGTTGAATTTTGATAAAAATTGTTATAATTGAGGATTTTGTTCCATTGAGATCATTTAGTTTTCAAAGGGTGCAAATGGATTAAAAATATTTTTCATGAAAAAATTATTTAATAAGTTCATTACTTATTTATTAACAGATAGTGTGAGAGTAGATATTTTAAAAATAATCCAACCCATATTTTATCATTTTATCATGGCGAATTAGATAAACAATAAAGGTCTGTTAAAATAAATTGCAATGTCGATGTTAAATAAAATGATAAGATAAACTTTTTGATGTTGGAAAATATTGAAAAGTAATTTTAAACAATAATTGCTTGCATTGATGGTGGTAAATGATGAGAAATAATTTTTTGCGTTGATTTGGTAAATGATGAGAATAATTGCTTGTGTTGATAATGTTGGATTTTTTTTTATATTGAAAAATATTGGGAAGTAATTGTTTGCGTTCATGGTGGTAAATGATGAAAGATAATTGCTTGTGTTGATGTAGAATTTTTTTATATTGAGAAATTTTGGGGATTTTGATTGAGATCATTTAGTTTTTAATGGATGCAAATGGATTAAAAATATTTTTTGATGAAAAATTTATTTAATAAGTTCATTACAAATTTATTAATAGATAGTGTGAGAGTAGATATTTTAAAAATAATCAAACTCATATTTTGTTATTTTATCATGGTGAATTAGATAGAAAATAGTCAAATCAGGTATGTTAAAATAAATTACAATGTCGATGTTAAATAAAATGATGAGATAAACTTTTTGATGTTGGAAAATATAGTGAAGTAATATTAAACAATAATTATTTGCATTGATGGTGGTAAATGATGAGAAATAATTGTTTGCGTTGATGTTGAAATTTTTTATATTGAAAAATATTGAGAAATAATTGTTTGCGTTGATGTTGATAAATGATAAAAATAATTGCTTATATTAGTAATATTGGATTTTTTTTATATTGAAAAGTATTGGGAAATAATTATTTGCGTTGATGTTGGTAAATGATGAAAAATAATTGCTTGCGTTGATGCATATTTTTTTTATATTGAGAAATTTTAGGAAATAATTGTTTGCGTTGATGTTAGTAAATAATGAGAAATAATTGCTTTAATGATGTAGAAATTTTATGTTGTTGGTAAAAGATAATAAATAATTGAATAGGTTGATGTTGGTATATGATGAAAAATAATTGCATTGATATTTTAATAGGTTGTGTGGAATTCTTATTCAGAAGATGATATGACAACTGCTCTTGTTATATGCTCATTGGACATGGACTTACGGACATCAATTGCCCCCCTTATATTTTTTTAGCTTGTTGAGAAGCATTGTCTAGATCGTGTAATGCGATAATTTAGCTTTAAGCAACGCATCCTGTCTGACATAGATACAAGTGATTAGATGCATTCTATTAGTTATTTGGGTAAACACACTAATTTTAATTGGATGATCAACTATCTCCTGTATATATTGATGTGGGATGCACATAAAAAAATTATTTTTAGAGAGGTGCATTCTATAATTTCTGATAAGGAATACATGGGATGATTATTGAGTATAATACCTTGAATCATTAAACCAAACCCAATGTAAAATCCTCCACCCGAGGAGATAAAGTATAAGCCACATGCATGTCGGCTTTTGGTTTATTTTGTTTTCTCAAATATGCTTTAGATGTGTTACAAAGGTTATACATCCTACAAATTAGATAGAAGAAAAAAAGGAAGCATAGATTTTTTTAGTTTCAAAACATTAACTTTTAAAATGTATAAATGGATTAAATGAGCTTTCTTCTACTTTTATTTGAGCTATAAATAGTCAAAAAACTTGGGATATATATATATATATATATATATATATATATATATATATATATATATATATATATATATATATATAAATATCTTAAAAAAAAAAAATATTAAGATAGA
>Ga0325404_1000864_pt1 | contig 31145 bp, 18 predicted proteins | sample PopdelMetagenome_18_FD_205664 | JGI IMG/M metagenome (GOLD analysis project Ga0325404, IMG submission 205664) | Populus deltoides microbial communities from Bellville, Georgia, United States - Xylem-Control-R1 | ecosystem: Host-associated > Plants > Phyllosphere > Stem > Wood/Secondary xylem...
ATTTACACCTTAATTACCAGCAAGGAGAAGGTGTTCCAAAACCTCAGTAATAAGGATGGTATCTCGAAAACAAATTATGCAAGTCCACAACCAAGCAAAGTTCTTGAGATCTTTGGGTGCTACGAAGGGGCTCCAAATTAATGTGTAAACCTAATGCTAGATCCGTGACACAGTGAAGACTTGGTGATTCTCGTACCAATTAAATTGACGAAGCTCTTTGATTAGCTTGGGAAATAGTGGTGAAAGAAAAAGACAGGGGAGGTCTTGGTGCTGGGACTATATTGGCAAAAACTAAAGCTCTTCTCTTCAAGTGGTTTTGGAATTAAGAAGCAATGACAAAGCTAGTTGGGTAGACTTCATTAAGAAAAAATACAGACCAAAGTTCATCAATGGGGTGCCCCAATTCAAGAAAAAACTCTCAAGGATTTGGCAAGGTATCTGCTCTACCATTACTAATAAGGATCATGATAACACTTTTATTCGTGCTGGCTGTAAACTTAAAATGGGTAATGGTAACCATGTAAACTTTTGGTTAGATACTTGGTTGACTGGCTGCTCTCTCCCGCATGTCCTCTTCCAAAGTAAGGATTGTTAACCAGTACTGAATAGAGGATACTTGGTATTGGAATCTGAAATGGATAAGATCCCTTAGAACTAGAGAGAATCTGATGTTTTAAAGGTTAATGTCTTATCTTAATCTTGCAGTTATTCATCGATCGAAAGAAGACAGGTTGGTTTGGGAATGGGGATGTCGCACGTGTACGACGTCACGGCGAAAATTCCACTTCATCTAAGTATGTAACCATCTATCTGGCAAATATGGGGGAGATAAGAAATTCTTGTCCTTTATCAGTGAAAAATGGAAGGGGAGTCGCCACCTAGTATTTTGGTCACTAGGAACCCAACTGGTCTCAGATTCGGATACGGGGACTGGTTGTGTAAAGGGAAGGTATTAGCACCCCAAATACATCTTACCTAAGGTAAGCTGCATGGTTTGATTGTCTGATAAAAAACTAAGGTGTTATCGTATTTCTAGTTGTTGATCCGTCTATGGTTCAAGAAAAGTCCTCATCGGTAAGGAGGTCCTTATCTTATCGGGTAAAAACCTAATCGTTCTAATGTCTATATGAAAAAAACTATATTTTTAATATCAGGAATACGTTGTACGTATAAATTCGTAATCCTCATATACTAAAAGAAGACAAAAATATTTTTTTGAAAATTTTGAAATATTGGCCTAGTTTTCATGGCTCTAATAAACTTGTTATTAAAGCCAAAGTGCATGATAAAACATATTTTTGAATATTTTGTGTTTTATGTATAAAAAAAACAATATGATTTTTTTTGTTGTATGAAAATACGATGTGATGATTTTTCTTATCTTTGAGATACTTGGTCGTATGCATGAAAAACAAAATATTTTTTGTTTTTTTATAAATGTTTTTACAATGTTTTAACAAAAATTGGATGTTTTAATACTGAATTTATATATTTACGGTATAAAAATACAAACCAGTATTAAATAATTTTGATAAAAAAATATGCAGAAAAATCAACAAAAGTTTTAAGGATTTTTCAGATTTTTTTTCATATAGATAATATAAAATACTATAATATATAATATTATAATTGTGCGGGCTGGGCCGGCCCAGCTAACTGGGCCGAACTCAGCCCAAAAGGGGTTGGGTCGATCTCGACCCAACAGCTCACTCTTCTTTTTCGGGTCTAGGCCGGACCCGGCCCAAACCTAAGGGCTGGGCCAGAAAACAAAATGGGGGGGGGGGCAATTATTTTCCCCCTCCCATCCTCTTGCATGCAGAATCAGGAGAAACCTATGCCACAAAACTAAGTAAAAGTGGAGGGGCACGAAGAGGTACCTGGTGCGGAGGAGGCGGTGCCTTACTGGTCCGGCTGCTTTGCTAGCAGTTCTGCGGTGGAGGTCGGTGGCGGTGTCATGGCTCATGGACAACAGCTCCCAGCAGCGGTGCTGATGTTTCAAGCGACGGAGAGAGAGATTCCTGCTCTTCCCTTCTCCTTCGTTTTCTTTCCTCTTCTTTGACTACGTTTCCTTTTCTTTTTGTTCCTGTTTATGTGTGTTTTTCCAGCTCCCGTTCCTCTTCCTGTTTCGGTATCGTCTTTCTCTCTTAGCTGTCACGATCCCTCTCATTTATCTCTCACAGTCCCTCTCCCCTGTTTCCATCTTCCTCGTTTTCTTTTCTTTTTTCTTTCGGTCCCTTTCCTTTTCGTTCTTTTCTTTCTCTTCTCTCCATTCTCTCTTTTCTCTCTCCATCCTCTCTCCTTTTCAGTTCTTTTTTTTCCGTTCCCCCCTTCTCGTGCGTGCTGGCGTTGGGTGGTATTTATAGGGCAAAGGGAAACAGGGGCATCCCTATTGCCGCCCTATTGTTACGCATGGGGAGCAGGGCTTTGCTACCCTGCCACGGTGCCGGATGAGGTGGCCAATGGGTGTGGCTGGCAAGGCGCGGCTCCCCTGGTTTTTCATCATGATGGGGCATGGGGCATCGGGTTTTGGCAGAGCACATGGCAGGAAGGAGTAAAGAAGAAAAAAACAAAAGTTGTTTTCTTCCCCTGCTGCATGTCCAGGGGAAGAAGAAGGAGGAACAGTGTCGCTCAAAACGACATTGTTCTGTTTCTCTTCCTCTTTTTGTTTAAAAAAACATGAAACAGTGTCGTTTTGGACAAAACGCGTCGTTTCATTTAAACATGGCGCCAACACGTCAACTTCCAAATTAGTCCTCAATTTATCCTTTGTTCATTTAAGTCCTCAAATGTAATTTTGATTTTTAAGAATTAATTCAATTGCATCACTGCCAACTTCAATCGCCGCCCCCATAATTGGCCGCTTTTTTCACTTTAGTCCTTGGTCTCTAATTTATGCAATTTGACCCTTAATTGATCAATAAACTTCCGATGTCTTCAATTTAGCCCCTGATTTGGTTAATTACAGCCCCTCTATTTACGCGTCTTTTCCAGTTTGGTCATTGGTTTCGGATTTCTTCAATTAGGTCCCTAATTGGCCATCAAACTTCAATATTTATGCAATTAAGCCCATGATTTGACCAAGTCAACTCTCAAAAATTATAATTTGACCCCAGAACTTTAATTTCTTGCAATTAAAGCTCAAATTGACTTAAAAATCAATTTTTCTTGCAATCAAACCCTTTATAAATTCAATTAACCCTTCAATTAAATCCAATTGAGTCCATAAACATCTAATTTTGGACTTTTCTCCTCAAATTGAATTTTCTTTTCCAACAGGGCTCTTATCATTCAAGTATATACTGTCAAAATTTCCATCTTTGTATTTTTAACCTCATTAATCAATTTTTCTGACCATTTCCTGAGCGCTCCAGCCTCCTATTATTTTTTTTAATTTCTTCTGGCTATATATTTATATATTTATTTTTATTATTTATTATATATATATATATTTTTTTGTGTGGGGACCCAAAAATGGGTTACAACAAGGGGAAGGAAAGTGGCTATACTGTAAACTCTTGTATGATTGCCCTTGAAAGGATCAGGTTTGCTGGAACTAAAACTTGTGTTACAGATGCTTGGAAATCTATTTGCCATCCAAAAACATAAATGATTTTATGGTTGGCCCTAAATGAAGGCCTTTGCACAAAAGCCTTCCCAGTTAAGAGACATATCCCGAGCCCTTAAGATGTTTGTTGCCTTTTCTATGAGCACCATTCTAAAACTATCTCCCACATCCTCATGCATTGCCTAGTGGTCTAGAAACTATGGAATAAAATTGTAGCTTGGAGAGGTCTGAGTTGGGTAATGCCATATGCCCTTGACAACCTTCAATGTCAATGGCTAGGTCTTCTGCAGGAAAATCATTGTAAGTTTGAAAGATTTGTTTGGGGGGGGGCTTTATGTTTAACATTTTTTGGACTATATGGAATACCAGGAGCAATTTGATATTTGAGGAAAAACAGCCTATCTGGGAAGATATATTATGGCATTTGTTCTACTTTGCTGCAGGTTGGATCAGAAATCAGAAATTTTCATTTTGGTATATAGGTGCCGATTTGTATAGGAATCACGAATGTATTTTGGCTTGGTCTTTTTAAGTTCTGATTTTGTTTGGTTTTTTGTGTTGTTGCTCCATTAGTAGGGCTGTTTGTTTCCTTGGTTTTCTTCCTTGTAGTTAGACTGAGGCGTAGGCTACAACCCATGTAGCTAAAGCTCTACTCTCTCTGTTTAGGTTTTCTCTTCATATTATATATATTCTCGATTTCATAAAAAAAAAAAGCTCATAGGTTTAGGAGAGTTGATGCTTTGAAAAATTATGGTTTTGAAGAATATGATACTAGTGGAAAGTGCTTGGTGAGAAAAATCTACAATGATGAGGATGGAATCGTGAACAGAGTTAAGGTTGACACTTGGTTAGTATTGTTGGTTCCAGTGGTGCTAAAGGATGAGTTAATGGTTGGACTAGGTGTTTCTTGGCCAGGGTTTGCAAAAAATGGATGAGAGGCAATGTGAAGGTGTAGATCTTTTTAGGTTCAATGTTTTTTTCTCTCTCCTATTTTTTTCGTTGCGGGGACTTTTATTTATAGGAGGTGAGAGAGAGGAATCAGATCTCTATCTTGTATAGTCCTCACCTTTTAATGTAATTGTGTTACAAAAATTATTTTTAGATTTTGAAATTATAACTTCTTTGGATTTTTGAATTTTTCAAAATAAAAATATTTTTTATATAATTTTTTTTAAAGGAACCAAAACTAGATTATAACACAACCCTTTGTTCAAATGAACCTTAACAATAAATTAATGTTGAGGAGGTTAAGGATGAAACAAGCAATGTCTTAACTTCCTAATTTAAGAAGCATATGTTCGAGAAGTATTGTGTGGAAAGTAATTCTAAGATAAAAGGACTTTTAGCATAAGGATGTGAGAAACCTGCAGGTTTCTTCTTGTATTTTAGGTTGGTAAAGATGTAACAGTATCAACTGCTGATTTTTTTTTTTTTTATGATGGCATTAGAATTGCTAGTTATTCTTCTTTTGAAAGATGCTTTTTAATAAGCTTTCAGTATTGATGATGATCATATATTTGATCAATTTAAAAGTTCTTTGAGTCATTCGATATGTAGGCTTTAATTTGTTTCCAAAAATTGGTTGTATTCTTCATCAACACCACTTGGCCCTCGTCAAATAATGGATGCTTTTTAAATCCAAAGAAAAATTAGGTGAAGTACTTTATTTATAGAATGATATTTTTTTACTTATAAATAATTTTTTTAAGTCATGATGAATTGATAAAAAAAAAAGTTTTTCTAAATTTGCTTGAAAAGTGACTGATACAAACCAAGTTAAGTTCAAATTTGACCTTAAAATATTTGCTGACTAGTTTTGCGATATCGAGCATATCTCTCAAACCATACATAAAATCAAGCTGAAATTTTACAAAGATATTTTATGCACATAGAAATATATTGTGGTAAATGTTTAGGTCAAATGAAGTTTGGAAACATATTATTTCAGAGGATTGAAGTTATTAGATGAATCTTGTTAAATTTACCACATCATAGTTGTGTACTATTTGGGACATATTTGGAGCTACATGTGACATTTTTCTGCCACTCAAGTTGGGCTGAAAACTAGACATCTCAAGCTTTCCAACCATATAAGATAGACCTAGTAATTCATCCATACGAGAGAGAGCAGCATGTTTGAAGTCAGAATTGAAATCTGCCAAGAATGTGTAGAAATTAGAGATTCGGGATACATGGAAGAATTTTAGCATGAAAATATTGTTTTTATTATCCTATTTTATTTTTTTATTTAATATTGAATAATTATATTTAATTTGGGTTTGTTCTGGCCTCTTAGACATTGTTTAGGGGTTTATTTCATTATTGGACTTATGTTAGTTAATTACTAGTTTAAGCTCATTAGCTTGCAACCCAAAAGGGGTTGATTAGGGTTACTAGTTGAGTTATTATACAAGATTTTGTAAGCTGAAAATTTCAGCAGCCATGAATTTATGAAATACACTTGTATTTTGCATGATGCAACACGTTTTCTTTGCTAAGAAAAAGAATAAATTTGACTTATCGAAGATTAACTGGTTTCGTGGTGTCATTCGCATACTTAAGGTTCTTAGATACAAGATTATATCTAGGTCTAAGTCTTTTTTCAATACCTTTGGTTTTTAGGTGAAGGGTTACCTCTGAGTCAAGGTTCTATCAAACCTGATTTTTTGTTTTCCGGGTTGTTATCTACTTCGTTAGGGGTTGCTTGACCATGTGATCAAAAGGTTCGCATCAATGACCATGACCATAGATGATTGATAAGTGGTAAGTGATGAGGCTAACACTAATAGGCAAGTATCTTTATAATTTTGAAAATTGTTTAATTGTTTGTTATACATTATGGAAAAATTATAATATGTTAGTTTATTGGTCTATAGTTACTACTATATTAGATTTTATGACTAGATAATTGAATTTCATTCCCAGCTTGTTATACAATTGGGTATGCTAGATTCTATAATTGTTGGTTCTTAAAGTCATTTTACAATTATTGTTAAACTACATAGTTTTGGCTAGTGCAACTATTTTCATTTTCGTGATTCATAGTTATTTTGTCTAAATTATAGAAAACACTAAAAGACATGAAAAAATCATTGTAGCCTATGCCACTATACACACAAACACAAGGCACTTTAGATTGCTACAATGCCTTTTTTTTTTTAGCCTCCATGCTTTAACTCGACTGGAAATTAGGATATACTTGCTCATACGTAACTAGAAAGTGTAGGTCCAAAACTCCTATACCTGATCTCTGCTAATAGAATCGTGAGATTCAAACCAAATATGGGTTCAGCATTTTCTTTTTGTTTCCTTTTTAGGACAAAATGGATGACCAATTTAAGTGAATTTGTTAAGAAATGACCAAAGTGAAAAAAGCAGAGAAAATAAGTGGTAGTTTCAAAATTGGTGCAAAATGTTTACGTTAGTCCTCTTACTTTTTAAGTGATAATTTTTCAGTCCCTCTAAATTTCAAACAATAAATCTTGCTCCAAAAATTCATTTTCCTACTTTTTTCGGTCCCTGATTCGAGATTGAAGAGAAGGAGAGAGTCATTAAAGTCTGGTGGTAAAGAAAGATAGTCGTTGGTTGACACTAATTCTGGCCATAAAAAAGGTCGATTTTGGTGTCCACATGTTTCATTTGATTAGAAAGGTTTAACTTAGGTATTCTTTCACCTTAAAATTTCTTGAGAAAGTACCTCCGACATTTGCAAAATTTTTAGTTTTAGATTATTTTTTATTTTTAGACCAATTTTTGGATTATTTGAAACCATGAAGGAGTTTATTTAGGTTTCTAAGTTATAGATAATGCTTCGTTTGTTGATGCAAAGAACATGTCGTCTGCTTTATTTTATTTTATTTTTTGTTTTACACCTTTTAATATTAAAAAAAGTCTGATGCTAGAACGAAGCCTTTTTTTAAGAGCCAAATGCATGGCTAGGCCCACGTGCCTGACTTGTTACTTTTTAATGTATTTTCAACCCCTTAAACTTTTACATTTGGTTGTGGTGGTTGTGGTATCTTAGGATGGTTGCTCCTTGAAGAATTCAATCTTCTAGAACGATTATATCTTTCCATTGGATTATTTCTGGGACAACAGTGTTTGAGCGGGATAAATCTATTTGTAGAAGGAGTGTTTCTACTTTTTGGGATTGGAATTTGTGTTTACTGGTAAAGGCTGAGAACATGGTTTTGTAAGGGATTTTGAATATAAAAGTAACAAGGATTGATCCTTCAAGCATATCGTAATTATTGGTTTTTATTTGTAGTAGCATACTTTGTAAGATATTTTTGTCTTTGAGGGATATAGTTAAGTTTGGATAGCAATCAAATGAAACGGGGCCACTGCAGAGGCTAGACTCAATAGAACTTAGGAGTGAGTCTTGGAAGTTTTGGAATCTAGCATCTCGGAGGACAGCTAGAATGGAAGTGTTCAAGCTTTTTTTTTTTAAGGGGTTTTATCCCAACTTGGATAAGGTCAATGTGTATGTATTTATAGTTTATGGCTAGATGTTTTTATAGGGATTTTTGGGAGAGGAGTTGGATGGTTTCAAAAGGTTTTTGTAAGCTGCATATCTTTTTCCTCAGTTTTTATTGTAAAATCTGTGTTTTAGAAACCTTTGAAATTTTTCAATCATCAATGTTTTTTGTAAAATCCTCAATTGTTATTTCTTCACTTTATAAAATCCTTCTACTTTTAGAAGTCTTAGAGGTAGAAGAAGTTGAAATAGAATTAGTGCTGCAGAAAACAGAATCCTTTGAAAAGATAGACTAGAAAACAGGCTGCAAGTTATATAGATTTAGTGTCCTAATCACTCAACGGGACTTACACCATTCAGTAGCATTCACCTATTTGCTAATGGTCTCTCGTCTCACTTGGGTTTCTGTAACCTATGTCACTTTTTCTACCCAAATCCTAATAGGCTCTGATACCATATAATGAAAAGAATAGGAAGAATTTCCAAAATCCCTTATATCATAAATATTCCTTATCACACAAATTCTTCTAGAAAATCTACATCCGATATACTAAGAAAATCTACATCATATAATCAAAAGAACACAGAAATAGAAGAAGAAACAGTACGTGGCGTTGTTACACCTGAGAATGATCTTTAGATCGGGTCACAGGTTTTCAGCCGATATACTGAGTTTGGAAAAAGTAATATATTTCTTATATGAATGAAAAGGTAAGTTCAAGACAGGATCCTCTACCAAACACAAAGCATACTTAAATTTGCAGAAATATAAATTTTGCAAGAATGTAAAGAGAAATAGAATCTTACTTAAATTTGTATTAGAAATCAATACATGAGATATTGATTATAGGGGAGATATTGTTTACAAGAGATTGTTTTGGGAGGAAATTGATGCTCTTGATTACTTTCCGAACATTAGCCGTCTTGCCAAACCTTTTTATGACAGGTTAAAAACTAACCCTATTCCATGGTCTGATACCCATACCAACCTTGTCCACCAAATCAAAAAACAAGTACAGACTATCTCACTTCTCAATTTAACTAACCCTTTAGCTTTAAAAAACGAGCTGAATGTCTTGACTTCAGAAAAACAATTTGTTCTAAACAAAACTCATTTTAAAAATGATTTTTATGATAACCATAATTCCGAGAAGCGATCTTGGTTTTTTGAACACTTTCTTCAACAAAGACATATTATCCAAAAACAATTCTATGATTTTATTGAACTAAATAGAATACAAATTTTATTCTTTGACTGGTTTGAACTTTATTATGCATCAACACATCATGTTACATATACATTTGCATCCATTAAACATGCATGTCCAATCACCACCAGAAGCGAAACACTAGTATGGAATCTCACTAGTGGATCTCCAGTTGAATCTGACCATCCACCCCTAAGAAACATCTAGCTAAACCACAAAGATCAAACTATCGATGCAGCACCCTACAAAATACCCGATGATGATACCCTTATAAACACAAAACACATCATCCAACAAAACAACTTTACCAATACCAACCTCAATACCTTAGGAACAGCTTACCTGACTAGAAAAACAAATACAAAGAACCACTATCAGTTCGATTGATACCAAAACATCAGTCAACCTAAAACTAAAAAACCCAATCTTCAAACCTTACCAAGTTACCAAGACAAAGCCAAACACAAATCCAAGAAAATCAAACAGATTTCCTTAAAGCCATCAAAACACATTTACAACACCTTGATGGATCAACTCTAACTGTTCTAGACACACCTCAAACAACCAACCCTTCTAAATCTACAAACCAAGTAAATACCCTTCAAAATAGCCCTGTACAAACTTTTGTTGAGGAAGCATTTAAAGATCCACCTCTTGAGCTAAATAGACTTACTTGGCAAAACTCTAAAAAAACCATTGCTCCAAATATTTCTATGTCTACTGAACCAACTATCCTAAACCAACATAAATGCCTCTTCCCTCTATGAATGGAACATAGATGGAATGTCTGAATACGACTTTCTAAATACCCTTCAACAAATAGCCATGGCAACTAACGCCTACAAAACCCAAACAGGAACCCCAGATAAAGCCATAGCTGAACTTCTTATTGTTGGCTTCTCTGGCCAATTAAAAGGATGGTGTGATTACCATCTCACTAAAATAGACCATTTACAAATCTTAAATTCTATCTAAACCTGTGAAGACCAAACACCCATCCTTGACCATTTAGGAAACATCATCTAAGATGTTGTTTCAACCCTTATTCTTACCATTTCCTTACATTTTGTCAGAGATCCTTCCCATCTAAAACACAAGAATTGGATGCCCTTGCTGGAGATTATAATCAAAGAACTATGAATATACCCATGGAATAAAGAATTTTGTACAGAAAATCAAAAGGGAAGAAAACTTTCGTTCAAAAAAAGTAGGTTGAAAATTTTATTTGAAATGGAGATAACCATTTTCAACCAGGGGGTGGTCCTTGAGGATGTCAATTTGGCAACCAAAGTAATGCCACCATTGAAGGAACCAAATTGGACCAGGCCTGCTGGTAGTCCCCGTATTTATAGGAAAGACTGGTGTTTGGGAAGGAAGTGCGGAGGTGTAGAGGAAAAGGAATATATATATAAAGGATGTTATTTAAAGTCTTTTTTATTTGACTTGAAAAAAAAAAGCCTTGTTTTGTTATCAAACTTTAAAAAAGTTAGCCCTATTTTTTTTCAATCATATGCTCCACCCGTTCTTTTTTTTTTTTTGAAAATAAAATTATTATTTGATATAAAAGGCTTCGCACACATCTATTTGGGGTATAATTAAATGAAACATAATTTTGGAATTAAAAAGTTGTTAAATCTAGTGAGGTGTATGATCCGAATCACGGGTTTGATTGATTAACATGAGTTTTTTTATCCTCTTTTGAATTAATTATTTTTATTTTTAAATTTATCCTTCAATATTGAGTTTATTGTAAATTGGGTTTTACAATTTATTTTGGTTTTTTTTTTATGATATTATCACGGTCTCATCTTCCACTTCGCGATCTAATATTTAGTTGATTAACTCGACTTTACCTAAGTCAATTCAATATGTTATTGTCTCAATATTTTTATACAAAAATGTCATCCAATATATGTTAGATTTTGAATTCATAATTAAGTTGTTTTCTATTAGAAAACATATTAACAATGCCTGAATATGTTTTTTTTACGTTTGAAAAAAGATTAATCTAACTCACCTTTCTTTGCATTTTTATTGCTAATATTAGATTCAATAAAAAGTTGATTCCAAGAAACAAAGTTATTGAACACAATCGAGTCCATTGCCTGTATTGCAAGATTATATATCTTGGTAAACCTCTATTTTTTTTTATTTAGTCTTTAGTTGACTTTTTTTTTCATTTATTATCATAGATGATGCTTGATTTATTTAATTAATACATAAGGTTTTCAAATTGCGATTAGAATTTTTTTCTTGGTAGCTAAAAACATGTTATAAACGCAAGCATATTTATTTATTTTTTACGTTGAAATTTTTTTATCCATACATGGTGAAGTGTGAGACACATAGCTAGTGAGTACTAAAACTATTGAATTATGACTTATATTTGTTTAAAATCTTATGATATGTATAATGATAAAAGCTGGAAGTTAGAAGTCATATTATGAGTTTAAACTTTGAAAAATTAATTGTGAAATTCAAATGCTTATTTTGTAGTTGTTGCATTTTAAAAAACTAATCTCCTTTTGTTTGACATGGCCTAATATTTGCATAATTGGATCCAATATTCATGAGCATAATAACTAACTAGAGGTTGTAAAAAATCAAATTAACTTGTGAGATGATAATTTAAGAACATTCTTCATTAATGATTAATTAACATAAAGTAATAGAGAAGGTGAATTTACTAGCACAATTCACTAGAATAGTGCTTTACTTTTCTTTATTTTTTTGTTTTTTTTTTAATCTCATCTTTTAATATTGGGATTGTTAGGAATTGTACTTTATAATTTTTCTTTTGTTTTGTTTTCTATATGGTTATTTTAGTTTTATGACCTTTATTAGGTTAGCTCGGGTAATTGTTTTCTCTCTTTTTAATGGCTTTTCTTCAATTTCAACTTTCAACATTAGGATTCTTTAAAATTATGATTCATAGTTTTTTTTTTATTTAATTTTATTGGATTATCCTAGTTTTATAAGCCAGGTCATGGCATGAAAGGTTAACTCGAGTTGGCTAAGGTCGATTTAATACGTTGCCATATTGATATATGATAAAAGATGTCATCCAATATATCATCGTTTCAATATTAAAAAATATCATCTTTAATTTTTTGTTAGATATTGTTACCGGTTATTTAGGTTGCTTTTAAATCGGTCAATTCAACCAGGTCACATCGGATCAACCCCTACATGGTTTAATTTAGGATTGAGCTTTAAGATTTGTTATGGTTTTCTTTCTATAGGATTATCATTGTCTTAAAAAAGATACTGACGTTGGATTGATGTTTAATTTTGTAAAAACAATATATTAAGAAATGAGCTTCATGAATTATTTTAATTTGCTTTTAATGGAATTATTATGATCTCAAAAAAAAAATATTGGCATTCGATTGATGCTCAATTTTGCACAAAAAAAAGATTTAATTTTATTTTTTGTAGGCATTTGATTGATGCTCAATTTTGCACAAAAAAAAGATTTAATTTTATTTTTTGTAGGCATTCTATTTTTCCAAGGTCCTTCGATTTATTTTTGTTTTTTTTTTCATCCTTTAATATTATATTGATTTGAAACTGAGTTTTATAATTTATTTCAATTTGCTTTTTATATGGTTATCGTGGTTTTGAAAAAGCATTCCGTCATTTGGTTGATGCTCAAATTTACAAAAAAAGAAATTAATTTTATTATATGTAAGTTTTCTCTTTTTCTAAGGCCCTTTATTTTTTTTTCATACTTAATATTGTGTTGACTGAGAATTGAGTTTTTATAATTTATTTACATTTTCTTTATAAAATACATTTACAATACTTATACATTTGTTTTTATGTTCAATTTTTTTTTAATCCTACATGCAATGTAGTGCATGCTAATTATCTAGTTATTAGTACGAGATCTTCAAACATGAATAGATTTTACTTATTATTGTCCATTAAGTGGCCTGTGGAGTTGTGTTATCATTAGTTTTCTAACTAATAAGTTTCATGTTATATCAATTTGAACTTGCTCAAATTATGACTTTATAATATAATATCATTGTCTGCTCTTAATGCTGAACAATTTTATTAGAAAAAAGTCTCAACAAGTTTCTTTAAATACCGATGAGCTTTGAGTCCAATTATAATATAAGTTGGTCTTTTATAAATGATTCAATTATAATTATCTATATTAGCTAAAGATGTATTCTTAAGATTTAATAAAGAGAAACTTAATATCAATTTATTTCAAGTTGTTATGAAAATAACCTTACTAATGAATAAAAAAAAAAACCTATATAGAGTTTATGCTCAAAATAAATAATTTCGAGTTAAAATGGGTTTATATTTTTAAAAACTCGTGAGATAAAAAAAATAGAGAAAACTGAGCTAGCTCACCCTCTGAAAAACACAATAATGCGATGCTTTTACAAAGCATAGAATAAGAAAATGAGAAATGAGAGGGCTTAGCTCTAGGGATAACAATTTAATTTGAACTCAATGGATACCGATCCAAACTTATTTGAATTAGTAATATATATATATATATATATATATATATATATATCTTAATCAATGGATAATGGATAAGATGTAAATATTGTCAAACCCGACCCAAACTTTGTAAACAATCATGCCAATGATCAAGCCCCTCTGGTTACAACTGAACAATCAACAAGAGAAGATTAGCCAACAATTAGTCAATGCCCAAGAACCTGCTGAGGAAATCAAGTCATAACAGATAATCAGTCAAAGCTAGAATTATGGAATACACACTGTCATTTCTATAAATAGACAACTTGTATTTTTGTATATAAACTCTAAAAATGTAATAGATAAAACAACTGAAAAGATACATGTACAATATAGAAAACTTAATCACTTTGTGGTGTTGTTTCTCTTTTATGGTATCAAAGCATTCCAACCAAATTTACACATCAATGGCACAAAAGATCTCTACCTAAAATGGCAATCTCATTGTTGTAAACACAAATCAACTGCAACAACTCACTCCTTCCATTTTTCCATCATGGAGTGACACCTTCAAATCACTCTTTCATGGATTTAATCTGTAGGGCTACGTGGATGGAACGATTAAGTGTCCTTCAGTTCTAACAAATAGCACTGAACCCACTACTAACACAGCAGCCATATTATGGTTTTGGCAGGATCACCTCATTTGTAATGCAATCCTAGTCTCAATTTCCGACAACATCTCACCTTTAATTGCCACTGCAAAAACCTCAGTAGAGTCTTGGTTAAGATTGACATGACTTTATGAAAATCAATCTTGCACAAGGGTTATATAGCTCAAGAAATCTTTGACTCTACTTCAAAGAGGAGATCGATCCATTTCAAACTTTATGCTGGCTATTCATACAGCTATTGATGAACAAGCTATGATCGACATGCCCTTGTCAAATGATGACATTACACTTTATGACCTTAATGGTCTTAGCACTGATTATAAAGGATATCATACTCTCTATACGAACCAGAGAAACATCATTAACATTTGAGGAACTACATGATATACTCACAGCACATGAAACTTACCTAAAGAGAATCGAAGCAACTCAATCACAACTCTTGGCCACGGCTAACAATACTCAACACAGTGCCAGTCATTATCATCAACGACAACTAAGAAACTACCAATATAGAAACATGCAAAGACCTTGGCAGTAATCAACGCCGCAACAATCAATTCCAAAGAAAGCCAAAATGTCAATTCTGTGAATTATTCAGCCACATAGCAAAGAAATGTCTAAAATTACAACTTGTCACAGCTAATTTGTAAGCAAGTCAGTAGACACAAAATGAAAATGGCTCCTGCATACTGGTGCTTCACACAATATAACCTCTAATCTCTCAAATTTATCTATCCATTCTGAATACGATGGCACAGATGTTGTGGTGATTAGAGATGGCTCAGGGTTACCTATCACTTATATTGGCTCTCTTACCCTTAACCATAAAACTCACAAATTTCTTTTAACTGATACTCTTTGTGTTCCAAGCATCCAAATTAATCTTATTTTTGCGCATTGCTTCACTAAAGTAAACAATGTATTTATTGAGTTTCATCCTAACTATTTTCTTATGAAGGATAGGTGTACAAGGGCGACACTATTGTAAGAATGGTCTGAAGACAAAGTGTATTCACTATCCACCCTCTCCATATTACATAAATATATTTGCAAACCTAAGTCAAAGAGTCTGAAAACCCTTGGTATTGTCATCTAGGTCATCCTTTAAAACGAATAATCTCCCAAATAGCAAAATCATTCCATTTATTTGTAACATCATCCTCTCTAAATCATGTTTGCAATTCTTGTCGTATTAATAAAAGTTAACAACTTCCTTCTAGTGTAAATAGCATCAAAAGCATAAAGCCCTTGGAATACCTCTATTCAGATGTCTGGGAATAACTCACACTCCTTCCTACAAAGCTTTCAAATATTATTCATTTTTATTGACCATTACGCACGTTACTGTTGGTTCTTTCCCATGATTCTCAAATCTAATATCAACACTATTTTTCCACAGCTTCATGAACTGCTTGAAAAGAAATTTGAGTTCAAAATCACACACCTCTACTTAGACAATGGTGGTGAATACACAAGTTTAAAACCTTAAATAAACATGGCATAAACTATCTCACCACTCCCTAACACAATGGTATATCTGAACGTCAACATTGCTAAATTGTTGAAATAGGAATGACACTACTTACCCAAGTAAATCTACCCCAAAAATTTTGGTGTCTTTCTTTTCAAACAACAGTTTACCTTATCGACAAACTTTCTACACCTATCCTTCAGAACAAATCCCCTTTTAAATGCTTATTTAACCAACCACCAAATTATAATAAACTCAAGATCTTCAGTTGCTTATGTTTTGCATGGTTAAAACCATTTAATTCCCACAAAACATAACCAAAATCCAAGCCATGCATCTTTGTAGGATACTCTACCTCTTAAAGTGCATATTTGTGCTTGGACCCTTAAACACATCACACCTACATATGCATGCATGTCTTTTTAAATGAAGCAGAATTTCCATCCACATCTCTCTCACCAAAACCTCCATTAGACCACTCCAATCACTTCAGTCCTAGCCCCACTATTCTGCCGTTACACACCAACATTACCCCCACTGTCACCGTTACTTCAGATAATACTGCTTCTAATGCTAATCCAACTCTAGAAACCTCATATTTAGATATCCCATCTTTATTCGTGGATACATCTGCTTTAATAAAATCGTTACCCATTGTTGCCTTACAACCGAGTCCTTCCATGGATCCATTTCCATCTTCTGCTCAACGCACTCATCCCATAGTCATTAGAGATATGAATCACATTCACAAAACAAAAAAGTTCTTTACTTCTTATTGCTACCTATTTTTTTACCCCATTTTTATAAAAAAATAAAAAACCAAAACATAGCAAAAAAAAACAACAAAAACCTAAAAATATTTTTTTTTGACGTCTTTGCATCACTTACAACGTCTTTTTCTACACGTTCAATTGTTAACACGCTTTTTAAGTTGACATTGAAGTTGCTTTTTTTCAAAAAAATCAAAATACAAGAAATCAAAATTTACAAACGAACCAAATGTGAAAAGAAAGAAGTTAAGGGACAAAATTGTTTTTAGGTTGCTTGATCACCAAGTTTGCTTGGAGACCAAGCAATTGAAAATAACAAACTTATTTTACCATAAACACATAAAAAAGGGGGAAATAAAATAAAATTTCCACACTCTCTCCCACAAAACACACACAAAAAAAACATAGCCTCTATTATACCTAAAACTAGTCATAGCCAACATGAATCAACACCCATTACCCTTCAACCCCCAGCCCCCAACCTCACCACTAACGACTTATAATCTTCCCCACACAAATCAACCCCTTCCTTTTTCTCACTTCCCTCAATCTTCTATACTCTAACCACCCAAAGACCTCACAGTCCAAGATTTTCCTGGTTTTCTTCTACACCGTAAACAGCCTCCCATAAAAATCCAAATTAAAACCAATCCCTACAAAAAAAAACATTTATTGCTTCAACTCACCCTCTCAACACACAGACCAATACCACACACACCCCAAAGCACTCTACTAAAAAATCCAAAATAAAAGCATTAAACAAAAAAAAGTGAAGGAAACATGTATTCAGCTCTCTTTTTTGGAAGAAGATAAACAACCACTCACAAACCACCAACCACCAGTGGTGGAAGAGAGACGGTGACACCTATTATCTGGCCATATCCATCTCTGTTCCCTTCACCACAGACAACAGTTGGCAAGGCCAACCACCTCAAGTAGCAACAGACTCCACCAACACTAACATCTTCACAATAACACCAATAATAACCACCCTCTTCATACTACCAGCCTAGACACGATTGAAACCTAGCTTCACCTCTTCTCATCTAGCATAGATGATTGCAACAGAAACACCATCAAAGCTTCTCCCTTAGTCACTGTACCAACCTCTACTCCAACAACCTGAAGGACATCTGAGACCACGATTCTTTACTCTTCTAAATCCAAATCCAACAACCCAGCAAGTCGTCCCTTCTCCTCCACCAAACCAGCACAACATCGCTCCTTCCCACCACTATTGACCCATTAGCAAAAGTGCCAAAACCGACCTAGCACCCTTTTCATTTATTCTCTCATCCCCAGCAATTTCAACTTCTTCCTGACAAAATTGATAACCTCTCTCTCTCTCTCTCAAGCTTGAGCTCCTTCACGTCAGCCTCCTCCCCTCCTGCAACCTAAAAGTAAACTCAAACACTAGCCATTCTTTATTTTTTTTAATTATAATCATAGCCCTAATTTACAGCAGATAAAGAAAGAAACATATCTAAAAAAAAGGACAAAAATGAACTGCTTTTAATTTTTGTTTTTGAAAGTGACGATGAGATTTGCTACCAATACAGGAAAAAAAAAGAAGAAACACTACTGAGCAGCATGATTTCCCTTCTCAACAATGATGACACATGGAACCACACGTTACTGGTGGTGGTGGTGGTGGTGTGTGAGACCCACATGCTGCCACTGTTCCTGCACTTCCAGAATTTTCCAGTAGAGTTCCTAGGTTTCCAGCAATTTCTCCAGATTAATTTATGAATTTTTAGAGGCCTATTTTGTAAATTATAAATGTTTATTGTGTGTGTGTTTGAATTATTTTGAATTTTGGTGATTTGTAAAAATATAATTGTAGGGTGTGTGAGTAAAATTTAGTAAAAGGAGAATATGTGTGTTTGTTTCATTTTCTTTTTATTACTTATTTTCATTTTATGATAGAAAAGATAAAGAGATAAAAAAAAGTTTTAATTGCTTATAGCCAACAATCCTAGAAAATAGTTTGAGCATTTATTTTAGATTTGAAATACTTTTGCATGGATTTTACAACAAGTTTATAAAACTCCAAAAGATTTTGGCTTACATTTCAAAAATATCGAAACAAATTGTTATAGGATTATGAATTTATATACAAGATATATTTCTGATATTAAATAAAAAAACAATTTATTTTTATATTTGTATTATAACTGTGAGGTTTTTAACTTGATAAGATAATGATATCCTTATCTAGGAAGACCTTTCTTAAACCTTAGATAGAAAAATGGTTAGGAAACACAACAATACCATAGTTTATATTAGACAAACAAACAATGCAGCTTACTTTAGGTAAGGTGTAATAAGGGTGATATATTCTCACTATACACAACCAGTTCTCTTATCCAGATTTTGAGACTAGTTTGGTGGATATGTCCTCCCTACATTGCTATTCACAATTCGAACTTAAAGAAAGATACAAAGGAGGCAACATCATTAGATAAGGTAAGCATTTAACTTTGATTAAAGGTGCAACTCATTGAGCACATTCTCTTCCCTCCTCTTCCATTCCAATTTTATTATTATCTTTTGCATTGAGTGTTTATTATGCATTCTTTTAAAGCCATTTACTAGTTTAAATGCAATAAATGTTTTTTTTTTGTTTGACCATGCCATGTTTTATTATGTATATGTGTGTTTAAGTGTTGTCCAAGGTTTAGTAGAATGCTTAGGATTGCTATTAAGATGATTAATATTAGGTTGAGATACATTCTTAGCATGTTTTGATGTTTAAGATAGTTAATGAAGTCTTTATGGCAGTATATGTTGAAAGTTTGGTTATTTTCTGTTTCTAATGTTCTTAGACCATTGTTAGTGGTTAGTTGGGCTTGCTTAAGCCAAATACATGTTGTTTGTGGTTAAGAATGTGAAAAAAAAACCTTTGAAATAGTATTGGAACGTGTTTTTGGTTTGCTATAGGACATAGACTATACTTATGGTTTTGCCTTTGATTTCTTGTTTCTTATTGTTTTAATTGTTAAAATAAGTTGTTTTAAGCATGCTTAAGCTTCAGTTGCTAACCCTCGTACATTTTTCTGGGCTCTTAGTGCATTGTTTTTGGGTTTGGTTGCATATCTGTCATTCTGAGTCATCTAGGCATTTCTGCATTTACTGGGCAATGTTCATGGGAAGAACATTGCCTTGGCTACATGATTTGACACCTTTACCTAGTAATCTAGATTTCTTTTGCCTTAATAACATGTATTTCTTGATTTTAATCTTAAGGTTTTGATTTCAAACCGAAACCTTCCATGATCAAATTGTGATGATTTAGTGATAATCGAAGTGAATAAGTTTTAGATTATTGATCATTGCATGATTTATAATCTTTTTATGCCCCTGGTTTTGCTATATCTAGTCGATGATGAGAGTTATGTTTTCTAGGTTCACGAAGAACATTCATCATGTTCTTCATTCTGTATGTTTGATCTGTTTTTGTTAAGAAATTTTATGTTTTTCATGTTTTTTAGTTGAATTTATTTTTGGATATTTACTTTGTTTTAGGTTTGTTTTTGGGTTAAACCAAAGTTTTAGGTATGGTTCATGGTCTAACTAATGATTTCGGATCAACCCGATCGATTTGACTTTTAGTCAATTAAGTTAGGTCTTGTTTGATTGGCAAGTGTTTTGATAAATGATTTTTTTAGCTTAAAGACGTGTTTGGCAAACACGTTCTTAGGCCTATTTTGGTTGTTTCATTTAAAGGAAAAATGGTTTTTTGTCAAACAACCCCCAAATAAATTTTAAAAAATTCTAAAAGATTTCAAGGACTATTTAAAAATTATTTGTTTGTCCCTCACATATTTTCTCAATCATTTCACTTAATATCATGGTTGTAGGCTTATACTAACTTGGTATTAAAAATACTAGTTTTTCACCAAAATTTTAAAAAAATCTAAAACAATTTCTCATTTAAAAATACAAAAAATATATATGCTTTATTTTGTATGCATATAGCCAAATTCTAAAATTTTCATGCAAAATTTATATATATAAATTGCATTTTCATCATACATTGAAAAATACAAAAAAAAAAAAGTTAATGGGTATCATAACCCATTTTTGAGTTATTCCCAAATTCATTTTCTTTTATTAAAAAAAAAAACCCCAAAATAGTGTCATTTTGAATGACATTGTTCTCCTTCTTCCCCTGCACATGCAGGGCAAAGGAAGAAGAAGATTTTAAATCATCTTTCCCCCTCTCTCTTCCCCTGACTTGACCACTCACTGACACCAACCATACCCTCACATACCCTGCCACCACGCCAGAGAAAAGACAGGGGCGGCATGCCATGCAAACATGCTCTTGGGTGACTGCATAAAAGTCGCCCCACGCCATCCTACCCTACACTATGATGAGATAGGGCAGGGTGCCCTCTCTCCCTCTACCTATAACTATTGAGAGGTAGAGAAAATAAAAAGGGGGAGGAAAAATTTGAGAGGGGTGAAAGAACAGGAAAAAAAAAACAGGCAGGGGTGGGGGGAATTTGGCAGAGAAAGACAAGAAACAGGGGGTTTTACAAGGAGAAAAAAGAAGAGAGAATGGGAAAGAACGAAGAACAGAGAGGAAAAATGAAGAGGGAAAGGAGGGAGATTGTCTTATAAACCAGATAGGATAGAGGGACAGGGGAGGAAAAAAAAGACAAAGACAAGAGGAAGAACAATAAAAAACAGAAGAAGAGAATGAAAAAAAAGGGAGACTTGTGTCTTTACACAGAGGAGACGAAGAACATCAACAGAACAACCATCACTCTGCTACATCGCCGACAACACTGCCGCTGTGAGTCACAAGCATCGCCAACTCCGTCAGCAGGTATGCTCCCCCCTATCTTTCTTCTTCTTCATTTCACCTTACCTCCACTATTCTGCAAAGTGGAGAGTGGAGAGTGAATTAATTCACTATCCACTGTTCACATGCAATGTGAGCAGTGGAGAGCATCTCCACTGTTTACTGGGCCGAACAGCACCGACCCAGACCAAAATGGTTAGGCCTAGTACGACACAGTCCAAAAAAAATTCAAAAAAAAAACTACCAAAAATCCTTTAGAAAAATTCATGATTTTCCCGCGTATGTTTCTATTAATTTTACTTAAAATTGGTTTGTATTTTTATACTGTAAAGATACAAATCTAGTATTAATATACTGATTTTCGACAAAACATTACAAAAAAAAATTATAAAACAAAGAAGCAAAAAACAAATGTCTTGTTTTCATGCATACAGCCAAGTATCTCAAAAAATCATATCGTATTTCATACAACAAAAATTCAAAAATATATTTTAGTATGCATTTTGGCTTTAATAACCAGTTTATTAAATCCATGACAACTAGGCCAATATTTCAAAAAAAAAACCCAAAAAATATTTTGTTTTCTTTTAGTAAATGGGATTACAAATTTATACGTAAAACGTATTCCTGATATTAAAAAGGTATTTTTTTTATAAACGTTAGAATGGTTAGGTTTAACCCGATAAGATAAAGATTTGCTTATTGTGGAGGACTTTTCTTAAACCATAGATGGACTAACAATTAGAAATACAATAACACCTTAGCATATATCAGACAATTAAACAATGCAGCTTACCTTAGGTAGGACATATTTGGGGTGTTAATACTTTTTCTTTACGCAACTAGTCCCCGTGCTCGATCTTTGAGACCAGTTAAGGTTTCTAGTAACCAAAATACAAGGTAGCGACTCTCATTCCCTCATTCCACTGATAAAAGATAAGAATTCCTTGTCTATCCCCTACTTTCCTGATCTTTCCAGGATAACAAAACCTGAGAGTGGACGATCGTCAGCGATGTCGTACGGGCACGTGCGACAATGGGTATCACTATAAGTTTGCGATTATCCATTAGGATTTTGCCAATATTTCAAATAAAAAACCTTTTTTTCTTAGGTTTTATAATGGTTAGTTTTTAATATGGTAAGATAAGAATCTCCTTACCAAGAAGAACTTTTTTAAAATTTTAAACATACTTTTCTGGGCTTTTTAGAATGGCTAGGTCTTAACCTAATGAGATAATGATCTCCTTAGTAAGGAGGATTTTTTCCGAACCTTAGATTGACTAACGAATAGAAACACGACTTAGAGCAAACAACAAAACAACTTATTATATTTTCCTCTTGTACAGCTAGTCCTCTTACCCAAACTCTCGTAGATCATTAGGTTTTCTATTGACCATAATACTAGGTGGCGACTCCCTTTCCTCTTGTTTTATTGATAAAAGACAAGAATTCCTTTTCTTTTCCACCCGTATTATTTCTTTTGTTCTTTTTTACTCATTGTATTTTCTAAATTCATCATTCAACATTGTTTTTTTTAAAAAAAAATAGATTTTGTGATTTTATCATTTTTTTTTTCTATCGGTGATGCGAACCTCGTGATCACATGGTCATGCAACCACAATCAATATTGAGATCTGATCCCGAAAAGAAAAATAGATTTGATAGGAGTGTGACACAATGAAAACCTGCCTCAAGGCACCAACACTATTGAAATGAGGTAGAATGACACCACGAAGCCAGTTAATCTTCACTAAGTCAGATTTAATTCATTCAAGAATTGAAGAATGCAAGAATTACTCTTACACGTTAAAACTAAAAAATTCAGAAGTAATATTTATCAATAGCTGCCGAAATTTAGGTTACGTGAGTTTAAATAGTTCTTGAAAAAATAACTCTAATGAATTTACCCTGGTGGAATGATTTGGCCCACTTACAAAACTGACCCCATAACTTTAAACTAATAAAACTCATAACCTAATCCAAACAAGCCTTAAATCATAGCTGAAAACAAAGTATTAATTAAGCCTAAACAAGCCTTAGGTTGTAACTAACAAAATAAAATAAAGCCCAAAATATTAAATCCATGTTCTGCCACGAGAAGAAGAAAAGGAAATAAAATATTATAGAATTGATTCAAGGTTATTTATAGCCTTCCATGTAGCCTATTAATCATAAAAACAAAAGTAAAAGGTAGCCACCCATGTTGTTTCCAAGTTGTAGTTAGATTCTTTGTTTCCTTTGTTGTCTTCACCTTATAACCCAAATAAAGTTAGATTGGACCCCTCTTGCACATGGATAAGATGTACTAGAGCCTCCTCTTGATACTCCAATGGGCCCTTTGAATCTGACTTGATCGAAACCTTCAAAACCAATGCATTCAATGCCTCTTTCAATGCTTTTGTCTTGGATCGAGTCATTGAACCATTTGGAACATGTAATGGGTCCTTTCTAATGTTTTTGGGCTGGTCCACCTCATCCCCTCTCTCTTTAAAAGGATTCGATCTCAAATCAAAACTTGTATCAAACAAAGTAAGATCAGCAATATTAAAGATAACACTGACACCATACTTACCTACAAGATCAATTTTGTATGCTTTGTCATTAATCCTCTCTAAAACCTGAAATGGACCATCACCATATGGCTGTAATTTTGATTTCCTTTGGTTAAAAAATTGTTTATTACGCGTGTGCACCCAAACCCAATCACCGGGTTGGAAAACAATTTGTTTACAACCCTTATTTAGTTTAGAAGCGTGTAATCTGTTTTTTTTCTTTATTTGCAGTTGAACTCCCTTATGGAGTTGTCTCACCGTCTTTGCCTTCTTTTTACCATCTAAACTTACCCTTTTTTCAAAAGGTAAAGGAATTAAGTCTATAGGAGTTAGTGGATTAAACCCATAAACAATTTCAAAATGAGAAAAGTCAGTGGTCGAATGCACAATTCTATTATAAGCAAACTTAACAAAAGGCAAACATTCTTTCCAACTTTTCAGATTCTTTTGAATAACAACATGCAAAAGTTGGGATAAAGTTCTATTTACTACCTCAGGTTGTCCTGTTTGAGGATGACAAGTTTTCGAAAATAAAAGTTTAGTTCCCAACTTTCCCCACAAAATCTTTCAAAAGTAGCTAAGGAACTTAATATCACGATCTGACACTGTACTGCTAGGAATGCCATGCAAACGTACAATCTCCCTAAAGAACAAGTCTATGATGTGAGATGTATAATATGTTTTATGGTATGCAATGAAATGTGCCATTTTAGAAAATCTATCAACCACAACAAAAATAGAGTCTCTACCTTTCTTTGACCTAGGTAAACCTAAAAAAAAATCTATAAAGATATCTACCTAAGATTTAGTAGGCACATGAAATGGTGTATATATAGTTTATGCGGTTGCGCTCTAGATTTTGCCTTTGTATAAGCAATGCACTGTTCATAGATTCGTTACACATCCTTTTTCAACTTTAGCTAATAGAAATGCTCATGCAATACATCCAAGGTTTTCACAACCCCAAAGCGAACAATTAAACCACCTTCATATGCTTCACAAACAAGCAATTTATGCAAAGAAGTAGCAGGAACACACAATCTATTCTTTTTGAACAAGTAACCATCCATCAAATAAAACTTACCAAAAGTCGAATGTCTACATGCATTATAAATCTCAGCAAAGTCAGGATCACTATCATATAATTCCTTTATATATTTAAAGCCTAGCAATCTAGTATCCATGGTGTTTAGAAGAACATACCTGCATGAAAGTGCATCATTAGCTGCTATGTTCTCTTTGCCTTGCTTATACTTGATTACGTAAGGAAAAGTTTTAATGAATTCAACCCATTTTACACGTCTCCTATTCAACTTACCTTGTCCTTTAAGATGTTTCAAGGATTCATGATTTGAATGGATTACGAACTCTTGTGGCTACAAGTAATGTTGTCATGTCTCAAGTGCTCTTACCAACGCATAGAGTTCTTTGTTGTAAGTGGGATAGTTCAACATCACTCCAATTAACTTCTCACTAAAATACGCAATAGATCGATCTTGCATCAAAACAACACCTATTCCTATTCCAGATGCATCACATTATATTTCAAATGCTTTCGTAAAGTCAGGTAAAGCCAAAACAGGTGTAGAGCATAATTTATCTTTCAAAAGAACAAAAGCTGACTCTTGTTCCTCCCCTTATTTAAACCCAACTAACTTTTTAACAACTTCATTCAAGGGTTTAGTTATTGTACTGAAATCTTTCACAAAACACCTATAAAAACTAGCTAACCTATGAAAACTCCTTACCTCATCTACCGATTTGGGTGCAAGCCAATCCTAATGGCCTTAACTTTCTCCTCATCCATCTCGATACCCTGTGCAGTTACAACATAACCAAGAAACACAATTTTCTCCATGTAAAAGGTATACTTTTTAAAATTAGCATACAATTTCTCACCACGCAACACATTAAATACATTACACAAATGATCAAGATATTGAGTGAAGTTCTTGCTATAGATCAGAATGTCATCAAAATACACAACCATAAGCTTACCTATGAATGCAAGCAACACATGATTCATTAAACGCATAAATGTACTTGGTGCATTTGTAAGTCTAAACGACATTACTAATCATTCATACAAACCATGCTTCATCTTAAATGTTGTTTTCCACTCATCACCTTCTTTCATCCTAATCTAATGGTACCCACTTTTCAAGTGAATTTTAGAGAAAATACAGGATCCATATAACTCATCTAGTACCCCTTTTCCATCAGCTCATCAACTTGCCTTTGAAGCTCCTTCATCTTCTTGGGATTGTTTCTATAGGCTGGCTGGTTAGGAATTGAAGCTCTAGGTACAAAATCAATTTGATGCTCTATCCCCCTCAATGGTGGTAATCCGCTAGGAATATCATCGAGGAACAAATCATCAAAATCCTGCAACAAAGAAATAGCAACACTAGGCACAATATGATCAAGATTGTTAGTATTAAAGTAAGCCTCTTTATACAAAAGTAAAATTATTGGCTTGTTAGTTAAAAATACAGATCTGAACTCACCCTTTCTAGCATAAAAATTGGGTTGTTTATTTAGTTTTTCCACACAATTCTCATCACCCTTCCTTAATTTTTTCACTCCTCTTGTCTTACCTCTACTCTTGGCCAAATTTGGGTGTTTTTTAGTAGTGGTCGAATGGTCTAATTTGTTTGGAGTGTTAACCGAATATTTGTTTGTGTTTGGATGGGTGGCCAAATGGGTTGTAATGATGTTTTGGGTTTTGACTGAATCTGATGGTCTTCTCTCCCCTTGTTCCTCACCTTGATTTTCTCTCCTTATAGCCTCATGCTTTCTTTTTAGCTTTATTTAATTATTATACACTTGTTTGGGTGTAAGAGGTATAAGATTGATGGTTTTGCTATCTTTTACAATGGTATATCTATTTTTAACCCCATTATAAATTGCCTTCCTATCATATTGTCATGGTCTCACCAACAACATGTGACTTGCTTGCATTGGTACCACATCGCACAAAACTTCATTAACATACTTCCTAATAAAAAAAGATGGAACAACAACCTGTTTAGTCACTTTCACTTCACCACTATCATTCAGCCATTGTAACCTATATTGTTTAGATTGCTTAAAAGTACACAAATTCAGTTTACTAACAAGGGTGGTACTACAAATATTAACACAACTTTCACTATGTATAATTAAACTACATACCTTGCTTTATACATAACAACGCGTATGAAAGATGTTCTTCCTTTGTTGATTAGTTTCATCTTCCCTGACCCTGGACCTGAAGTGCTCACCTTATAAGCCTCGGGATCGTTTTTACCTTGAAAGTTAGGAATTTTCAGTTTCATGGAGTTCAAGTCCCCGTCTACATCTTCATAATTCCCCATGCCACAGAAATTCACATTCCTCCTAGCCCTATTTGGTCCAAACCTGATTCCTTAGCTAGCAGATGCAAAATCATAGTCATCTGCATCTGCATCTGCGTTTTTATTAACAAACTCTTCAAAATTAAATCTGACATTCTATACGACCTTACGGACCGTATTTCCTCGACGATCAGCCCCACAATTTTATTGCTTTATCGAGTTCACCTTATCTTTTAGATTCTTTTACATCCTAAACAAGAGTTCAAGTTGTTGGCCTATGGCTTGCAATTGGAAAGCGATGTTAGTGTTTTGTATCACTGATTTGTTGTTTTCCAACATTCTTTGAATCTGTAAAATTTAGTTATTAGCATAAAATATATCCTCACACCTCTCGTGTTTCACATAAAAATCAAGGTTTTTCACTCTACTAAGCTCATTATGTCTTTTAACTGACAACTTGCTTTCTTTTGGTTTTTTAGGAATTGAAATCAACAAATCAAAGTCAGTAGCCTCTGCGGCAGCGCAATCCAATTGTAATTTTCAGACTCAAGAATAAATAAGTATACTGAAAACAAAGCAAAACAAAACTACGATTATGATTTCACGAGTAGCAATGCAAATTCGTACGAATTATGGACGAAACGAAGAACGAAATAAAACAGAAGTGAATATTAGCAAAAACAATTACTTGACACCTAAATAACCCAATTATAATATAAATAAAAAAATTTGGACAAAAACTAACAATAAGGATCACGTTTTGGAACTTGATGCAAATTTGACCTATTACGCAATTTTTATGTAACAAAATTGAAACCAAGACCAAACGATATTGGAATGACCTCAAATTCAATATTTAGTATTATGATACCAAACAAACAACAATCTCAGTTTATAGGTCATTCTCTTATGTCTAGGTACCCAAACCCCTTGTATGATTAATTTGCGACAGAATTGAACCTCGAATTCAAACCTCAAACAAACAATATCAAAATAAGTCCAAATTTAATATATGGTGCGATCTCACCCCCTCTATACAGAATATGAAGTTTCAAGTGATTCTGAGATGGTTTGCTTATAACCACTAAGAGTTGTGTTTATGCGGCATAATTGAACCTTGAATTAAAACCTCAAGCAAAACGATATCAAAATAAGCTTAAATTTAATACATGGTGCGATCTCTCCCCCAATAGACAAGATATGAAGTTTCAATTGATTTTTTAGGCGGTTTGCTTATGGTTCACTAAGAGTTATGTTTATGTGGCAGAATTGAATAATCTTTCAAATTTCATCAAATCTCTCTCTTTTTTTATATGCTACTGATATGATTAGAGACAGTAATAAGATGAAATATAACACTTTTTTTTTTGCTTAGATGCCACAGACATAAAAAAAAGAAGATGAACGACGCAAATACTAAAAAACTCAAAGGAACACTAAAAAAACAAAAATAATAGAAGGATATGACCTTATTTCGGAGCCTAGCTCTGATACCAACTGTTGTGAACCTCATGATCACGTGGTCATGCAACTCACAATCAAGATCGAGATCTGATCATGGAAAGTCGAAATAGGTCTGATAGGAGTGTGATACAATGGAAACCTGCCCTAAGGTACCAACACTATTAGAATGAAGTAGAATGACACCACGAAGCTAGTTAATCTTCGATAAGTCAGATTCAGTTCGTTAAAGAACTAAAGAATGCAAGAATCACTTTCAAACGTTAAAACTAAAAAATTCAAAATTAATATTCATCAATGGTTGTTGAAATTTAGATTATATGAGTTTAAATAGTTCTTGAAAAATTAACCCTAATGGATCTACTTTAGTGGACTGATTTGGTTTACTTACAAAACTAACCTAAAAGCCTTACACTAAAAAAACCAATAACTTGATCCAAACAAGCCTTGGATCCTAGCTGAAAACAAAGTATTAATTTAGTCCAAACAAGCCTTAGGTTGTAGCTAACAAAATAAAATAAAGCCTATAATAGTAAATCTATATTCTACCATGAGAAGAAGAGAAGGAAATAAAATATTATAGAATTGATTCAAGGCTTATTTATAGCCTTCCATGCAACCATTAATCCTAGAAACAAAAGGAAAAGGTAGCCACCCATGTTGTTTCCAAGTTGTAGTAGAAGTTTTTGTTTCTTTTGTTGTTCTCACCTCATGGCCCAAATAAGGTTGGAATAGGCCCCTCTTGCACATGGATAAGATGTACTAGGGTCTTCTCTTGATATTCTAATAGGCCCTTCAAATCTGACTTGGTTGAAACCTTCGAAACCAATACATTCAATGCCTTTGTTTTGGACTGAGTCATTGGACTATTTGGAACATGTAATGGGTCCTTGCTGTTGTTTCTAGGCTGGTCCACATTAATCAAGTTATTCCGATCTCATGATCTAGTTGCGGGTTTGATAGGTTAACCCAGATTGACTTGATTATTACTCGAGTTAAAGGTTTGTATGCTAACTTGGGTTGACTTAAGCCGAGTTTTTTATGTCATTTTTTTACCTAATTTTGTCTTTTTGTGTTTAATTAGCTAAGAATTGAGTTACATTGTTTTACCCGTTTTAGAAAAAGGTTTTTTTTCCCTAAGTTATCGTGATCAATTTGTTTTTTGTCCATTTGTTGTTGTTGCTTATTTTTTTTTTATCATCTAATTAAAATAAAACCAAACCAATGTTGAATGATACAATAAAAAAAACTAATCTAAAAAAAAATGTCAATTAAAAAAATCTGGGATGGATTGAAGAGATTTTAAAAATCAAATGACTAAACTAAAATAAGAAGGGAAAATGACAAATAAAAAAAAACAAAATATAGGACTGAACTGAAGAGATTTCCAAAATCGAGGGACTAAATTAAAAGAAAAGAAAAAAGATGTAAAGGATATGTCATGACATGAGAAAGGTCTACCACCTTTAAGCAGAGCCTTATCTTTCCTCTATTCTTCAATTCATGTATTCTTTGATGTCGTTGGAATCTTTTAGGCGTCCTCTTTCCTTTCCTATAAGGCGACATGTGTGGCAATACAAGGTTTGATATGGCTCCAACGACCATTCTTCTTTCCTTTCTCTCTTTCCATGCCTCAATTTTTCTATTCTTCAATTATAGTCCCTTCACTCTTAATCTTTAGAAAAATTAAGAATTCGAACAATACTCATAAAATCGATTACCAACTCGATGCTATGGTTTTTTTTGATACTGTGATAACCATAGAAAAGGTAAATTAAAATAAATTATCAACTCTAAGTCCTAATAAACATATAATGTAAAAACTAAATTAAAAAAAATCAATATCCAGAACAAAAAAAGGGTCAAAGAGCAAAAAATAATAATTGTTAAACACTACCGATTATTATTGTAATCCAAGTGTTTATAGATGTGAGAAAATAATATTTTTTCCATATCATTTAGTTTATTTTTGACATTATATTAATTTTTATGGTTGCAGTTTTTTTTTCAATAATTTTAAAAATACATATATTGGTTAAAACTGTTATAAAATTAATTTTTGCATACAAAATAAACGAAAAAAAATATTTTTATAAATAAAAAACAAGTTATCAAGATTTAAAATATAATTATATATAAAAATAAAAATTATTTGACCGAATTTTTTGTAAAAAGTAAGCTATAGCAATAGTTTTTTCTAAAAAAGAAAAAACCCCGCTCTCAATTCTATCCAAATCAACGTATAAAAATCTGCCACGTAATTAAATCACTTTTTAGTATTCCAGTTAAACTAATAAAATTTTTCTCTTTCTGTTCACTGTCAACAGCTACGGATCCCTAATTGATAAAAGGAATCCCTAATTCCTCTTTCCTTC